>Ga0209109_10000198_pt1 | contig 29420 bp, 26 predicted proteins | sample Rifsed10ft2_FD_184004 | JGI IMG/M metagenome (GOLD analysis project Ga0209109, IMG submission 184004) | Soil microbial communities from Rifle, Colorado, USA - sediment 10ft 2 (version 2) | ecosystem: Environmental > Terrestrial > Deep subsurface > Rock core/Sediment | place: Rifle, Colorado... | reverse complement strand
CAGAGTCGCCAGCGTCACACCCAGCAGCAGCACCGCCTCCCACAACAGCACAACCGGGAAAGAGAACACGCTGTCCTCCGGCCCTTTGTCCACCATCGGGCTTTCGCCGCGCATCAACTCCACCAGCGCATACGTCTTGTGGGTGTGCTTGGGGAAAATCTCGTCGGTGACAGGGGTTTGAGTGGCCATCGTGATCTCCAGTGATCAGTAACCAGTGATCAATCATCAGTCGTCGCACGGAACCGTTGACTGATCACTAATCACTGATCACTGTCTCCTGCCGCCAGGCCGCCGTCTTTGCGCACCCGCCAGACGTGCACAGAGATGATCAGCGTCATGAGCAGGGGCAGGACGGCGATGTGCAGGGTGTAGAACCGGATGAGGGCGTTCTGCCCGACCTCGGTTCCGCCGACCAGCATCTCGCGCGTGGCCGGCCCGGCCACGGGCGCGTACCCGGCAATGTTCGTGCCCACGGTGATGGCCCAGAAGGCCAGTTGATCCCACGGCAGCAGATAACCCGTGAAGCTCGCCCCCAAGGTAAGCAGGAGCAAGACCACGCCCACGACCCAGTTGAACTCGCGTGGCGGCCTATACGCGCCCGTGTAAAATACGCGCGCCATGTGCAGAATCACTGCCAGCACCATGGCGTGCGCGGCCCAGCGGTGCATGTTGCGCGTAAACTGGCCCAGCGGCACCGACAACTGTATCTCTTTCATGGTCACGTAGGCGCGCTCCACGGATGGCACGTAGTAGAACATGAGCAGCACGCCCGTGAAGACCAACACCCCGAACAGGATTGCCGAGATGATGCCCAACCCGAACGAGTACGACCATTTCAGGCTCTTACGGCTGACCTTGACCGGGTGCAGGTGAAAGAAGATATTGCTCGTCATCGCCAGCGAGCGGTCGAGCGGGTTATCCGGCCAGCCGTGCCGGAAGAACGAACGCCAGACACGCGATTGAAAGAGGCGAGCAGTGAGGGTTGAAAGAGTCATGGCAATTCCAAACTTCAAATCTCCACTTCAAACTCCAAACCCTTTGGGGAGTTTGGAGTTTGAAGATTGGAGTTTAGCGTCACCTACTTGGTCGGCAGTGTTTGAGCGTAGGCCGCCAGGTTGGCCCGGTCTTCCAGGGTGTAACCCAGCGCTACGCCGGCAGGCATCGGTTCGCCCGGTTGCCCGAACGACACTTTGTGGAAGAATTCCCACGGATTGTCGGCGGCGAGCGTGCCAATGTATTCCGGCTCGGCCGCGTCGCCGAAGTTAAGCTTCTTGCCATCCGTGCCGTGACAGGCGGCGCACGTCTTCTCGAACTTGGCCTTGCCTCGAGCCGCGTCGCCGCTGACCGTCTTGTCGGCGTTGATGTACGGCGCGCTGTCGAACGTCTCCTTCTGGATGAAGGTGACCAGCGCGGCGACGTATGCGTCGCCCATCACTTGCGAGAAGTCGTGGTCAGAGTTCTTCTGGCCGGTGAGCCAGGCGGTCAGGTCTTCGGCGGACATGGAGGCCGCGCTCAGGATGCCCTTGAACCCGGTGGCGTGCGAACCGGAGCCGTACGCGCCATCCGCGCCCTTGTAGTCCCAGCCGTGGCATTCCTTGCAACGCCAGGTGTCCGGCCCCGTGCGGGTGTTGGTCGTCTGGGTCTTCCATAAAGGCTGATCCGTCGTCGGCTCTTCTATGCCGAGCACCTCCCACCACGCATCGTATAGCAGGCCGCCCCCACTGACCATCGGCTCGGTGGGCAGGGTCTGCGCGAAGGCTAGCACGTTGGCAACGTCCTGATCCGTCCAACTGTTGGCGATGCCGGACGGCATGGGCCAGCCCGGTTGGCCAAAGCGGACTTTGTGGAAGAACTCCCACGGGTTGTCGCCGGCGACGTGCCCCAGGAACTCCGGCTCTTCGATGCTGGCGAAGTTGACGGCGTTGCCTTCCGGGCCGTGGCAGTACGTGCAGACTTCATCGAAGCGCGTCTGGCCCTGCGCTGCGTCCCCGGTGGACTTGCCATCGGCGCTTAGCAGGGGGGCCACGTCCATCTGTCCTTTGGAGACGAACAGCGCCAGATCAATCAGGGCCTGCTCGTCCATCACCGACGAGAAGTCGTGGTCGGGATTGGTGCTGCCCTTCAGGATGGCTAGAATCTCGGTGGCGGGCGTGTCTTGCGACGCGAAGACGCCGACGAACCCGGTCTTGTGTGAGCCAGAGCCGTACGCGCCGTCCGCGCCCTTGTAGTCCCAGCCGTGGCATTCCTTGCAGCGCCAGGTGTCCGGCCCCGTGCGGGTGTTGGTGGTCTGGGTCTTCCACAAGGGTTGATCGGTGGTTGGCCCCTCAGCCATGTGTGCCTCTGCCTCGTCCTCCGCGATCACCACCCACCACGTGTCGTACAGCAGGCCGCCGCGCACCATGTCGCCCGACAATTCGGGTGCGGCGGTGGGAGGTGGTTGCGTGGGTGGGGCGGAGGTGGATGCTGGCGCGGACGTGGGCGCTGGCGTGGAAGTGGTGCACGCCCCCAGCACGATCAGCGCCAGCAATACGCTGCCGAGAATGGCGGTAATGCGAATATTCTTTTTGGTCATGTGACATCCTCCTCGTGCGGATTAAAGATAGTGGTTATGGATTCTGGGTTGAGCGTTTGTGATTTCCCTCATCCTCCTCTCCCTTGCGGCTCGAAAACAAGTTCCTCGGTGAAGCGGAACGTTTCCATTTTGACCGCCTCGGTGGGACAGCGCGCGGCGCACAGGCCACATCGGATGCAACGGGTCGGATCGAGCAGCATCGCCGTCGAAAAGTGCGACACGTTGCTCGTCACCCGCCCTCCTTCGGCTTCTGCGTCGGCTGCGCTCAGCGCACGGCTCAGGACAGGCTCGTCGCTCTCGATTTCCGAAACCGGTACGAGCTTCAGGCAGTCGGTCGGGCACACGTCCACACAACCGTTGCACAGGATGCACAGGTCGCCGTCGAAGACAGGGTTGAGGGTGCAGATCAGGCAGCGCCCGCCCTGCTCGCGCGCCGTCGCCTCGTCGTAGCCGACCTCCACGTGCGCCACACCGATGCGCCGCTCAACCGGCAACGCCGGCGGCTGGCGGCGCGGCCAGCGCAGATAGCCGCGCAGCGGCCCGGCGTGCGGGTAATCGCGTTTGGGGATGGGGGTGAAGAAGCCTTTGCGCACGAGCCGGGGCGTGACGTTCTGTAAGTAGGCGTGGATGCCGCGCGCCGCGCGCTGGCCGTCGGCGACGGCGTTGATGATCAGGCGCGGCCCAAAGGCAATGTCACCCCCGGCAAACACGCCCGGCGCGGTCGTCATCAACGTGTCTTTGTCCACTGCCAGCGTGCCGCGCGGCGTGACCTCGATTCCATCTTCGGGTCGCACCCACGTGAACTCGCCCATCTGGCCGATGGAGACGACGGCGCTATCGCAGTCCCAGACTCGTTCGGTGCCGGGCGTGAGCTGGGGATTGAAGCGCCCGCGCTCGTCAAAGGTGCGCGCGACGTCCAGCGTTTCGATGCCAACGGCCCGCCCCCTGACCCCGACGATCCGCTTGGGCGCGACGTGGTTGTGGATGAGGATGCCCTCTTCTTCTGCCTCCGCGATCTCATTAGGGTCGGCGAGCATCTCGCGGCGGTCCTCGACGACCAGACAGCGCACCTCCTGCGTTGCGCCGAGGCGGCGGGCGGCGCGGGCTACGTCCAGCGCCACTTCGAGGTCGCCGCCCGACTGTGCCGGGTGGCCGAGGCGCGCGGCGGTGCGCGCCACATCCATCGCCACGTTGCCGCCGCCGATCACCAGCACGCGCTTGCCGAGGTTCAAGTTGTACCCGCCGAGGTTGACGTTGATTAGAAAATCGACCGCGCGCAGCACGCCATCCAACTGCTCGCCCTCCACGTTGAGCTTGCGGCTCTGGTACGTACCAATCGCGAGGAACACTGCATCGAAGTCTCGACGTAGGTCGGCGAGTGAGAAGTTGCGTCCGAGGGCCTGGTTGAGTTTGAGCGCGGGGCCGAGGGCGAGGATGGATTGGATTTCCAGGTCAATCAGCTCGCGGGGGAGCCGATATTCGGGCACGCCGAGCCGCAGCATCCCGCCTGCGACCGGGGCCGAGTCAAAAATGATCACCTCGTGTCCGAGGAGAGCCAGGTCGTGGGCGCACGAGAGACCAGCCGGCCCCGCGCCGACGATGGCCACGCGCTGGCCCGTTTTCGGGCTGCGCTGGCGGGCAGAGACCAGCCCACTGCGGCTGGTGGGGAAGGTGGTGTTGCCGAGGTCGTAGGGGCGGGTCTCGGGCCCGCCTGTGCCCGTCGGGCCGACGTAGCCCGGCCAGGCCGGGGCCTGGTGTGCCTCGCCGGTTTCGCCGAGATACACGCCATAGCGGTCATTCACGAATCGCTTGAGGGCGCGGATGGCGATGGGGGCGTCTATTTTGCCCCGACGGCAGGCGGCCTCGCACGGCGCGCCACACACCCAACCACACGTGGAAGCAAAGGGATTGGTCTCGCGGGCAATGAGATAGGCCCGCTCATATTCCCCGCGCGCAATCGCGGTGACGTAGGCGCGTCCATCGGTGCGCACCGGACAGGCGAACTGGCAGGCGACGGTTTGCTGGTAGAACGTGAGATCGGGAAGCGCGACATGGTAGGCAGCCTCGGACATAGGGCCTCCTACCGCGAGTGTAGCAGGGGAAGGTGTAGATTAGGTGTACAGGAGGTGTGGGTTGGGTGTCACTCGAACCGATACCCAAACCCGCGTTCGGTGAGGATGTGTTTCGGGTCACCCGGGTCGGCTTCGATTTTCTTGCGCAGCGTCCAAATGAAATGCTTGACGTGCTCGATCTCACCCGCATACCCCGGCCCCCACACTTCGTGAAGGAGTTGCTCGGTGGACAGGGGCTGGCCGGTGCGACGGGCGAGGGTTTCCAGCAGGCGATATTCGGTGGGGGTCAGGTCCGCCGGGCGGCCGGCCACCGCCACGCGCCTCTGGTCGAAGTCAATCGTCAGGTCACCGCTCGTCACCCTGTGCGCCGCTGTGGACGGGTGGGCGGCGCGGGCCAGCACCGCGCCCACCCGGGCTACCACTTCCGCGAACGAGAAGGGCTTGGTCACGTAATCATCCACGCCGAGGCGAAAGCCGCGCAGTTTGTCAATCTCCTCGCCTTTGGCCGTGAGCATGATGATGGGGATGTGCGATTTGTCTCGCAGCCGCTCGCACACCTCCCAACCGTCCATGCCGGGCATCATCACGTCCAGCACCACCAGGTCGGGCTGCGCCTCAGCCGCCAATCGCAGGCCGCTCGGCCCGCTGCTGGCCGCCAGCGGGCGATACCCCGCCGTCTGCAAGTGGCCGGAGAGCAGTTCAAGCAGCGTTGAATCGTCGTCAATCAGCAAGATCGTGGCGGGAAGCATGGTCACTTTGCCACAGGCAGGGTGAAGGACAGGATCGTCCCGCCCTTCGGGGCGTTCTCGGCCCAGATGCGCCCGCCCTGCGCTTCCACCAATCGTCGGCAGATATACAGGCCGAGACCATAACCGTAGGCTGCCTGCGAGTCGCTGTTGTCGGCGCGATAAAATTTATCGAAGACCCGCTCCAAATCGCCGGGCGGAAGGCCGGGGCCAGCGTCACGTACCGAGAGGGTCACTTCGGTTTGGTCGGCCCGCACCTCGATGGCAACGGTCTGCCCGCGCGGCGAATACTTGTCGGCATTGTCGAGCAGATTGGCTAACACTTCCACCACCCGGTCGCGGTCGGCAAAGGCCAGGGGCAGCCCCGGTTTGGTGGGAAGTTGGAAGGGGCGGTTGGCGGCGCGGGCGCGGATTTGCTCCACGACCTGCTGCACGACAGGCAAGACCGAGAGCGGCTCCGGCTGAAGCACCAGTTGGCCCGACTCGATGCGGGCCGTGTTCAGCACATCACGCACCAGGCGGTCCAGCCGCTCGACCTGCTGGTTCAGGATCGTCAACATACGGACACAGATGGCATTCGGGACGTGGCAATTGGCCTCGATGTGCTCCACCGCGCCGTGCATGTTGGTGAGCGGCGCGCGGAGTTGATGCGATACAAGCGAGACAAATTCCGACCGCATGCGGTCGAGTTTTTGCAGATCGGCATTGGCCCGGGCGAGTTGTTCTACTTTCTCCGCCAGTTCGCGCGTGCGTTCGGCGACCTGTTCGCTCAGGCTGGTGTTGAGGCGGCGAATTTCCTCCTCCCGATGCTTGCGCTCGGTCATGTCGCGCAGGATGACCGACATCCCCAGCCATTGCCCGGCCTCGTCGGTGAGGGGCGTGACCGTCACATCCACGGCCACCGGGCGGCCGGCCACATCCCGGCAGGTCGTCTCGTGCCCACGGACGTAGCCCGCCTGCCGGGCGCTCTCGACCAGCCAGCGAAATTCGATCTCGGCAGCCTCGCCGCCGCCCAGCAGGCTGGAGAGCGACCGGCCCAGAATCTCGCGCGCCGAAAAGCCAAAGATGAGTTCCGCCCCACGGTTCCAGGATTCAATTCGCCCTTCCGGGTCGAGGCCGAGAATGGCATCGGCGGAGACGGCGGTGATGGAGGCTAATCGCTGTGCGCTGGCGCGGGCTTTTTTCTCGGCGCGTTCTTTCTCGTCCAGCCACTGGCCGAGGCGCGTCAACGTCCAAAAGGTCAACAGCGGGCCGGCGGTCGCATAAAACATGATCTCGACCCCGTAGTGGATGGCATGGCCCAAGAGGTCGTGCACCCAGCGCGCCGGCCCAAGTTGGTATACGACTGCCAACAGGGCAAAGGTCACCGGAAGCATCCAGCGCAAAACCGCAATCCGCTGTCGAAGAGGTGGGGCTGTCTGGTTCATGGCGTTCACTCCTGACTTCGTGATGTTCGGTTTGTTAAGTTATGAAACCGGATTTGTCCGAAAACCGGTAGGGTCGGAAGTCACCCTTTGCCGGTGATTTTCGTCAGTTGCTCAGGCCCGACGCCGCGCCGGTTGTTTTCGGAACCTGCAGACCGCCCTGGATGAATGGAAATGAGACACCGGGTGCCTTTTCAGGGGACACCCGGCGTCCACGGTCTGGGGATACGACGGCGTTGGCAGGCGCTTCTTCCGCTGGCTTAATTCCCGCTGATCTGGCTGGCGCGGGAGGTCAGCGAAGCGAACTCGACCACGTCGGGATCGCCGGGCAGTAGCTCCGACAGCCGCGCGGCGTGGTTGAGCAGTTGTGAGAAGGTCGTGCCTTGCGCCCACGGGCTGTGGCGTAGCAGCTCGGCATATTGCGCTACGGTCACGGCCAATTGATAGCGCGGAGAGGCGCTGTCAAAGGAGCGGGCCATGTCCCACGTGTTGAAGTTGCCGTTGATTTCGGTGACCTGATGCGTGTCCGGATCTTCCCAGCGCAGTTGCACGGTGGCGATGCGGCCCTGCGCGCCGGGGCGGAGCTGCACGGCGTACAGCGCGGTCACGGTGTGGCCCGCACCGATCTCGCCCGCGTCCACCGCGTCGTTGCGGAAGTCCTGGTCGGCGACGGCGCGGTTCTCGTAGCCGATCAGCCGGTAGCGCGCGACCGTGTCGTGGTTGAAGTCCACCTGCACTTTGGCGTCGAGCGCGATGACCTGCAGGGTCGAGGTCAGGTTGTCCACGAAGAGCCGCTGGGCTTCGTCGAGGTTGTCCACGTAGGCATAGTTGCCATTGCCGTTGTCGGCCAACTGTTCCATCAAGGTGTCATTGAAGTTACCCATGCCGAAGCCGACGGTGGTGAGCGTGAGGCCGCCGGCCGCGTAGCCGCGAATAGATTCCAGGATCGCATCCGGGCTGGTCGCGCCCACGTTCGCTACGCCGTCCGAGCACAGGATGACGCGGTTGATGCCGTCGGGCCGGTAAGCCAGGCTGGCCATCTGGTAGCCGAGGCGCAGCCCGGCCTCGGCGTTGGTCGCGCCCTCCGTCTGCAAGGAGTAGATGGTGTTGAGGATCGCTGCGCGATCTTCGCCGCTGGTGGGATTGAGCACCACGCGCGCTTCCGAGCCGTAGACCACAATGGCAACGGTGTCGTTGGGCCGCAGGCGGTCCACGAGCAGTTGCAGGGACTGCTTCACCAGTTCGAGACGGTTCTCGATGCCCATCGAGCCCGAGATGTCAATCACGAAGGTGAGCGAGGCGGGCTTGCGCTCCCATTCCGGGACGGAGTAGCCCTGAATGCCGAAGCGGAGGATCTGCGTCCCGTCATGGTGGAACGGCGAGGGCGCGCCGTCGGCGTAGATGCCAAAGGCGACATCGGGCGGGATGGGGTAATCCTGCTTGAAGTAGTTGACGAACTCCTCCACCCGGATCGCCTCGGCGGGCGGGAGGTTGCCGTCCATCACGTAACTACGGGCGAGCGAGTACGAGGCCGTGTCCACGTCGAGCGCAAAAGTGGAGAGATGATCCTCGTAAGTGTCCACAAAGGGATTGACGCCATAGTTCTCGAAGAACATATCGGCGGGGGCGGTGGGGGCCGGAGTGGCATACGGCGCTTGCGTGGGCGCAGGGGCGGTGGGATACACCACGAGCGGCGGGCCTTGTGTGGGCCGCGGCGCTGAGGTCGGCGCGTATTGCGCAATTTGGGTAGGGGCCGCGCTGGGGGCGCAGGCCGAGAGCAAGATGGCGAAGAGAAGAGATGCGACAAGCAGACGTTTGGTGTTCATGAGAAACCTCCTGTTTGAGGGGGCGAACAAGTTGTTCGACCCACCTGCGAACAGAGTAGCGCAGGAGGCGGCAGGAGGCTTGATAGAAGGTTGACAGGGTGTTGATAAAGCGTTGAACGAGCGGCTTACGTGAGCTGACCCGTATACTCGTAGACTACTCGTAGGCGCGGAGGCACCACCGCTGTTCGCGCACCCCGATGGCGAAATCAGGTCGGTCGGGGCTCACCTTTTTCCCGGCACACGATAACGAGGCTACGGGGCGGTGGCAGGAGGGGCCGCCGGTTCGATGGCGTAGCGAAGCGTCAGGATCATATGGTCCACCGCGAGATCATCGTGGATTACTACGTCGAGGTAGCTGTAATCGTTGAGCGAATTGAGGACGGTGACGGCGCCGCCCATGAGGGGCAGGGCGTCAAGGTTCAGCCGCGCAACGCCGCCCGGCTCGCTCACGCCGTCCCAGGCATTCGACCACCCATACTCGTACCCGGCCATGTCGGTGTCGGGGAAATAGTCCGTGAGGAACAGAAGGTCAAGGGTCCCGCCCTTGCCGGTTTCGGCGCGAATTTCCAGCGTGGCGGCGCAGATGCGCGAACCGGCGGCGTGCAGGTTGGCAAAGGTGTGCCCGAACCATTGATCAGACCCGGCTTCGTCGAAATCGCGGACGGCCCGGCTCGCCTGGTCGAGGCCCTCGAATAGCAGTGGATCAGTATGGCCGTTTTCGATGAGAGCGCGCAGCAGGTCGCCTGGCTGGCTCGGCTCGACGCCGTTGGCCGGGTCGAAATCGTCATTCACCCCCGCCGGAAAGACGACGACTTCACCTGAACAAGCGGCATCGGCGGGTGGCGCGACCGGGGTAGGTTCAAAAAACGTGGGCGAGCGCGCTGGGGTAACGTCCAGCAGGACAATCGTCTGCTCGCTGTTAATCACGGCCAGCGTTTTGCCATCGGGGCTGAAAGCAAGATGGTAGATGCTGAGCTGGCTCGTGGCCGGGTCGAGATAGACCTCGACCCGCTCGCGGCTTGCAGAGTCCCACAGCACGACCGCCCCTTCGTCGCTCCCGCTCGCCATCAGCCGCCCCTCCGGGCTGAAGACCAGCGAGCCATAGGCCATGTTGCCGAACAAAGTCTCGTCACTGGAGTGAGGACTCGTCGAGACCTGCCAGAACGTGAGCGTGTTGACCTCGACCCAAACCAACACTCCACCATCCGGGCTGAAGGCGATGTCACTGGGAGAGAGATCGCCGCTCGCGATGGGGATAGATCGGGGAGACTGGGGAGCGGATATGTCCCACAGGACGACGAATCCTTGCCCGGCGGCGGCGAGCAATCGGCCGTCCGGGCTGAAGGCAAGTTGGAACACACCCGCCTCATGGGTCAGCGGCGGGCCGAGAGGTTCGCCGCGCGCGACATCCCACAGGAGGATGGTGCCGTCGGCGCTCGCCGAGGCCAGCCGGCTGTGTGTGCTGTCCGGGCTGAACTCGACGCGCGTGACTTCGTCTGCATGGCCGGAGAGCGCCCACGTCTGCCCGGTGGACAGATCCCAGATTGAGATTCGCCCTCCGGCGCAGGCCCGTCCCGATCCCTGCGGGGCGCGTTCGCCGCAACTGCCCGCCGCCACTAGTTTGCCGTCGGGGCTGAAGCTCACATTCCAGAGCCGTCGGCCCTCCGGTTCCGCGAGCGGCGAGCCGATGGGTTCGCGCGTCTCAATGTCCCAGAGCAGGATCGAGTTGGTGTTGATGGACGCCAGCACTGTGCCGTCCGGGCTGAAGGCCAGCTCGCGCAGTTGGAGGCTGGCATTCGGGACGGTGAGCGGCGGGCCGAGTGGCCGGATCGGGCTGAGGGCATGGGCTGTGGCTCGTGCCTCGGCCGTGGCTTGAGCCGCCTGCGTCTCCATTGCGTCAAAGGTTGGCCTCATCGCCGTGAGCGTGAGCGGGGGCGGGAGGCCGGAGTCGTCGTAGCCGAAATTGAAACAGCCCAGCAGCGCGAAGGCGCTGAAAGCCGACCCGATCAATGCCAATCGCGCTACCGCCGCTCTGGCAGGTGGGTAATGGGCAGCAGGTTTGGGATCGGTGCTCATCTTTCATGGCCTCCTCAGCCGCCGGATAAGCGCCCTGGCGCCCGACCCCATCCGCATGAGCGGGCCAGGAACAATGCGCGGACAGAACGATGCCAAGATCGGCATCATTATAGTGCGCGCTGGTCGCCGAAGTGTGTTGGGTTTCGTTGGCCTCGGGGAGATGTGCGCGCGGCCGGCGCGCGACCCGGTCTCACCGCGCCCTCCATTGCCGCATGAGCGCCCGCGCGCCCAGCCCCATCAGCACGAACGGCCCGACGACGACGGCTACCCAGATCACAGCATCAATCAGGAATGTGAAAATGGCGGCGAAGATGCCGAAGGCCTGCTCGAACGTGTGCGCCGGGTTCCAGCCTCTCGAGGGGAGCGAGGGCAGCGCAACAGAGGTAGCGGGACGCAGTTGCACGGTGATGTTAGAGAATGTGGTCCAATCGGTGACACCGGAATGGGTGCTCACCAGTTCCCCATAAGTGGTCTCGCTGATCAGGGTGCCCAGACGAAGCAGCGCTTTCCGCGTGGACTCGAACTGCGCCACCGGCACGGCCAGGGTGAGCGTGGTGTATTTGCGTTCGCCCTGATACCAGGACTGTGAACTGACCAGATAGCCGCCCCGATCGTAAGCGGCCTGGATGGCCCGGTCGGAGGCGGAGTCCACGTTGGAAGCTTCGAGCTCGAGGTAGGCGTTGTAAACCACGAGCAGGCCGGCGGGCGGCGGAGGATAGGTTGGGCTGGAGCCTGCGTCTTTGGGGTACGAGCCAATGAGTTGCGGGGTGGCGCTCCCGCTGCACGCGGCGAGGGCCAGCGGCAGGATGGACGCGGCGAATGAGATCAAGCGGCGGAACAGACGAGGGTGAAACATGACGGCCTCCTTCACGAGGAAAGACGCGGCGTGTATGGTGATTCTCTCCTCATAAACTGAAACTACTGTCAGAATACCGGGAGAAGGCCCAGAAGGCTTGATATGCGGTTGATAAAACGTTGATATTACGGGGCGTTACAACGACTGCGACAGGTAAGCGGCTGTGAGATAAAGCGGGTGCTTTTGCGAAGGTTCGAGGTTGGGGAATTTGAGCGCGCCGAGGCAGGCGACGTACAGCGCCAGATGGTATTCGCGCGGCTGGGAGGGGTTGAGGAGACAGCGGGCGGCGATCTTGTGGAGCGTGGAGAGTAAGGCGTGTGGCGTGCCGCCCAGCATGGCCACGTAGCCGGCGGGGGACATCTCAGAGGCGATGACGTGGGCGATGATTTCGGCTTCGAGGTGAGCGAAGTCGTAGAGCGGGTGGCCGTCGCGCGTTTGTGCGAAGTCAATCAGCCAGACGAAGCCGCCGGGGCCGACGAGGATGTTCTCCAGGTTGAGGTCGCCGTGAATGGTGGACTGCGTGCCGATCACGGTTTCGTCGAGCAGCGCCGGGAGGCGGGTGAGGGGATCGGGCAGGCCATGCCGGTCGAAGTCTGCCACCACATCGCGCAGGAGGGTGGAGCGCGTGGCGACGACTCGACCGGTCGCGCCCCCCGTCCTGTCCCACAGGGATGCTTCGCGAAGCGAAGCCGAATGATCCGGGGCCGCCAGACTCATCCACCGCAATCGGAGCGGCGGTTGGCCGGGGGCCGCGATGCCCGTGAAGGATAGGCTTTGCCCGTCGGCGCGCAGTTCGGCGGTTGGGAAACCGCGCAGGGTCGCACAATCTCCAATCTCGAGCCTCGTTTCCGAAGGCGCGAGTTTTCCATCCAGCGCCTTCGCGCCTTTTTCTTTAGCCGGTTCCAGCACGTAATGCGCGGGCAGCATCCTATCGTATTCTTGCGCAAGACGGAAGGTGTGCGCGCGGCGCTGCATCCACCAGTTGGGGCCAAAGGTGGAAAACAGTTTTTCCAGCAGTGCGGGGTCGGGATTGGCGATGAGAGATTCGCGCAGGCTGAGGGGCGGGCGGCCCGGTTCGCCGATGAAGGTGTAGCGGAGGGCGGCCCGGCCCCCACCCCGGCCCTCCCCCGTCGGCAAACCGACAGGGGAGGAAGTCGTGACCGGCGTTTCCTGAATGCGGGCCGTGATGGGTGGGAGGGTGTCTTTGACGAACGTTTCGTAGTTCTCAAACTCGCGCTGGATGGCGCGGCTTTCGCCGATCTTGACGATCGTGTGCGCGTCGGCGCGGCCATCGGCGCGGATGGGGAGCGCGAGCAGCGTGCGCGCGCCGGAGTAGCCGGAGCGGAACTCGCTTTCCACGACGACGCGCGCATAGCGGCGGAACAGTGTTTGCAGCAGCAGCCTCTCGTGCGCGTGGAGTTCGATGTTGGGATGCGGCTCGATGGCGAGCGCCGTATTCGGACTCAGAATCTGCAGCGCCAGGCGCGGAAGGCGGACGCGATAGGTGAGTGCCATCAGGCTGAGGCCGCCGCCGAAGATCAGCCCGATGAAGCCGGTCGCCATCGCCTGCCCTTTGGTCAGCCCGAGGAAGGACGTCACCCGCACGTCGAGGCCTTTGGAATAAACTTGCGAGTCGTGGATGAAACCCGTAGTTCCCGGCAGGGGCGTCCAGCGGAGCACGAGGCTGACGGCCAGGCGGTGCTGTCCGGGAGCGTCCGGGGTGAGCGTCCAGCGCCATGCCACCGTTTCGCCGGGGGGCAGGCTGTACACCTGCTCGCTCGTCGGCGAGATCGTGAAACCGACGCCCTCCAGCCGTCCGACCGCGGAGAGATCGTACCCGCCGGGCCGCGCCACGCTGACGGTGCTCGTCACGGCGGTGTGCTCGGGAAACTCGGTCGTGACCGTGTACCCGTCCTTGGAGGGGATGAGCGACAGGCGCACCACGTCCGAATCGCCCAGCCGCATCTGCGGCGGCCATTCCAGCTCGACGACACGGCCCTCGACGATGGCGGTCGGGGTGGGGCCGATCTGGGTTGGAGCGGGCGTCGGGGATGGCGCGGGCGAAGTCGGGGCGGCTTGCGTCGGCTGCGGCGCTTGCGTGAAAGTGGGCGGAGGCGCGCTGGTCGGGGCCGGGAAGGTGGCGGCGGGGCTGCAGGCTGCGACCACGAGCGCGGTCAGCGCCAACCCGAACAGGATCGAGAAGCAGCGGCGGGCGTTCATGGGGTGGGGGGGACAAACAGCGTTGGGGCGAGGGGAAACTGATCGCGCAACGTGTCCACCGGCCAGAGCGCGTACAGCACGGCGATCAGCGAGAGGCAGGCGATGACCAGCCCGAGGATGGCGAGGGTGAGGCGGAGGCGGCGGGACATGCTTTGATTATACGCCCGGTCGCAATTTGGCTATACTATGCGTATTGCGTAATGTGTAAGCACCCAACGGAACACGTAATACGCAACACGAGCCATGTCTATCTGGGACTCTTATCCACCCGACTACCGCGCCGCCGAAGTGCGCGCCATCACCGTCGCCACACGTGCAGGCGAGTGTGTCTCGGTGGTGGGATTGAGCGGAGCGGGCAAGAGTAATCTCCTCGGCTTCCTCGCCAACCGGCAGTCAATGGCGGAACATGCTTTTGCGCACGTGGATTGTAACCGCCTTCAGCGGCCGGAACCGGCGGCGTTGTTCCGCCTGATCCGCCGCACGCTGGCGGACTCCCCTCTCCCGCCGGGAGAGGGGCTGGGGGTGAGGGTGAGCGATGAATTGGACGCGCTCGACGCCGCAATTGAAAGACGGCTGAAGGATGCCGGAAGCTCGCTGAGCCTGGCGCTGGACGTGAGCCTGCTCTTCAGCCGCTTCGACGACCTCGCGCGCGACCCGGCTTTCTCCGGCAACCTGCGCGCTCTGCGCGATGCGCACAAGTACCGGCTGACGTTTGTGACCGCCACGCGCCACCTCCTTCCGCCGCACACCGAACTTTCGGAACTGTTTTACGCGCACACCCTCTGGCTTGGCCCGCTGAGCGAAAGCGACGCGCGCTGGAATGTGGCGCGCTATGCCGAGCGCAAAGGGCTGAAGTGGGACGACGCAATCTGCCAATCTCTGATCTCTGCTTCTCGAGGTTATCCCTCCCTGCTGCGCGCGGTCTGCGAAGCGCACGCCGACGGGGTCAGCCCGGACGTGGACAGCCTCTCGGCGCATCCGGCGGTGCGGGCGCGCGTAGAGGAATTCTGGGCGGACAATCCCGCCGAGGACGAAATGCGCCGTTCGGGGCTGGAGAATCTCCCCCTGCTCGTGGCAGGCCGCCCCCTGAAGGCCGCGAAGCGCTTCGACGCGCCCACGTTCGACACTTCCCATCTCACCGCGAAAGAGAATCTCCTGCTCAAACACTTCATCGCTCATCCCGATGGGGTCTGTGAGAAAGACGATCTGATCCGCGCAGTGTGGCCGGAGGACAAGGTCTTTGAGCGCGGCGTGCGCGACGACAGTTTGGCGCAGCTCGTCCGCCGCCTGCGCGAGAAGATTGAGCCCGACCCGGCGAGCCCACGCTACATCCACACTGTGCCGGGGAGAGGGTATCGGTTTACAAAAGGATAGCGGCAGCGGATTTTGTACCGGATGTAACGGATGAACGCGCTTGTCACCCGTTACATCCGATATCCCTCCGTTGCCGCCCGCACAATTTCGCCGCTCCTCACCAATTCGCATACTCGCTCAATATCCTTCTGCATCAGCCGGTCGTGCTCGATGAACGAGACCTCGCGGCGGAGGCGGGCGAGGGCGGCGGCGGTCGCGGGAGCGAACCGGCGGTCAGGGAGCGCGTGACGGCGAAGGTCCATCGCCTGTGCCGCCGTGAGAAATGCGATCCCCAAAATACCTGTGACATTCTGAATGATCTGCCGCGCGTGCCGCGCCGCGGTGAGCGAATTGGCGTTGTGATCTTCCTGCCCGGCGGAAGTGGGGAGCGAGTGGACGCTGTCCGGGTGTGCGAGCGTGCGGTTTTCGAGCGCGAGTGAAACGGCGGTGTAGTGCGGCATCATCAGCCCGGAGTTCAGCCCGGCGGCCCCGGCCTCGCTCACCAGCATCGGCGGCAGCCCGAACGACAATTTGTCGTTCACCATGCGGTTGATTTGCTGCTCGGCGAGCGCGCCCACCTCGGCCAGCGCAATCCCCAGATAGTCCATGCCCAAGCCGATCACCTCTCCATGAAAGTTTCCGCCGGAGATCGCTTTCATCGGGCCGGGATGGGCCTGCCCTGCGACCGAAGGGAGTGCCGAAGGGTCGAGAAAGATGAGCGGGTTGTCGGTGGCGGCGTTGATCTCGTTTTCGATCCAGCCGCGCACGAAGTTTAGCGTGTCGCGCACCGGGCCGAGGATTTGCGGGACACAGCGCAAAGAGTAAGGGTCTTGCACGCGGCCAGCGGCGTCCACGAAGGAGCTGCCCGCGGTGAGGGCGCGCAGGTTCGCGGCGACGGTCGCCTGACCCGCCTGTTTGCGCGCGGCGTGCAGGTGCTCGTCGAAAGCGGCGGTGACTCCGAGCAGCGCTTCGAGCGCCATCGCCGTCACGATTTCGCTGTTGCGGATGAGATTCTCGGCGTCGGCGAGGGCGAGCGCGGCGACGGCGGCGGAGAAGGTCGCGCCGTTGTTGAGCGCCAATCCCTCTTTGGCGCTGAGGACGACCCGTGGGATAGCCGCCGCCCGCATCGCTGCGCGCCCCGACATTTTATGTCCGCCGAAAATGGCTTCTCCGCTCTCCTCCTCGCGGTCGGCGTCGTCGCGCGTGAACACGAGCGCGAGGTGGCAGAGCGGCGCGAGGTCGCCCGAAGAACCGAGCGATCCCTGTTCAGGCACAAGCGGATGGACGCCCGCATTGAGCATGGCGATGAGGGTTTCGATGATCGTGGGCCGCACGCCGGAGTGCCCGAGCGCGAGCGTGTTTGCGCGGACGAGCATCGCGGCCCGGACGACTTCTTCCGGGAATGGAGCGCCGACGCCGACGGCGTGGCTGAGGATGAGATTGCGCGCGAGCTGCGCTGAATCGCCGGGCGCGATGGGGCGGTCGGCGAAGATGCCGAAGCCGGTGTTGATGCCGTACGCGGCCGGCGACTCCGGGGTGAGAAGCGATTCGACGTAGGCGCGGCTGGCCCGGATGCGGTCGAGCGCGGCGGGCGCGAGCGCTACAGGGCGTCCTTCGCGCGTGACGGCGACGAGGTCTTCAAGCGTGAGTGCGTGACCGTCGAGGTGAACAGGGGGATTCTGAGTCACACGTTGCTCCTTCTTCAGTCGAGTGAAAGGGAGTGTATCACACCCTTTTTCCCCGGCAAGGGAGAGGGAGTACAATGCACGGCGATGACTGATACCACGCTGCCCTCCATTGCCACCCCGTCTTCTCGCCGCCTCCCGTGGCTCGGCTGGACGACGGCCCTCCTGGCGACGCTCGCTTTCAGTTTTGCCCCGCCCGTCGGCAAAGCCGCCATCAATCTGGGCTTCAACCCGACCACCCTGGTGGCGGTACGATTGACCGTCACCACCGTGCTTTTGGGCGTCACAATTGCGGTCGCAGCGCCTCAGCGGTTGCGGATTGACCGGCGCAGCCTGTGGATATGTGTGGTGAGCGGGTTGGCGAACGGGGTGGGGATGTTGATGTTCTTCTTCGCGCTCACCCGCGTACACGCCTCCATCGGCTCGATGATTTTCTCGTTGAGCCCGTTGTTGACTTTGTCGCTGCTCGCGCTGCGGGGCGAACGCTTCACCTATCGCAACACAATCCGTTTGGCGTTAGGAGTGATGGGTGTATATTTGCTCATCGGGCTGGGCGGGCACGTGGACTGGATGGGGGTGCTGCTCACATTTGGCGCGGTCATCACGGTTCCGGTCCAGGTGTTGCTAATGCAGTGGTATTTGCAGGACGCCGACCCGATGGCGGTGACGTTCTATACCGTCGGGGCGATGGCGCTGGTGGCCGCCGGGGGATGGGCGCTGCAGGGCGCTGAATGGCACGCCCCGGCCTGGCAGGGATGGCTGCTGGTCGGAACGCTGGCGGTGGTCAGCACCTACCTGTCCCGGCTGGCGATGTTCGTCGCCGTGCGCGAGATCGGCGGCGGGCAGTTCAGCCTGCTCGCGCCGTTGGAAATGCTGTTGACGGTGATCTGGTCGGTGATGTTCCTGCAGGAGCGACTCTCGGCTTGGCAGTGGGCGGGTGGCGGACTGATTCTGGTGAGCGCGGTGTTGGCGGCGCAGAGGTGGCTAAGGGTTCGGTGGAAGCGTCAAGAGTGAAATTAAGGATAGTTCATGAAAATCCAAGCCGCTGTATTTTACGAACCTCATACTCCCTTCAAGATCGAAACCCTCGATCTCGACCCTCCACGTACGGGCGAGGTGCTGGTCAAGATTGCCGCGGTCGGCGTGTGCCACAGCGACTGGCATTTGATGACGGGCGCGACCAAGCATCCGCTTCCGGTCGTGCCGGGCCACGAGGGGGCGGGGGTGGTCGAGGCCGTGGGGCCGGGCGTGACGCGCGTGAAACCGGGCGATCACGTGGCGCTGAACTGGGCGCCCAACTGCGGCGTGTGCTTCTACTGCCTCAACGACCGCCCGAGCTTGTGCGCGGCCTACGTCGGGCCAATCTGGGCAGGGACGATGATGGACGGAACGACGCGCCTTTCGAAAAACGGCCAGCCCGTCTATCACTTCAGCGCGTTGGCCGCGTTTGCCGAATATACTGTTGTCCCACAGGAATGCTGCGTGCCGTTGCGCAAGGAAGTCCCATTCCCCGTGGCAGCCCTCATCGGGTGCGCGGTGACGACCGGGGTCGGGGCGGTGCTCAACACGGCGAAGGTCAGGCCGGGCAGCAGCGTCGCCGTGTTCGGGGCAGGTGGAGTCGGGCTAAGCATCATCATGGGCGCGCAGTTGGCCGGGGCCGGCCGCATCATCGCCGTGGATCGCGCCGAGGCCAAGCTGGAGATGGCACGTTCGTTCGGCGCGACTGATGCGCTGATGGCCGGGCCGGACACGAACGATGCAATCCGGGCGTTCACCGAGGGGCGCGGGGCGGATTACGTGTTTGAAGCCATCGGCATTCCGGCTGTACAGGAGCAGTGCCTCGACGCCGCGCGCCCCGGCGGGGTGATCGTGCTCGCGGGCATATCTGCGATGGGAAGCGCGACCAACCTGCCGGGGGCGATCATCACGCGGCAGGAAAAGACGGTGACGGGTTCGTACTACGGCACGGCCAACACCGCGCGCGACTTCCCGCTGTACGCCGACCTGTATCTGAAAGGGAAGCTCGATCTGGGGCGGCTGGTGTCGAAAACCTATCGGCTGGAGCAAATCAACGAAGCGTATGCCGATATGTTGAGCGGCGCGCTCGCGCGCGGGGTGATCGTGTTTTAGTCAGCCGCTTCGCGTAGAACGGATGGAACATATGCTGAACTGGACGCCGCCCGCCGACTGGCGCAGGATCACCACGATTGACTCGCACGCCGAGGGCGAGCCGTTTCGCATTATTACGAGCGGGATTGACCCGCTCCCCGGCGCGACGATCCTCGAAAAACGTCGCTTCGCGCGCGAGCACCTCGACAGCCTCCGCCGGGCGCTGATGTTCGAGCCGCGCGGCCACGCCGACATGTACGGCGCGATCGTCACCGAGCCGGTGAGGCCCGACAGCGACCTCGGGGTGCTGTTCATGCACAACGAGGGATGGAGCACGATGTGCGGCCACGGCATCATCGCGCTCGTCACGGTTGCGCTGGAAACCGGGATGCTCCGGCCGCGCCCGGTGGTGAAGATTGACGCGCCCGCCGGTCAAATCATCGCTCGAGGGGTGATGCGCGACAGCCGGGTGACCCGCGTAGCTTTCGAGAACGTTCCTTCGTACGCGGTTGCGCTCGATCAGCACGTAGACGTTCCGGGCCTGGGCCGCATCCGCTACGACGTGGCGTTCGGCGGCGCGTTTTATGCTTACGTGGAGGCGCGAGATTTGGGCGTCGAGATGACGGCGCGCGACTTTCGCCTCCTCATCGAGCGCGGGATGGCGGTCAAACGGGCAGTGATGCAGTCGCTCGAAATCAGGCATCCGTTCGAACCCGATCTTTCGTTCCTGTATGGGACGATCATCTGCGGTCCGGCGCTCTCCGCCGACGCGCACTCGCGGAATGTATGTATCTTCGCCGAGGGCGAGGTGGATCGCTCGCCGACGGGCACAGGCGTGAGCGGGCGGCTCGCGCTGGAGTTCGCGCGCGGGCGATTGAAGGTCGGCGAGCAGTTCATCGTCGAGAGCATCCTCGGCACGCGCTTCACCGGGCGCATCCTGCGCACCACGACGTTCGGCGGCCACGAGGCGATTGTGCCGGAAGTGGAGGGCCGCGCCTGGATCACGGGGCAGAGTGAGTTTTTGATTGCGCCGGATGATCCGCTGAAGGAAGGATTCATATTGCGATGAGGCCAGCAAGGAAGGAATGCGACGGCACACACTACGTAACTCGGAGGTCATCATGGTTCTTTTGCTCACCGAACGCGATGTGAAATCTCTGCTCACTATGGAAATCGCTCTCGAAGCAGTTGAAGAGGCCTTTCGCGGGCTGGCGGATGGGAGTGCGATCAATCAACCCCGCCGCCGGATCGAGACGGGGCGCGGACTGTTTCACTTCATGGCGAGCGCGGTTGGCTCACGAAAGGCGCTGGGCCTGAAGGCGTATGGCACATTCGGGGGGCAGATAGATTTTCTGATCCCACTGTATAGCAGCGAGACGGGGCGATTGCTCGCGATCATCGAGGGCGATTGGCTGGGCCGGATGCGGACGGGCGCGGCGAGCGGCGTGGCGACGAAGTACATGGCCCGCCCGGAGGCGAAGACGCTGGGTCTCTTCGGGACCGGATCGCAGGCGCTGACACAAATCTTGGCGGTGTGCGCGGTGCGGCCCATTGAATGGGTTAACGTGTACAGCCGCAGCCCGGAGAAACGCGCCGCCTTTGTGGCCGAGGCGCAAAAACACGTCACGGCGCAGATCGTGGCCGTGGACGAGCCGCGCGCTGCCATCGAGAAGGCCGATGTCATCGTGACGATCACGTCCTCCAAAGAGCCGGTGTTTCAGGGGGACATGTTGCCGCCGGGCGTGCACATCAATGCCGCCGGGTCGAATCATGCCAGGCGGCGCGAGATTGACCGCAAGACCATCCGGCGCTGCCCCCGGATCGTGGTGGACTCGCTGGAGCAGGCCCAACTGGAATGCGGCGATCTCATCATGGCCGTTGCCGACGGCATCATCCACTGGGAAGATATCTATGAATTCGCAGATGTCGTGAGTGGGAAAGTGCCGGGCCGCGAGTCCGCCGAGGAGCGGACGCTGTTCGAGTCGCAGGGGCTTTCAGTTTGGGATGTGGCGACCGCGGCGAGAGTGTACGAGTTGGCGAAAGCGCGGGGGGTGGGGCGGGCGCTCCCGATGTTTGAAACGGACCGGACAGGTTTTTAGAAACCTGTCCGGTCTGGGCATGGGCAGCACGGTTGCAAACTTGCCCTACACGATTCTCGTGACGCCCCTCAACTTGCGGACTCTGTCCGGCGACGCTCCCGCCGCGCCGCGCGCCCGGTAGCGGCCTCGCCTCCTCCCTCACGCGCCGCGCGATGCGCTTTCAACCACGCGTGGCAGTTCTCGTCGTGCCCCATCATCACATCGGCGGCCAGGATGATTTTCTGGATCTCCGGCTCGAGCGGATTGGTGATGGCGCACGTCATCCCGGCGGCAATCGCCATGGCGATGAAGGCGGCGTTCAGCGTGGGCCGGTCGGGCAGGCCGAATGAGATGTTCGACGCGCCGCAGATGGTGTTGACGCCCAGCTCTTCGCGCACGCGCCGCACGATCTTGAACAGCGTCGCGCCCGCATAGCGCACCGCTCCCACCGGCATGGCCAGCGGGTCAATGAGCACGTCCGCGCGCGGGATGCCGTACGCCTCGGCGCGCTCGACGATCTTCTTCGCAATGGCAATCCGCACGTCGGGGTCTTCGGAGATGCCGGTCTCGTCATTGGAGATGCCGATGACGGCCGCCTTGTATTGCGCGACGAGCGGCAGGACGGTCTCCAACCTCTCATCCTCGCCGGTCACCGAGTTGACGAGCGGCTTGCCCTGGTACGCCGCCAGCCCGGCCTCCAATGCTTTCACAATGGAAGAGTCGATGCTGAGCGGCGCGTCTACGACCGACTGCACAATGCGAATCGCTTCGGCGAGGATGGCGGGTTCGTCGGCGAGCGGGATTCCGGCGTTGACGTCGAGCACGTGCGCTCCGGCGGCCACCTGCGCGAGGGCATCATTCCGCACCCGGTCATAGTTCCCGGCGGCCATTTCCGCCGCCAGCCTCTTGCGCCCGGTCGGGTTGATGCGCTCGCCGATGATGACAAACGGATGATCCGGCCCGATGCGCACTGCTTGGGTGGGGGAGGTGAGGAGCGTTTCCATTACTTTGCGACCGTCTCCTTCTTGTCTGCGGGCGTCTCTGCGCGCACGCGGCGGCGGGGCAGCAGCCCGGCCTCTTCGATGATTTCGGCCACCAGCTCTTCCTGCCGGTAAGCCATCACGTGCACGCCGCTGACGCCGGGGGTTTCGTGCACTTGCTGGATGATCTCGACGCACAGGCGTTTGCCCTCGTCTTTTTTGCCTTTCTTCAAGCGTTCGACGACCGCGTCGGGGATATGCACGCCCGGCACGTGGCTCCGCGTCCACTCGGCGGTTTTGGCGGACTTCAGCGGTCCGACGCCGACGAGAATAAACACGCGTTCGTGCAGGCCCAGGTCTTTGACCCGCGCCATGAACTCGCGCAGGCGCGGCACGTCGAAACAATATTGCGTTTGGACGAAATCCGCGCCGGCCTCCACTTTTTTGGCGAGGCGGTGCGGGCGGAAATCGTAGGGCGGGGCGAAGGGGTTTTCGGCGGCGCCGAGGAAGAGCTTGGGCGGCGCGTCGAGCTTGCGCCCGCTCAGGAACATACCGTTGTCGCGCAGGGTGCACGCCGTGCGGAGCAGAGTCATCGAGTCGAGGTCGAAGACCGGCTTGGCCTCGGGCTGGTCACCGGCCTGCACGCCGTCCCCGGTCAGGCACAGCACGTTGCGCACGCCCATCGCCGCCGCGCCCAGCAGGTCGCCCTGAATCGCGATGCGGTTCTTGTCGCGGCAGGAGACCTGCATCACCGGCTCGTAACCCGCGCGCGTGAGCAGCGCGCACACGCTCACGCTGGACATGTGGACGTTTGCGCCCGAGGCGTCGGTGGCGTTGATCGCGTCGCACACGGAGGCGAGCACGAGGGCGCGGTCGTAGACCGCCTGCGGGTCGGCGCTGTCGGGGGGATTCAGTTCGGCGGTGACCGCGAACCGCCCAGAACGCAGCACGCGCTCGAGCCGCGAACCTGATCTCATTTGTTCCACCCCCTGGGGGGCTGCTGCGCTATCCCGGTGAAGTCGTTGATCCACGCCGAGGTGCGGTGCAATTGGCGATTGACCGGCGGGAGCACTTTCAGGATTTCTGAGCCATACAGGGGCATGTGCGTGGATCGTTCCCACGCTTGCACCCAGACGCACGGCTTATCGGGAAAGATCTCGCAGCCGCCGTCCGGGCGCACGCCGCCGCACGGGCCGTTGCGCATTTCCTTGGGGCAGTTCATCGGGCAGGTCATGCCGGTGCTGTGCAGCACGCATTGGCCGCACATGCGGCAGTTGAAGAGCGGCCCTTTGCTCATCTTCTCGGCGCGAACAAAGAAACGCTCCACCCGTCCGCCCGGTTTCAGCCAGCGGCGGAAGGGGCGGAGGAGTTTGTGCGTGGCCTCGTAGGCCAGCTCCAGCAGGTGAGGCTGATTCTGCAAGGAACGCACGGCTCTCGACCCCTTTCGGCTAGCGCGCCTTCCAGTCGGCGTAGTTAGCCTTCATCTGCGCGATGTGCTCCGGGATGTGCCGCTCGTACACGTCCAGCCAATCGTCCATCGCCATCGTCCCATTCTCGGGATGTTCAATCGTGTTCGACCAGACTGACTCGGGCAGTGACCAGATGAGCCGGTAACTCGTCAGCCGCAGCCACTTGAAAAGTTCGAGCGCGTCGTCGGCGCTTTGCTCGTGATACCGCAGCGCTTTCGCCCACTGCATTTCGTCGTACGCCATCACGGTCGTCCCCGGCTCGGCGATGAACTTCCGGCAGCGCGCGAAACTGTTTGCCTCGCTGTCCGCAATGTGCACCACGATCTCGTGGATCGTCCAGCGGTCGGGCGCGGGCCGGAACGGCCACATCTCGCGCGGAAACTCTTTCAGCGCCTCCCTGAGCAGGGCATGAGCGCGGCCATAGGATTCGATCTTATGCTTGCGTTCTTCCGGCGTCATGCTTCGTGCCCTCCATTCAGGGCGAGCGTCTCCAGCCGGGAATCCGGATAAGCCGCTTCGAGTTCGGCGGCGACCGCGGCCGCCACGGCTTCCGGCTCGCCCTCGCGCTCCTGCGGGTCGGAGGTGCGCCACTCGGCAAGATAATCGTCGGTGTTGAACAACCCGGCGCGCATCGCGGCCCGGTCTGTGAAGACTTGAAACCGCTCGGAGAGCTCCCGCCCTGCGCGGGTGCGCCCGGACCTGGCCTTCACCTGCGCCGGGATGTCACGCCAGGAGACGATTTGGTATGAACTGGTCATGAGGCGTCTCCTCTGGTTTTGAGTCCACGAAGACACACGCAGGAACACGCAGGTTCTCCGTGACCCTCATGCTACTTTGTGATGCCTCTGTCTTTCATCAACTCCAGCAATCGCGTTTCCAATGCGCCGTAACCGACGACGCGGATCTCGAGGGGCAGACCCAGCACGTCGGCGGCCCACTGCGCCCGCGCCCGCAGCGCCGGGTCGTCCCGCTGCGCGAGGTAGACGACGCGGGTGTAGTTGCGGAAATATTCGTCGCGCAGCTCGGGGAACCGGTCCAGCCCCATCCCCTCGATGACGAGATGATCGAAGGACTGCACCAGATAGTCGGTGAGGAAGTACGTGCCCGGGTGGTCGGCCATGAACTTTTCGAATTCGCCGTTCGCGTACATCTCATAGCAGTGCGGCCCGGCCACGCGCTCCACGCCCTCGGCGGCCAGCATCTGGTCGAGCAGGCCGCCCGTGCCGCAGTCGCCGTAGGCCACGATCACGCGGTCGTAATGAGCGCGCGCTTCGTGGATGCGCTCACGCACGGCCTCCGGAATCCGGTCAGGCGTGTTGTGCAGCAGCGACGGCACGCCCAACACGTCGGCGTCCCAACCGTGTTTCTCCTTCAGCGCCAGCACTTCCCGCGCCAGCGCGCCGCAGGCAATCAGGGCGGTCTTCATAGCAGTCGGCAGAAGGCAGTAAGCAGAAGGCAGACAGCCTGCCTACTGCCTTGTGCCTTCTGCATCCTTGATTCCCAGAGACTCCGCCATGGCCTTCAGGTGCGCCGGGGTGTTGCCGCAGCACCCGCCGATGATGCGCGCGCCAGCCTCCCGCACTTGCCGGGAATAGCTGCCCATCTCTTGCGGCTCACACAGATACGCGGCTTTGCCGTTCACCAGTGTGGGCATACCCGCGTTGGACTTGGCGACGAGCACCGCATCGGGCGAGGCGACGGCGTGCATTTTCTTCACGACGGCGAGCAGTTCGTCCGGCCCGTTGCCGCAATTGCCGCCGATGGCGGCGGCGCCCCACTCGCTCAGCGCTTTGTAGGCCTGCTCCGGCGTGACGCCCATCATCGTCCGCCCGCGCGTGTCGAAGGTCATGGTGGTGATGAGGGGAATGCCGGGCGACACCCGCCGCACGCCTTCAATCGCCGCGTGCATTTCCTCGAGCGCCGACATCGTCTCGATCCAGATCACGTCCACACCGCCGCCGGTGAGCGCGGCGGCCTGCTCGGCGAACCCGGCCACCGCGTCGGCGTATTCCAGCGACCCCAGCGGTGCGAGAATCTCGCCGCTCGGCCCGATGTCGCCGGCCACGAGCGCGCCGGTTCCGGCGGCGTCCACCTCGGCGCGCAGGATCACGGCGGCGGTACGGTTCAAGTGCGCGACCCGTTCCTGTAAGTTGTGCATCGCCAGCCGGAAGCGGCTGCCGCCAAACGTATTCGTCAAGATGATTTTCGATCCGGCCTCCAGGTAGCCGCGATGCACGGCTCGCACCTGGTCGGGATGGGCCACGTTCCACACCTCGGGCGGGTCGCCGAACTGCAAGCCGGCCTCGAAGAGCATTGTGCCCATCGCGCCGTCGGCGAGGATGGGACCGGATTGTTCAAGGAGTTGTTGCCATTTCTGAGTCATGTTTTCTTTTTCAGCCATCTCTGCGCTCTCCGCGATCTCTGCGGTGAACCTAACTCTGTCCGCGCTTGATCGCGATCAACTTCTTCGCCGTCTCCACCGCCACCGCCGCATCGCGGCAATAGGCGTCGGCTTCGATCTCCTCCGCAAAGGCCGCGTTGAGCGGCGCGCCGCCCACCAGCACAATCACCTGGTCGCGCAGACCCTGCTCTTTGAGCGTTTTGATCACCACCTGCATGTACGGCATCGTCGTCGTCAGCAGCGCGCTCATGCCCAGAAGCTCCGGCTGGTGCTCGTGGATGGCGGCGATGAATTTCTCCGCGTCGTTGTTGATGCCGAGGTTGACCACCTTGAACCCGGCGCCTTCCATCATCATCGCCACCAGATTCTTGCCGATGTCGTGGATGTCGCCCTTGACCGTGCCGATGACCAGCGTGCCGACCTGCGGCGCGCCGGTCTCGGCCAGCAGCGGGCGCAGGATGGCCATGCCGGCCTTCATGGCTTTGGCCGCCATGAGCACTTCCGGCACGAACAGGATGCCGTCGCGGAAATCCACGCCCACGATGTCCATCCCGCCGACCAGCCCGCGGGTGAGCGTGTCGTAGGGCGTCCAGCCGCGCCGCAATAACTCGTTGACCTCGGCGACGACTTCGTCGGCCAGTCCATCGTACAAATCGTCGTGGATGTGCTGGATGAGTTCCTCGTCCGGCAGTTGGGTGAGGTCCAGTTCTTCGCTCATAATCTCCTCTAAAGCGGGCAGGTATAAGGCCTGCCCCTACAGGGGTTGGGGTTGGCGGCGGCGCTGGCTTCGCCTGGCGGCTTGACCTGTCGGCCGCGCGGGCAACTGGCCCTCCAGGTGCGGGAACGGGTCGGTCGCGTGCGGGATCGCGATCGCGCCCACAAATTGATTCTGAAAGTCCGTGGCGACCGCCGTCTGTACGTGAATCACGGAACGCGCAATCCGCGCGGCCTCGGCGCGTTGCTCGCGATTGAGCAGCGCGATGCGCGCCCCGTCCCCCGCCGCGTTCCCGACTGCGACGACCCTGCTCAAATCGCAGTCCGGGATCATGCCCAAGATCATCGCGTGCCGCGGGTCAATGTAACTCCCGAATGCGCCGGCCAGCACGATGCGATCCACCGTCTGAAGACGATCTTCGACTTGCGTCGAGCCGCCGTCTGGAGACGATCTTCGACGCTCGGCCATCAGCAGTTTGACGCCTGCGTACAACGCGGCCTTCGCCAGCTGGATCGCGCGCACATCGTTCTGGTTGACGACGATGGGTTGGCCCGTCGCGGTCTGGGCTGCGTCGGCCAGCACGTACTCGCCTTTGCGCCCGTCGAAGCGGACGCGGGACGAGCGCCCGGCTGCATTTTCGTTGAAGCGGCCATCGGAGTCAATAATCCCGGCCAGATACATTTCGACGACGGCTTCGATGATGCCGCTCCCGCAGATGCCGGTCGCCCGTGCGCTCTCCGGGACAGTCGGCGTGGTCCCCGGCTCAATCCACTCGTCGTGGCCGATGACTTTGAAGCGCGGCGCGAGGGTTTGGGGATCAACGCGCACTCGCTCAATGGCCCCCGGGGCGGCGCGCTGGCCGTGTGTGATCTGCGCGCCTTCGAACGCAGGGCCGGTAGGGCTGGACGCGCACAGCACTTGCCGCCGGTCGCCCAGCACGATTTCGGCGTTGGTGCCTACGTCCACGATCAGCATGGTCTCGTCCTGCCGGTGCGGCGCTTCGGCAAGCTGCACGGCCACGTTGTCGGCCCCAACGTGCCCGGCGATGCAGGGCAGGACGTGGACGCGGCAGGCCGTCCCGAGTTTCAGGCCGAGGTCGCGGGCCTTGAGATCAACCGGAGCGTCAATCGCCAACGCGAACGGCGCGCCGCCCAGTTCCACCGGATCAATCCCTAGCAGGATGTGATGCATCACCGTGTTCCCGGCCAGCACCACGTCCATGATGTCGCTGGCGGCGATCCCCGCTTTCGCCGCCGCTTTCTTCGCCAGATCGTTCAACGCGGCGACGATGACGTGGTGCAACCGGGCCGCGCCCTGAGGCTCCATCATCGCGTAACTCACCCGGCTCATCAGGTCCTCGCCGTAGCGCACCTGCGGATTCATCGTCGCCTCGGTTGCGAGGACGGCCCCGGTGCGCAGGTCGCACAGGTGCATGACGACCGTAGTCGAGCCAACATCCACCGCGAGGCCGTAGGCGCCCTCGGCATATCCCGGTTGCACGCGCAGCACTTCCGAGTCCTGCCAGAGCGTGAGCGTGACGCAGTACATGCCTTCCTCTGAAGAGGACTTTCGGTCGCGCAGCGCGGGCTGAAGAGTGGGGAGCACCAACGCGTCAACGGTGAGATTCTTCAATCCCCACTGCTCAGCGACCGCCGCTTGCAGCCGTTCCCAGTCGCCGCGATGATCCTCCAAAGTGGCCGGGGTGCTTTCGACGTATATCTGGCGGACGGCGGGCTGCACGTCAATCACCCGGTCGGTGGCGGCTTTGGCGATGATCTGCTTGCGCGCCTGGCTCTCTTCGGGGACGGTGATGAGCAGGTCGCCGAGCACCTCGCAAGCGCAGGCCAGGCGGCGGCCCGCGTCCATGTGGTTCTTCTCGCGGTAGGCGGTCTCGCGGCTGTCAATCGGCGAGAGATGGTCGGTGGAGGACGTGATCGCGTGTTTGGGGAAGCGCCCTTCTTCGACGACGATCTGGCATTTGCCGCACGTCTGCCGCCCGCCGCAGATGGACTCCAGTTCGACGCCGAGAAGCCGGGCCGCGTCGAGCAGGTTCGTCCCGTGCGGAACCTGCCCCTTCCGGCCTGAGGGCATCAAAGCAATCTGGTGATGAGCGGGGTGGGAGTCAGACATAATTGGGCCGATTATAGGCGAGACAGGGGGGAACGACTAGGGGGCGCAACATTCCTCCCCAGTTTCCTGTATTATCCTACAGGCATGCCTGATCCCAGCGACCGCGACCTCGCGCTCCGCGCCCGGCGCGGCGACGCCGAAGCCTTTGGCGAACTCGTCCGGCGTTACCAGACCTCCGTCTTCAACGTGTGCTACCGGCTGCTGGGCGAGCGCCGCGAGGCCGAGGACGTGGCACAGGAGGCGTTTATCCGCGCCTACGAGCGCCTCGACACCTTCGACGCCGACCTGCCCTTCGGCCCGTGGATGCGGCGTGTGGCGGCCAACCTGTGCCTCAACTGGATGGAGCGCGCGCGCAGTGCGCCGGTCAGCGTGCCGCTCGAAGACGAGCGCCATCCCGAGGAGGTGGGGGAGGGCAACCCGGCCTCCGCCCGCGAGCGCGCCGAACGCGCCGAAGCGGTGCGGACTGCGCTCCTCTCCCTCCCACCGCGCTACCGGACCGTCATTGAGCTGCGGCATTTTCACGAGATGAGTTACGACGAGATTGCGGCGGCGTTGGGGATACCCTTGAGCGATGTCAAAAGTCATCTCTTCCGCGCCCGCAAGCTGCTCGCCGAGGAATTGAAGCGTTATAGTTGAACGCGAATGACACGAACGGACGACTACATGATGCATCTGGATGAAGTCACACTGAACGAATACCTTGACGCT
>Ga0209109_10000194_pt1 | contig 29580 bp, 28 predicted proteins | sample Rifsed10ft2_FD_184004 | JGI IMG/M metagenome (GOLD analysis project Ga0209109, IMG submission 184004) | Soil microbial communities from Rifle, Colorado, USA - sediment 10ft 2 (version 2) | ecosystem: Environmental > Terrestrial > Deep subsurface > Rock core/Sediment | place: Rifle, Colorado... | reverse complement strand
TCGACACGATACTGACCGGCCACCGGCAACGGTGGGACTTCCGCCAGCAGGACCTTGCTGTCGGCCGTGTCGCCGCGCAGCGCGACTCCGATGCGCTGCGAGTCCGGTGCCACGAGTTCGACGCGCGACGTGCGCGGCACCACGGCTTCACTGAACTCCAACCGCAACAAAGTCGGCGGTCGGTCGAGGCGTGCATCCTTTGGCGGGTCGGAGCGAACCAGCGAGGCGTGGGCCCAGGCCACACCCACGACAACCGCGACGAGCGCTGCCACGATCGCACCCGTTCGCCAGGTGGCGCGGAGCGAAAAGAAGGAGCGCATCAGATCCCTCCCGGGCGCGGCGCCGACGGCGGCGGCATGCGCACCAGCATGCGGTAGTGGTCGCGATGCTCCTCGGGAATCAGCGGCAGCAGGTCGTGCAGCGAGCGACGCAGAGCGCTGTCAGCCGCGACGCGGCGTTGCACTTCCGGATCATCGAGCAACCGGAACAACGCGTTTACCAGTCGCTCGCGGGCGGCCGCATCGTCCGGCGCGCGGGCCAGTGTGTCGGCGAGGCGAGCGACGGTATCGGCAGGCATGCGATGCGCCGCATGTTCGTCCATCTTCCGCGTGCTGTCGTGCTGCATGACCGCACCCAGCTCCACGGTCGGCTTCGGAGGTGTCGTCAGCACGCCGACCACAGGACCGCCCTGGTTCTCGACGCCCATTGCGGCCGCCATGCCGAGCCATTCGCTGCTCGTGATGACTTCCGTGGTGTCGTCGCGGTAGCGACTGGCGGCGAGCAGGATTTCCGCGCGCTTCTTGTCACGCGGAACGGCGTCACTCAGCAGGATGTCCGAGATGACGTCGTGCATGCTGTGCAGGTTGTCGAAGATCGCGGCCGCGTCCGGATAGCGCTGCGTAAACACCGGCGCGACGCCCGGCGTCATCGGCATGACGTACGGCATGGTGCGCGGCGCGTCATGCAGCATCTCCCGGAATCGCGCGACCGCCGCCGTTATCAGGGTCGACCGCTCGTCAGGCGTCTTCCCGGTCAGCAGCGCGTCGTAGAGCCCGACCTGCAGCCAGTGATACGCCCAGATCAGGCCGTTGAACTTTGGATACTTCTTGCGGAACGCCAGTGAGTAGGGCTGGCCTTCCATGAGCGACATGCCCTTGGGCTTCGTGCTGAACGCGAGGTCAGGACGGCTCCGGTAATAGGAGACCAGCCGTGCGACCTCTCGGTCGCGTTCAGCCTCCCCCAGCCTGTTGTCGGCGAGGACATCATAGATCTGCCGGTGCAGGAGGTGGGCCCACTCGAACATGGCCTTGGCTTCAGGAGCGAGCCGGCTGTAGTTCGGCGCGATGGCCGCCTCTTCCAGAGGGAGCCTCGGCGGATTCACGAGCAGGCGCCGCGTGATGAACTCGTACTCGTCGCGCTCGAGGACGGACACCGGAGCCGACGGACGCGCCCAGAAGACTTCATAAAGGATGGCGTGACCGTAGTCGAAGGCGTTGAACAGACGGTCCGCGACCGGATGCTCTCTTCGGAACACCCAGTTGTGCGATGCCGGCAGATAATACTGCTCGCTGACGGTCGACCACTGCGCCCCGGCCGGAGCCGCCAGGGCCACACACAGCATTCCGGCGCGCAAAGCGCGCTTCAGCATGTTCAGTCTCATCGCCGGCCTCCCGGTATGAAGCGGATCAGGCCGAAGGACCGCGCCGCGCCAAAGGTGAGCGACCATTCATGTTCATCGCCGAATGAGCGTCCAAGGCCGGCGTCGAATGCCCAGTATGGATTCACCTGCCAACGAACGCCGGCGGCCGCCCGCCACTCCACTTCGCTGTCGTCCTGAAACGGCTGCGCCGCCACGACCTCAGCGCCAAACAGGAGCGATCGCAACGGCATGGTCCGGTCCGCGGCGACGCCTAACGTCCAGCGCGACAGCTCGGCGGCTCCGGGGTTCGCGTCCGGCTCACTGGGCGCGACCGCGGGTCCGCCCGTGGCATCGGCATTGAGGTGAATGCGGCCGAGTGACGTGGTCCGGGTCACCAGCGCCCCCAGCGTGCCGTAGGTCCGGCGCGGGCCGAAGTCGCCTGCGGGAATGGACAAAGCCGCGTGGACGCCCAGCGCCGGAAGGCCCAGTGTCTCCACGTTGAGCGCGTGAATGACGGACAGGTGTACGGCGCCAACGCCCTTCCGGGTGCCATCGCCAATCCCATCGGTGACGTACAGGGGCAGGCCAATCTCCAGCTGCGTGCGAGGCAGCACTCCGTAGGCAATCTCCGGCTCCAGGGACCACACCACGAACGACCCGGGTGTGCGCTCCCAGCGGATCGGGGCAGCCTGCAGCTCGAACGCGTATTGCTCGATCGTGATCGCATCCTGGACATGCAGGGGACGCCCGCGATCGGTGTTGAAGTAATCGGTCTGGCCCTGGACCGTTCCCGGGATCGCGAGGAACGGTAGCAGACAGAAGACCGTGAGGCCGCGCGCACAAGGCGCGGCGAGCGTGATACGCATAACGAGAGAAACTCCCTCAGAGAGTAGGCGACGGCGGCGGGACGGCTCTGCCGTCGCACCGGGAACGAACCTCGAGTCGCCGACCTGCTGTGTGCGGCCGCGACTCGGCGAGTCGTCAGGCCCTGGGAGGGGGGAGTTCCGGTGACGTCGTCAGCGACGGCGGTAGTCTGTAGGAACCCGCCAGAACGTTCTGCGCGTCGGGACGTGGTTCGACGGTAACAACCACCTCGATTACATCGAGGGCGAGGGCGCACGGGCCCATCGTCAGGCAGGCCGGAGCGTGCGTTGAGTCTCGATCGGGCGCTGACTGCGCCGTGTCGTGATTCGACATCGCGCTCATGTCGTGCCCTTCATGCATCTCAGCGGCTGGCGCCGGCGCCTGCTGAGCATGATGCGCACCCCGGGCCAGCGGACAAGCCGAGCCAGCCTGCGCGAATATGAGGTTCGCGAGGGCGACCAGGCTGAGGGCGGCAATCAGGCGGCGCATGGGAATCAAGCTAGGAGGGCAGAGAGCAAAGGGCAAAGGGCAAGGGGCAAGGAACTGCCGAGTCACCGAGTCACCGAAGATTCCTGTACATCAGGTCGATCAACTCATCATACATCGGCTCGGCCTGTTCCGGTCCGGCCCTGATCGCAGAGGTCGCACAGTGTTTCAAGTGGTTGCGCATGAGCTCCCGACCCACGCCACGCAGCGCTTCATGCACCGACGAGATCTGGGTCAGGATGTCCGCGCAGTAGCGGTCTTCTTCCACCATCTTCTGCAGCCCGCGCACCTGACCTTCGATCCGGCGCAGGCGTTTGAGATTCCGGTTGCGGATGCCTGGATCGACGCCAACGGCCTTTCGGCCGCCCGTGTCATCATTCACCGCGCAACCGCATGCGCACTCAGCTTTGGCAGTCGCCAGTATGGACGACTTCTCGTTTTCCATTTCCAATCCCTGTGATCGTTGTTGCAGTTGTCTCAACTCTCCCATCTCCCATCTCCCATCTCCTGTCTCACATCTCCCATCTGCCGAGTCGAAGGCTGTTCGTCACGACGCTGACCGAACTCATCGCCATGGCCGCGCTGGCCAGGATGGGGCTCAGGAGAATGCCCGTCGCCGGATAGAGCAGGCCGGCGGCAACGGGAACGCCCAGCACGTTGTAGATGAACGCCCAGAAGAGGTTCTGGCGCATGGTGCGCATCGTCCGGCGCGACAGTAAGATCGCGTCGCTCACACCGCCGAGGTCCGGGCGCAGGAGCGCGATGTCGCCCGCCTCGAGCGCCACATCCGTCCCGCTTCCCATGGCTACGCCAACGTCTGCTCGCGCCAGTGCCGGCGCGTCGTTGATGCCGTCACCGACCATCACGACAACGTGCCCCTCATCCTGTATCCTGCGAATTGCCTCGACCTTCCCCTCCGGCAGCACGCCCGAGATCACGCGGTCGATCCCGACATCCTTCGCCACCGCCTGCGCGGTCGCGGCCACGTCGCCCGTGAGCAGCACGACATCGAGTCCGGCGGAGCGCAGACGCTGTATGGCATCCACCGATGTCGGCCGCACGGGATCGGCGATGGACACACCCCCGGCCAACTCACCGTCGATGTTCACGAACACGACGGTTTCAGCGTGGCGCGCGCGCTCATCGGCCCAGGCGCGCAGGGGGCCGACATCAATCCTCCAATCCTGCATCAAGCCCGCGTTACCGATGGCTATCGCGTGATTCTCAACCGTGCCCGTCACTCCCTTCCCGCCCAGCGACGTGAAATCCCCCGCGGGGGCGAAGGAAACGCCCCGCGCCGCTGCCGAATCGACAATCGCCGACGCGAGCGGATGCTCGGACACACGTTCCAGTGAGCCCATCAGCCTGAGCATGGCGTCTTCCGTCCAGGGCGCGCGGGCCTCGATCGCGACTACTGACGGCCGCCCTTCAGTCACCGTGCCGGTCTTGTCCAGCACCACCGTGTCAGCGCTTCCCGCTCGCTCCAGTGCCTCCCCACCCTTGATCAGCACGCCCAGCTCGGCGCCGCGTCCCGTGGCCACCATCACCGCCGTGGGCACGGCCAGCCCCATGGCGCACGGGCACGCGATGATGAGCACCGAGACCGCGGCGGTGAACGCTCTCAGTAACGGCGCCGAATCGGCGACGATGAACCACGTGACGAAGGTCAGGATGGAAATGCCGATGATGGCGGGCACGAAGACCGCACTCACGCGATCGGCCAGGCGCTGGATGGGCGCGCGCGATCCCTGGGCGTCGCGCATGAGCCGGACGATCTGCGACAGGACGCTATCGGCGCCGAGTGTCGTTGCGCGATATGTGAAGCTGCCGGAGCGGTTGATCGTGCCGCCAATGACGCGATCGCCGGCGGACTTGGCGACGGGCATCGGTTCGCCGGTGAGCATCGACTCGTCGACCGCGCTGGATCCGTTCAGGACGACCCCGTCCACCGGAAGCCGCTCGCCCGGGCGAACGACGACCTCATCACCCTGTCGCACATCCTCGAGGCTGAGGTCCCGGTCAACTCCGTTCTGCCTGACGCGGGCCAAACGGGGGCGAAGGTCGATCAGAGCGCGGATCGCGGACGAGGTGCCGGCCTTGGCCCGCGCCTCGAGCGCGTTCCCGCCCAGGATGAACGCGATGATGATGATGACGGCTTCGTAGTAGACATCCGGCGCGATACCGCGGTCGATGAATACCTGCGGCGCAACGGTAGCAAGGACGGAGAAGAGGAATGCGGCGCCCGTACCCACCGCGATCAGCGTGTTCATGTCAGCCGACCAGTGCCGCAGCGCCTTCCATGCCCGCACGTAGAACCGGCGCCCCGCCCATGCCATCACCGCCGCGGTCATGACGAGCAGTCCGTACGAAAGCGCTCCAGTGGGAACCGCGTACAGCCACGGCATCGCGCGCTGCAGCAGTGGATCGAGCCACTGCATCGTCCACCGCATGACCGGGTCCGCCGAGCCAAGTCCGTGATGCGCATTCGCGGCCATCAACGGCATCGACACGATCATGGCGACGGCGCCCGCGGCGAGCGCGAGCAGCGACTTCCGGCGAAGATCGCGCCACTCTTCGAGACGCGCCTTGTCCTGCGCCTCCTGCTCCTCGACGGCGCTGCGCTCATCGACAGGCAACTCGGCCCCGTACCCGGTGCCGCGGATGCGATCAACAAGCGCCGACGCATCGATCACTTCCGGATCGAAACGCACCGCTGCCGTGTTGGTCATCAGGCTCACGGTCGCTTCCGCAACGCCCGGCGTCCGCTCCAGGACGCGCTGGACGCGCGCCTGGCACGCCGCGCACGTCATTCCCGAAACGGGAATGTTGAGGCGCGCCGAGTGGCCAGGTTCGGTCAGCGTGGCGGCGCCACCGCTCCCATCAGCGGCCATCAAACCGCCTCGCTCGCCTCGTATCCGGCGTTGGAGACGGCATCCACCAGGTCGCCGACGGTGACCTTGTCATCGTCGAACGAAACGGACGCAGATCCGATTCGGACGTCCTCGATCCTGACGCCGGGAACCGCGCCCAGAGCTTCGCGGACGGCATGAACGCAGTGTCCGCAGCTCATCCCGGACACGTCGAGCTTCAGCTGTTTTGTCACGTGGCCTCCTTTGGTGGGCACCCGGATGGTGCCGCTCACCGGAGGAAGCTATTATACCCCCTCCCCCTATGTCAAACCAGGAGGACGAGGGCTCCCTACTCCGCCGAGAATCCGGCTGCGGAGAGGACCGCTATGACCTGGGAGCGGACGGCCGATGGCATGACGTGGCGGTCGCGGACGCGCTTCAGTGCCTGAATGAAGCGTTGGCCGAACTCGGCATGCTCGAGGCAGTGTCTGCACGTGTCCAGGTGCTGCTTCACTTCGGTCATTCGCTGGTCGTCCAGCTCGGCGTCGAGATAGTCCCAGAGCTGGCGAACGGCGTTTTGGCAATCGATCGCGCGGATGTTGTCAGGCATTTTCTCCCTCGCCCGAAACAGACCGGAGACCTGCGTCCATCGCGTGAACTCTCAGCCGCTGTTGCATCTGCCGGCGTGCCCTGAACAGGCGCGAGCGCACGGTGCCAATCGGTACCCCGAGAATCTCGGCGGCGGCCTCGTACGATTGGTCTTCTACATCGACGAGCTGCACGGCCGATCGAAATGGCTCGTCGAGACCGGCAAGCGCGCTGTCGAGCGCGGGGCCGAGGTCGACGGATGCCAGCAGGCGATCGGTTCCGTCTTCGATCATTGCGCGGTGTTCGCGGGCCGCCGCGATGGCCTCGGCGTCTCCGTCATCCACCTCGACCTCGAGGCGGTTCTGCTGGCGTGAACGCAGGAACGCGTTCCGGCAGATGGTGAAGAGCCACCGCCGACAGTCGCTGCCGGGATCGAAGGTGTGCCATGATCGATACGCACGCAGGTACGTCTCCTGGACAATGTCCTGAGCGTCGGACGGATCGCGCGTCAGGGAGAGCGCGAAGCGGTAGACGTCATCCATCCACGGGATGGCGTCGCGCGCAAAGCTCTCATCTTTCGCCCTTTCGTCGTCGCGGCCGTCCGCCGTCTGTTTCATCAAGCCAGGAATCGGGTACACGGTTCCCCGCATGCGGTGGCCGGGGCCTGTATGATAAGGTGAGGCCGCCGACAGCAGGACCGCGGGCCCGCGCCGGTTCCAGGTCCCAATCGAATTCCGAGGGATGTTCATGAGTCCATCCGATCTTCGCCGGGAGTATGCCATGGCCTCACTCGACGTGACCGATGTGAGCCCTGATCCAATGGCGCAGTTCCGGCAGTGGTTCGCGGAGGCGCAGCAGGCGGCGATCAGCGAACCGAACGCCATGACGCTCGCGACCTCCACGCCGGACGGCCATCCGTCGGCGCGCGTGGTGCTGTTGAAAACGATCGACGATCGCGGATTCGGCTTCTTCACTGACTTTCGGAGCAGAAAGGCAAGAGAGCTCGATAGCAACCCGAACGCGGCGGTGGCCTTTGCGTGGCTCGAGATCGAGCGACAGGTCCGCATCGAGGGCACGGTGTCGCGAATGGGAAGCGACGAGGCGGCCGCCTACTTCCGCACGCGTCCGTTAGGCTCGCGTTACGGGGCGTGGGCGTCGGTGCAGAGCAGTGTCATTCCGGGACGGGACTGGCTGGAATCGGCGGTCAAGGATGTCGAGGCCCGGCATCCGGATCATGACGTCTCATTGCCGCCGCACTGGGGCGGATTCATCCTCGCGCCCACCCTTTTCGAGTTCTGGCAGGGCCGCGCGAGCCGGTTGCATGATCGGGTGCAATATCGACTCGTCGGCGGCGCGTGGGTCATCGAGAGGCTGGCGCCGTGACTCGTGACTCGTGACTCGTGACTCGGCGGTGATCGCTCTGGCCTCTGGCCTCCGGCCTCTGGCCTAGTATTTCTCAGCCAACGTGGCCTCGCCGAGCAGTCGCTGGTACGACGCATAACGAGTAGCGTCCACCTTCCCGGATGCCAGCGCTTCCCGGATTGCACAGTCGGGCTCCACGAGATGACTGCAGTCGGCGAAACGGCACTTGTCGCGCAACGGCCGGAACTCCGGGAAACACGCGTCGAGCCCGCGCGACGGAATCCCCCAGAGCCCGATCTCGCGCAGCCCGGGCGTGTCCACGACGAAACCGCCGTCCGGCAACGGGTGCAGATAGGCCCCGACCGTCGTGTGCCGGCCCTTGTTCACGGAGGCGCTGATCTCACCCACGCGGAGGCCGAGCCCGGGATACAGCGCATTCAGCAGCGACGACTTTCCGACCCCCGACGGTCCCGTGATCACTGACGTGCGGCCAAGAAGCGCCTCACGCAATTCAGGCAGACCCTCGCCGGTGCGACAACTCGTGATGTGCACCGGATAGCCGATCGCCTCATACATCGCGAACAGCCTCCTGGCCTCCGCGCGGTCGGCGAGGTCCACCTTGTTTACCACGACGCGGGCCGCGAGCGCGTTCGCCTCGGCGATCACCAGGAAGCGATCGAGCATCGCCACGTGCGGCTCCGGCTGACGGAGCGCAAAAACGACCACGACCTGGTCCATATTGGCGGCAATGACGCGCTCCCCTCGCGCGCGTCCCGGCTCCTTCCGCGTCAGGCGTGATCGCCGATGGAGTATCTCGGCGATGGACCATCCGGAACCACTCTCGTCGCGGCAGACCACGACGTCGTCGCCAACGGCGAGCTTGACTCCGCTCTCGCGCTTGACGCGGCCGCGCAGCGACGCCACGACCGACTCGCCGCCTTCACACTGCACATGCCACGCGCCACCCGTGCCGTGGAGGACGACGCCGCGCGTCACTGGTACCGTTCCAAGTTGTTCCGCCTGTTGGACCGTCTCGTATTCATGCCACCTCGCGTTTGGCTGGGTTACTTGGAACGGTACTCGTCCTCGTCCCGCATGACGTCCCACCACTTCCGCGACGGTTCCGGGTCGCGCGCGCGAATGAGGTCATCCAGAATGGCCTTGACCTCCTCGAGGGGCATGGCGCCTAACGCAGTGCCGGCTTCCGCGGCCGTCGCGCCGTGCGCCAGGAATGGGGTCTCGAGATGCCCCTCGACGCCCTGGGCGCCCAGGCGCCGCCACCGAACGAAGAGGAAATAGGCGCCATACGGCCGAGCCGTGTCGCCGGTGCGGTCCGTCTCGATCGCCACGCTGTACGAAACGCTGTCGCTGCCCTGGAAGGCGGCCGGACGGGCGTGCACGGCCATGTAGCCGCCAATAGTGCGTTCGTCGCCCTTCGAGGGGTCGGGGGGAAGGAAGCGGCCCATCGAACGAGGAGACAGGAAACAGAATCAGCGGACCGGCGACATCGCCGCCCGCAACTCATTGGCCAGCCTGATCACCGGCGCCGAGCCGGCCGTGCCTGACGAGCGACCCCCCACATCCCACGCCACGATGCCATCGTCACTCTCGGGCTCGAGCAGGTACATCGCCAACACGCCGAGTGGCTGGGCAACGCGCACGATGTACATCCCGGCCGCGAGGGTCACCGGCCGTCCGGATTCCCATCTTCCGGCCAGACGCACCAGTCGATGTCCCTCGAACGCCTGAGGGGCAATGACCGTGGAGTCGACGACGAACTGAGGACCGGCATCGCCCCGCCACTCAGACGACAAGCGGAAGATCTCCAGCCCGTGCAACCTGGCGAGGTTGAAGGCCGCGGTGTCCGTGGCGGCGATGGCATAGCCCCACGGCGCCGGTCGCGTCACCGTCGGCGTGAAGCGATCATGGATCTGCATGGTCGCGGTACGGAAACGACCGGTGCGCCGCGAGCCAATCGGCATTCCCGCCTCGTATCGCGTCGAATCGCCCAGGCGTTCGATCTCCTCGTACGAAACCACCGCTTCGTACGGGGTCTGGGTCATGATCGCTCGCACCGGGACGGCAGGGAGCGCCGAGGCGCCCCGTCGCAACGCGTCATCGGAGCGGCGGGCGAGCGCCACTATGGCCTCGCGCCGTTCGGCCACGAGCGAGAGCAACTCGCGCGTGAAGGCATAGGTGGAGCGGACCCGTTTCTCGAACGGGTCGTGCGAGTACGCCTCACTGAGGATCGAGACGCGGCCGCGGAGGGCGTAGTAGTTTGTGCCGAACCGCGGGGTGTGCTCGTAGGTGCGCCAGGCAGCCGGCGGCGTCGCGGGCGTGATGCCGGTTGGCGGCGGTCCTCCGCCTCCAGCGCCGCGGCCTGCGCCACGCCCTCGCGTGGCGCCGCCACCGGCAAAGTCGCCGTAGTCGAAGGTTTCGACGCCGTGACGATCGCGCACCCGGCGACGCAGCTCAGGGAGGAACGAATCACGCGCCCAGGCGCCGCCGAACGTCGCCTCCCGCAACTCCGCGGCCGGGTTGAGCGAGGGAGCGTACGTCAGGTTGTAGCCGTGATAGCTGCCGTCGGTCGTGTGCAGGTCGACGAAGACGTGCGGATCCCACGCGTTGAACATCGCGAGCGACGCTTTCGTTTCCGGCGCGTCGGCCTTCATGTAGTCGCGGTTCAGGTTCAGGCCCGTCGCGTTAGGCCTGGTGCCGACCATCTCCGGGCCGTTCTGTGCGCCACGGTTGCGCGCCTGCGACGCCAGGCGTTCGTTGCCGTCGGCGTTGTAGTCGGGCAGCGCGATCAGCACGATCGAATCGAGCACGTTGGGGCGCGTCTCGAGCAGCAGGTCCCTGACGAGCGACTGCAGCGCCTCCTTCCCCTCCACTTCGCCCGAATGGATGTTGCCCTGCACGAACACGATGGGCCGGCCGGAGCGACGCGCCGCGTCGGGCGTCCCATACAATGGACGCGACACGATGACGTACGGCAGGTCGCGTCCTTCGGTCGTCTTCCCCATGACGCCGCCGGCGATTGGCCGACCCAGGCGCGCCAGGCTGTCGAGGAACGCCTGGACGCTCGCGTGCGATGACGTCTCGAGGAACCCCGTGCGTTCCGCCTGGGTGCGCGGAGCCGCCTGGGCGACCGCCGTGGCACTGAGGGTCGCGCAGGCGATCGCGGCACCTAACGATGCGCGAACGCCGCGCAGCCGCGTGGACACATGGTCCGGATGAACTGTCACCCTCGCGTGGAGCTCCTGCATTCCCTGACCTCCTGATACCGTTCGCGGACCGGCGAGAGGGAAAAGATACCGTGTCGCGCGGCAAGCATCCGGGGGCCGTCACCGTCCGGGCGAAGGCAAGCGATGTCTACCCGGCCGAAAATGGCATTCCAGGCGTCATCGCTGCCCCCGGGCGAACGCAAAACGGCCCCCCTCGCGCAGGAAAGCGAGGGGAGCCGCGGATTCGACAAGGTGCCCGTATTCGCGCCGGCTGTGACCCTGTTGAACTCCTGCAGCGGGTACTGAATCTGAATCTTCCTTGATTCACCGATGAGCGCCGGATCGACGAATCCGAACCCGGCGTCGTCGGCGCGATACCGCTCGGCGAACGAATGCCCCTTGCCCGGCGGTCGCACGCCAGGAGACGAGTGCATTGACCGCGGCATCCTTCACGCCCGTGCCCTCGACCCGGGCAGCGTCAGCGAGCGTGACGCTGCCATAAGTGCCTGCTGGCGCGCGATAGTTGCCGGCGTCACGCAGCGACCCCCCAGCCTGCAGCGCCAGGCGATCACCCGGCGAGCAATCCGTGCTTCAGGCAGAATTTCGTGAGACCCGCGACAGTCCGGATGCCAAGCTTCCGCGAGAGTGAATCGCGGTGTGCCTCGACGGTGCGAGGCGAGATCGAGAGCCCTGCTCCGATTTCCTTGTTCGACAGGCCCTGCGCGATGGATATCAGCACCTGACGCTCGCGAGGGGTGAGCACGGATGGAGTGGGTTCGACCGACGGCCCTGGATTCTTCCGGATCGCATCCGCCACCTGACGCGAAATCTCCGGCGACAGGAACAGTTCACCAGCGTGAACGGCTCGAACCGCCGCGCGCAATTCCGATGGCGCCGAGTCCTTTCGCAGGTATCCGTGCGCTCCGGCTCGCATCGACTCCAGGACGTACTCCAGGTTCTCATGCACGCTGAGCATGAGGACCCGGGTTTCCGGTGATCGCTCAATCACCTCGGGGATGGCGTGCAGTCCCGACCCATCGGGCATCGAGATGTCGAGCACCAGGACGTCCGGGCGCAGCTCGGCGCTCACAGCGATGGCATCGGAGATACTGCGACCTTCTCCGACGATCGCGTACCCCGACGCGACGTCGAGCACCGTGCGAACGCCTTCACGCACGATGGCGTGGTCATCGACGACGACGACGCGAATGGCCGGTGTCATGAGACGCCGTCGCCCTCCGCCGGCACTTCGATGGTCAATCGGACACCTCTGGTAGGCGCGGAGCGAATCTCGACGCTGCCGCCAACAGCCGACGCGCGTTCCCGCATGCCGGCCAGTCCGAGGTGCCCGGGTTCCTCGAGACGCGATGCATCGATGCCCGGTCCTGCATCCGTGATTTCCATCCGCAGCCGTCCCGCCCGTCCGCCGAGAGCGACGCTCACGACCGGCTCGACGGTGTGGCGAGCGAAATTGGAGAGCCCTTCCTGCAGCGCTCGATAGATCACGACTTCGGCGTCGTGCGAGACGATGGGCAGCGTATCCGGCGCCGAGAAATCCACGCGCCGGCCATGGTGAGCCTCGAACTCCGCAATCAGCGAGCGAAGCGCGGGAAGCAGTCCAAGGTCGTCGAGCAGAGCCGGGCGCAGGCCATGCGTCAGGTTTCGAATCCCCAGCATGCTGGTATCTACCAGTTCCATCGCGCGTGTGACACGTTCGCGAAGCGGCGCTTCGACACGTTCCGCGACGCTGCCGAGCTGCATCTTGAGTGACGCCAGTACCTGGGCAGTCTCGTCATGCAGCGCGAGCGAGAGGCGACGCCGTTCTTCCTCATGCTGCTTGACCATCCGGCGCGACAGGTGTTCCAGCTCCGACGTCCTGACCATGAGCCGCTCATTCAACTCGTGGTTCACCAGGAGCAGGATTCCTGCCCCGACGCCGAGGGTGAAGAGTATGTCCAGGTAGTATCCCCAGGGCGTCCACACGCCGCGCGCGCGCAGCAACGGGTAGTCGAGGTGATGCAGCGCCCAGAGGATGAAGGTGCTGGCCAGAACCGTTGCGCCCGCGGAAGGATGTTTGCGGCGGTACCTGAGGAACGTGATTCCGGTGATGAGCGTGGCGCCGCTCAGGAAGGCCACCGCGGGACCGGCAGCGAGCAGGAAACTCTGCAGCTCGTATATCGCGATCCATGACCACACGGGCGGAAAGAGCACGAGCAGCGCATACCAGTGGCGCCACCGTGCGGGCCGGACAAAGACAACCGCCGTCCAGAGCAGCGCCAGCGCGGTCCATCCGGTGATGACCTGATGCCAGTACAGCCAGGTCGGGACCCGCGTGGAGAGAAAACCGCCGATCGCCGCCAGTCGAGCCAGGTAGAATCCCCACGCGACGGCCCACCAGCCGAAATACGGGCGGCGTGTCCGGATCCACAACCCGGCGCACAGCAGGAGTACCAGGAGGGTGATGGTCGCCTGGAGGATGGCGGCGTCGAGTTCTGCCAGGAGCACGGGGTTGCCGCCTAACGCACGAGCACGAGCGCCACCGTGCCCAGGAATTCGTCCTTTTCGCGCGGCCAGTTCTCGGGAGCATCCAGCTCGACACCGTCGATCCGGATGTTGAGTCGGTGCAGTCCCGGCGCGATCCGGTAGTAGCCGCGCCACTCTCCATTCGCCTGGCGGATGAGCGGGACGGGGATCCAGTCTACAAAATCGGCCATCACTTCCACGACTTGCGCGCCGGGCGCCCAGACCCGGACCTCGCGGATATTCGCGGAATCGAGCGCAGGGCCGGTAACCAGCGCCAGACGGAATGAGACCGGGACGTCCGGTGTGCGCGGCCGCGGCGGGGGCGGCAGCGGCGGCCGCCGGACCAACGGCAGGCGACCGTTGGGCAGGCGCAGCGCAAATGCGGCGTAGCGTCCCGAAGGAAGGTTCTGGATGAGATCGGCGGCATAGCTGCCCACGCTGATGGTAGCCCAGGCGTCCACCAGCACGGGCCAGGTCACGGTGACGCCGCCCCAGCCGGTGTTGCCGCGCAGCGCTTCGCCGAGCCGGATACCTAACGAGCTGTTGATGATCCCGCGGCCGGCGAACCACTCGACCTGACCTTCGGTGTCAACGAGCGCGTCACCGGCGCCGAGTTGCATCGGGGTCGTCTTCAGCGAGGCGAACATGCCGCCACGCCGAAACCACGCGCTCGCTTCCCCCATGAACACGGTCTGCCAGAACCGGCCGTCGAAGGCCCGGGCAATCGCCGTCTCGGCGTGCCCGCCGCGGTCGTCTTTCTCGAAGCGAACGCGCGCGCGTCCGGTGAGCGCCGCGGTCGGCATGAACCCGGTCTGGATGGTCGTCGTGGCATCCAGCAGCATCTCGCCTCGCACCGCGGTGAACAGACCCGCGAGCCGAGGGATCACCGGAATGGCCGCCGATCGCTTTGCGCCTTCGAGGCCGCCCTGCATGCTGAAGCGGCCGTCATCGAAGATGGAAATCAGGCTGTAGCCCGCTCGCGAGGAGCGCTCGTTCGCGACCACGACGGCGTCGTAAAGCGTCAGCGCACCCCTCGTCAGGCCGGTCTCGTAACGCACCACCGCGAAACTGGCATCGCGTGTACGAACCGGGGCCTGCGCGTGAGCACCGACCGCGCAGAGCAGGCCAGAAAACAGTGGCGCGGCGAGGTGACTTACCCCGCCGCGCAGCGTGAACCGGCTGATACCGTCAGTGGGTTACGGTGGCGGGCGCTTGTTGTCCTTGCCTCGTGGTGCGGGTGGGCGAGCGCCGGCACCCTGATTGCCGACTGCGGATCCTCGCAGGGAGCCGTTCGCCATCGGATCAGCCGGGCGCGCCGTACCGCGGGTCGAAGGTAATGCCGTGCCCGGAACGATGCCAACAGCAGCGTCGCGCGCGGCACTCATCGCCTCCAGCAACCCTACCGCGCGAGCAACCGTTGCGAGGCCCGGCGGCGTCCCACCGTTGATGTCGCGCTCGATTTCGTCCTGGAGGGCTCCGATCTGTGCTTCCGATGCCGACTCCAGCGCGATATTGACGAGCACGGCCGACGCGGTCTCGGCCGGGACGCCCTTCGAAATCAGGTACGCCATGGTACTGAGGGCCGAGGCGTAGCGCCGCTCGCTCTTGCCGTCGCGGAGCCGCTCGAGCTGTCGTTCGTCGATGCCGGCGCGCAGCGCCTTGGCGCCCGCGTTTACTTCCGCGGCGCTCGCGTTAGGCCCGAGCAGATGGCGGGCCCGCCGGAGGTCTTTGGCCCACCGGCGGACGCCGGTGAGGATGACCTCGGGATTCCCCCTCTTCCGGGTTCCTTCGAGCGCATAGTCGATCAGCGGTTCCGGCTGGAGCCCCTCACGTTCGAGCGAATCGGCAATCGCGGCGACGGAAGCGCGGATTCGCGAGTCGACCTGCCTCTCGATGCGCACGTCGGAGGCAACGACCGTAAACCCCGCGGCGGTAAAGGCCGCGAGAGAAAACGACACCGCCGTCATGCGCCGCTTCATTGAGGCACCTTCGGGCTGACCTTGACCACCGAGTTCGGCGAGCCGAAGTCACTCGAGACCTGTGGCATCGTCGGATCGGTCACGCGCTGCGTGCCGTTCAGGATGTACTGGTATTCGTACACGCCCGGGCGAAGGTGCAACGAAATGGTCCAGACCCCGGGCGACACTTCCATCAATGAGGTCGAGTCGTCGTCCCAGTCGTTGAACTCACCGACCACCGAGATGGACTTCAAGCCCTTCTGGTAGTACGTGAACTGGTGCACGACGAGCGGCTCTTCGCCGGTGTTGGCGACGGGTACAAGGTCGCCGACCCCAATGGGCTGCGTCGCGACCTGCACCTGATCGGGAGCGCGCAGCTGCCAGGCGCCAATCGCAATGACTCCCACCAGCGCCGCAGCCGCGGCAAATGCCGCGATCGGCGACACGCGCACCGTCCACGGACGAACGATCCAGGGCCGGCGCGGCTGACGATCCGGGTGCAGCGGGATCACCTCGGGTGCATTCAGCGCCTCCATGACGCGCTCGTCAAACCGCGGGTCGAGGCGCACGGGGCGCCGCAACTCGTCCGCGATCTGATCGATGAATGGATCCCTGGTTTCTTCAGCCACCTTGCACCTCATGCAGCAGCACTCGCAGCCGCTCACACGCTCGTTTGACCCGCATCTTCAGGGCGGATACACCAACGCCGGTGATCACCGCCATGTCGTCGTACCCCAGTTCCTCGACGTGCTTCAGCAGGAATGCTTCCCGCTGATCCGCATCCAGGCGTTGCAAGGCGCGTTCCAGTTCTTCTCGCCATGCCGCGCGTTCGGCCGGGTGCTCCTCGGAGGCGCCAAGGAGGGCGATGTCGTCGTTGACGAACGTTCGCTCCCGGCGGCCCCGCCGCGTTCCGGCAGTCCGGCAGCGATTGGCCAGGATACGGAAGAACCATGGAGCGAAGCGCTCCGGCTCATCGCATTTGGCTAGCGATCGAAAGGCTCGGACGAAGGCGTCCTGCAATGCCTCTTCCGCGTCCTCCCGACTACCGAGCATTCGTACGGCATACCGCCCGTACTGTGCCCGATATCGCGCCACGATCACTGCGTAGGCCCCGGTGTCTCCAGCCAGGACGCGAGCCACGATCGCGGCATCACTGTCGTTCTGGATAGGTAGACCCCGCGTCTGCGTCATCCGTCAACCTGAGGTTACAGTCCCTTTGTGATACGCACCAGCAATGATAAGTGTAAGCGATTATAGGCCATAGCGTTACAGAAGATTCAATGGCTGCGCTCGCCAGTGCGGACATGGATTGGCGGGTCGTCTGTGGGACACCGACGTCACCCCCAAAGTCACAAACTCACCGTCACGTCCGGTCATCACTCTCGGGCTTTCCTTCGGTCGGATAGAAGCGCTCTCCTCGACGCGCCATCGAAACGAGAAGGTCGCAGGGCGTGAAGCGCGGCGCGAAGCGCGCGCTGAGATCCTCCAAAGCATCAATGACCCTGGACAGCCCAGAAGCATCGATCCAACGGAAGGGCCCGCCACGAAACGGCGGAAACCCGATTCCAAACACTGCGCCAATGTCGCCGTCGCGCGCCGAACGGACAATTCCCTCTTCGAGCGTGCGCGCCGCCTCATTCACCAGCGCAAGCGCACACCGCTGCTGGATTTCGTCCACCGTGAATGGGGAGCGCGTTGGATTCGAGAGGAGCGCGTAAATCGATCCATCGACGGCGCCCTTCTTTCCCTCAGCATCGTATTTGTAGAAGCCGAGTTTCCCCTTGCGGCCGGTGCGGCCCGCGTTCACCACCGCGCGCATGGCCTGAGACGGCGCCATTCGTTCTCCGAAGGCCTGGTGAAGGATCGCCCCGGACTTCGCGGCGATGTCCAGTCCGACCTCGTCGAGCAGCGTAAGCGGACCCACCGGAAAGCCGAACCGCTCCATCGCGTCATCGATCGCTTCAATGGACGCGCCGGCGTCCAGCAGTGCACCCGCTTCGTTGAGGTACGGCGCAAGAATCCGGTTGACGTAGAATCCCGGCGCGTCGTTGACGACGATGACGGTCTTGCCGATGGCGCGTCCCCACGCGACAGCCGTTGCGACGACCTCGGGCCGTGTGCGCGGCGTCGGAATCACCTCGAGCAGCGGCATCCGGTGCACGGGCGAAAAGAAGTGCATGCCCAGCACTCGCTCCGGACGACGCGATGCTTCGGCGATGCGGGCAATCGGGATGGTGCTCGTATTGGTGGCCAGGATCGCGTGCCCGGGCAGGACCTCCTCCACTTCGCGCACGACCGCGTGCTTCACCGCGAGGTCCTCGAACACCGCTTCGATGACGAGGTCGACGCCGTCGAACCCCGAGTAGTCGATGGTTCCACCAAGCAGCGACATCTGGTCGGCCAGTTCCTGCCGCGTGATCTGCTTTCGCGTCAGGCGTTCGCGCAGGATGTCGCGCACCGCGGCGATGCCCTTTCCGACCCGGGCCAGGTCGGCGTCCTTGAGCCGCACCATCGCGCCCTGTTGCACGGCCACCGAGGCGATGCCGGAACCCATGAATCCCGCGCCGAGGATCCCGAGCCGGCTTATCTCGCCAGGATTCCCCGCGCCGGGTGTGCCTTCCTTCTTCAGCGCGCTGGTGGCGAAGAAGAGGAAGATCAGCTCGCGACAGACCGGCGTCATCGCCATTTCGCCAAAGAGCCGCGCTTCCTCGCGGAATCCGTGTTCGCGGCCATGGTATGACGCCGCGACGGCATCGAGCGCGGCGAGCGGCGCCGGATAGTTGCCGCGCGTCTTCCTGAGGACTTCCTCCCGCGCCTTCCGGAATACGACGGACCTGCCTAACGGGTTTTCGTCGAGGAGCAGGTTCTTCATGCCACCCGGGCGCGAGCGCGCATTGCGCTTGCGCGTCCCCGCGGCGAGTTCACGGGCCCGCTGGATGGCGATGTCGCGGAGGATGGACGGATGCACGATGTCGTGCACGAGTCCGGTCTGCAGTGCCTTCCTGGCGCGGATGTTCTTTCCGGTGAGGATCATGTCGAGCGCGGCCTGCAACCCGACGGTGCGTGGGAGCCGCTGCGTTCCGCCGGCGCCGGGGCACAAGCCGATCTGCACCTCGGGCAGCGCGAGCACGGTCTTCGGGTGATCGGTCGCGACGCGCCACGCGCAGGCCAGCGACGCTTCGAGTCCGCCACCCATGCATGCGCCGTGAATGGCCGCCACGACCGGGGTGCGCAGCGCTTCGAGGCGGTCGAGCAGCGCATGTCCTTCCCGGCTGGCCGATTCCGCCTGGGCGGCGGTTTTCCATTCGAGGAACTCTTCGATGTCAGCGCCGGCAATGAACGTGTCGGGCTTTCCGCTGATGAGCACCGCGGCGCGAATGGCTTCGTCGGACTCGATGCGCTGGAAGAGCGCGATGAACTCGTTCTTGACGGAGCGAGAAATGATGTTGACGGACTCGCCGGGGGAATCAAAGGTGATGGTGGCGATGCCATCTTCGACCGACAGGTTCAGCGCGGTCATCGATGGATGGGAGATGGGAGATGGGAGAATTGAGATAAGCTGCTACGAGCGATCGACACGGAACTGGTCGGGAAAGGGTGAGTTCCAATCAAGATCCGTCGCGGTCCTGAGTTGGCAGGTGATCTCAGATCTCCCAACTCCCATCTCCCATCCTGTTTCATCTCTCGATCACCATCGCGAACCCCAACCCACCCGCCGCACAGACCGTCATGAGCCCGAACTGACCGCCGCGACGCGCGAGTTCGTTTGCCAGTGTCATCGTGATCCGCGCCCCGGTGGCCCCGAACGGATGTCCGATCGCGATGCTCCCGCCCATCACGTTGAGCCGGGCGCGATCGACCTCACCGACCGGCTGACGCACGCCGGCGCGAGCCGCCCATTCATCGGAATCCAGTCCGCGCAGGTTCGACAACACCTGTGACGCAAAGGCCTCGTGCATCTCCACGAGGTCGATGTCCTGAAGTGTCAGGCCGGCGCGGACGAGCGCGACCGGTGCGGCCAGCACTGGTGCCATCAACAGTTGCTCGCCCGGGTCCAGCGCGGCGTAGGCATACGACCTGATGAACGCCATCGGCGTCATCCCCATCGCCAGCGCCTTCTCCTCGCTCATCAGCAGTACCGCGGCGCCGCCATCGGTGAGCGGCGAGGAGTTGCCGGCGGTCACGCTTCCGTATCGCCGATCGAAGACCGGCCTGAGTTCACGAAGTCGCTCGATCGTCGAGTCCTCGCGAATGCCGTTGTCCGCGGCCAGCGGTTCGAATTTCGGTGGCGGCCAGACCGGCATGATCTCCGCCGTGAGACGTCCGTCGGCGGTGCCGGCGTGGGCAAGCCTGTGCGAGCGAAGCGCGAACTGATCCTGATCCTCACGCGCGATGTGGTTGATCTTCGCCATCTTCTCGGCCGATTCGCCCATCGTCTCGCCGGTGGTAGGCTCGGCGATGGCGGGCGTGATCGGCACGAGGTCGCGCGGCCGGATGCGTGAGAGAGCCTGCACCCGCCCACCGAGGGTCCTGGCGCGTGACGCGGCAACGAGCGCATCCGAGAAGCCACGAGAGTGCAGGATGGGGACGTTGGACAGCGATTCAGCGCCGCCGGCAATGGCGCAGTCCGCGTGCCCGAGGAGGATCTGATCGGCGGCATCGGTGATGGCCTGGTTGGCCGACGCGCAGGCGCGGGAAACGCTCCACGACTGCACCCCCTTGGGGAGGTGCGGGATCAGCGAGACCTCACGCGCAATGTTGGGCGCGAGCACGGAGGGCACGACCGTGCCGAAGACGAGAAGATCGATGTCGTGACCGTCGATGCCGGTGCGCTGGATCAGCTCCGCCACGCACAGTCGGCCGAGTTCTATCGCCGACAGGGACTTGAGAGCCGTGCCTGCACGCGCGAATGGAGTGCGAATGCCGGCGACGATGGCGACCCGTCGTCCGTTGACCGCCAAGCCGCTCGGGTGGGACATGGGAGAAACTTAAGGGCAGAGGGCAGAGGGTATGAGATTCAACCTATCTGCCCTATGCCCACTGCCCTCTGTCCTGACAACCGGGCGCAACACCGCCGGCCGGCTTCATCCTCCACCTCGCCTTCCCAGTACTCGACGACGGTCAATGGGCGTGCCAATGCCCGCAGCTCCCCGGGTTGCAGCACATACGCCAGTGACTGCGGTCCCCGGGCAAGACCGCGCCGCACCAGCTCGAGGTGCGCCGTCGTGTACGTCTCGTAGACCAGGTAGCCGCCGGGCGCGAGCAGCGCGATGAGGTCCGGGAAGATCGCCCGGTCGAGGAAATTGGCGACCATCACGATGCCGAAGCGTCCCGGGCGCAGCGGGAGCATGGATGCCTCGGCGACGACGCCATCAAGTGCCGGTCCGGCTCTTTCCTTCGCGGCCGCGACCGCCTGCAGGACAATGTCGACCAGCACCACATGGCGGCCGGCATGCGCCACCGGAACGGCGTGCCGTCCCGTGCCGCCGGCCACGTCGGCGACGGGCAGGTCGTTAGGCAGTCCTGCCACCACCTGCACCAGCCAGGATGAAGGCGGCCTGTCCGCGCGGCTTCCCGACGCGTAAAGTTCCTCCCACTTCTCACGGTCCTCACGGTACTTCGCGCCACGCGACGTCATGCTCGAACTTCACCATCCGATCCACGCCGTGGGAAGGGTTGGCGCGCCGGTGTTTCATGGCTGAGGGCACGGGATGGCGGGAGGTCGTCCGTAGGCGCTTTCGCGTCGAGACGTTTGACGTCGCCATCGTCGGCGGCGGGATCACCGGCGCCGGAATCGCGCGCGACGCCTCCCTGCGAGGACTCCGGGTCGCGCTGCTCGAGGCGCACGACTTCGCCAGCGGCACGTCGAGCCGTTCCTCACGCCTGGTGCACGGCGGCGTGCGCTACCTCGAGCACGGCCACCTGCACCTCGTCTTCGAGTCGAGCCGCGAGCGCCGGATCCTGCTCCGCATCGCGCCGCACCTCGTGCGACCCCTGGCGTTCACGTGGCCGGTCTACCGAGGCGCCCGTGTCTCGCGCATGCGACTCGCGCTCGGGCTTGGTCTCTACGACGCGCTTTCGATGTTCCGGAATGTGGCCCGCCACGAGCGCTTGTCCCGCCGCGAAGTTCTTGAACGCGAGCCGCAACTCCGGCCGGATGACCTGGTCGGCGGCGCCCGGTACTACGACGCGGCCACCGACGATTCGCGCCTGACGCTGGCCAATGTGGTGTCGGCCGTCGAGGCGGGTGCCGCGGTGCTGAACCACGCGCCGGTGAGTGGATTCGAGATGGCTGGAGGTCGCGCGCAGGGCCTGCGCGCGCGCGACGCGATCGGTGGAGACGAGTTCACCGTGCGCGCTTCGACAATAGTGAACGCCACTGGACCCTGGTCCGACGACGTCCGCGCCCTCGAGGCCCCCACCGATCGACGGTCGGTCGCCGGGTCGCGCGGGGCTCACATCGCGGTGCCGCGGGTCCGCATCGGGAACCGGGACGCGATCACGATGCTGCACCCCGCTGACGGTCGTGTGCTCTTCACTCTCCCCGCCGGCGACCAGGCGATCATCGGAACCACCGAGACACCGACGGCCCCGGGTGATCGGGAGTCGCAGGCGAGTGGCGAGGACGTTGCCTACCTGTTGTCCGGCGCCAATGCGTCCTTCCCCAACGCCGCGCTCACCGCGGCGGACGTCGTGTCCGCATGGTCAGGAATTCGTCCTCTCGCCCAGCAGCTCGCGACCGGTGACGTGGGCTCCGCCTCGCGCGAACACACCATCGCGCGTGGACCGCGAGGCGTCCTCCACGTGACCGGCGGGAAACTCACCACCTACCGTGAGATGGCCTCCCAGGTGGTCGACATGTTCGCCGGACCCGAGGCCGCGAAGGAACGAACAGCGATCGTGGCGCTCCCCGGCGGCGACCAGCCGCTGGAGAACGCACGACGCGACGCGATGGAGGTCGACGACGCGGCGGTTCGTGAGCGACTGGTCCTGTCGTATGGCTCACGGTGGCGGAGCGTCTGGGCGCTCGGGGCAGAGGCGCCAGCACTGCGCGAACGACTGTCACCGGCGCACACCGTCATCGCCGCCGAAATGGTGCACGGGGTCACGAGGGAGATGGCGATGACGTTAGGCGACCTGCTCATCCGGCGGACGCACCTGGCGTTCGAGTCGCCGGACCAGGCCCGGTCGGTGGCACCCAAGGTGGCAGAACTCGTCACCCCACTCCTGGGCTGGACCAACCGTGATCGCGACGGCGCGTTGAGACATTACGACGAGGAGGTCAGGCGGACCTTCAGCGTTACCGATACCTGATACCTGCCGAACTGCCGCCCTCCCTCGAGCCTCGAGCCTCGAGCTTCAACCCTCCTCATGTATCGTTCGCAGTTCGAGGATCTGCAGCCTGCGGGTCCGAGCTGGCAGTTTCAGGAGCACACGGTCGCCCACTGCCTTCCCGATGAGCGCGCGTCCGATCGGCGACGACATCGTCACGTGACCCTCGTCGAAGTTCTCCGAGTCACCAAAGACGAGGTGATACGTCTCCTGGACGCTGGTCTCCTGGCACACCACCACGACCCACGATCCAAGCCCGACCTTGTCGACCGGGATCTGGTTCATGTCGATCTGCGAAAGCTTCGACAGCCGCATCCGGAGCTGTCCCAGGCGCGCCTGGACGAACTGCTGGCGTTCGAGCGCGGCCTTGTACTCGCTGTTCTCGCGCAGATCGCCCAGCTCGACCGCTTTGCGGATCTCATTGGGCAGCACGACGTTCAGCTCATGGCTGAGCCGCTCAACCTCGTCGCCGAGCTTCCGCTTGAGTTCCTCTATCATTGGCCGTTGGGGGAAAAGCGGAGCGCCCGACCCCGCGAGGCCGGGCGCTGCACCGGGGAACGTTAGCAGGGACTGGCGGCCTTTTCAATCGTGAGCAGGGGATCCCGGTGGCGCTGGGCGACCCGTCGGCGATGGCGGCGAACTGGTCACCACTTTCTCAGCCATCGTTTCTCGAACAGCACTTTCCCCCAGTGCCATCTTCGACTCGGAGGGTACAGCTTCACGTCGGGTACGGGCTCGCCGTAGAAGTTGCCGGCGCCCAGTCCGGCACGACCGTCACCGGTTTCGAGGAAGCACTTACCCTCTCCATCAAACGCGCGGCGCGTGCCCTGCCCCGTCCATGCGTTTGCGATGTTCGCAGCGACCACTTCTGCCTCGGCATGCGCGAACACGCCAGCCTTCGGCAACGGTTTGCCCATGGAAAGTGGCACCGTTGTCACGTCACCGATGGCGAAGACGCCTTTGAAGCGTGTCTCGAACGTTGAGCGGTCAACGGGGACCCAACCCGACTCGTCGACGAGCCCCGAGGCGCGCACGGCAGCCGGCGCGCGATGAACAGGCACGTACACGAGGAGGTCGAACTCCGCCGTGACGCCGTTCGCGAAGACGAGGCGACGCGCCGCGGGATCGACCGTGGTTACCTGGTGCGAGGGGTGGTAAGCAATGCTCTTGGATTCCACCAGCTGCCGCACAGCGGCTGACATCGTCGGCCCAGTTACACCCATGGGTCCGGGCTCGGCCGCGAAGATGTCGAGCGACACCTGCTGCCGGATGTCTCGGCGACGCAGCGCGGCGTCGATGAGCATGGCCGCCTCGTAAGGCGCTGCAGGGCACTTGTACGCCGGTGTCGCCGTGAGGACCACGATGCGACCAGAGCGGAACGAAGCCAGGGCATCGCGAAAGGCTGTCGCGCCTTCCAGCGTGTACAGGTTATGTCCAGCGCCGGCAAGGCCGGGTATCGAGTCACTCGCCAGGTCGGCACCGAGTGAAACGATCACTGCATCGCCAGTGAGGTCGCGCTCTCCGGCGCGGACCGTGCGCGTCACGGGATCGATCTCCGTGACCTCAGCCGTAACCACTTCTATTCCCCTTCGGAGGAGTCGGTGCAACGGTCGCTGTATGCGCCCTGGTTCACGATCGCCGACCGCGAGCCAGAGCAGGGACGGCTGGAACAGGTGGTTGCGCTGACGCTCGACCAGCACGACGCGGTACTTCTTGTCGGCGAGGAGCTTTCGCAGCCTGTTGGCGGCGATCAGGCCACCAACTCCACCACCCAGAACAAGGGCGGTTCTTTCTTGTGTCATCGTTGCGTTCATGTGACCGCCATCAGAAAGTCAGAACCTTCTCAGCCCAGGCCGTCCATTCGGCCAGTTCTGCCATGGTGCTGCGCTTCGTGCCGTCGAGGAGTTCGTCGGCGCCGATCCCCCGAGCGTCCATGCAGGTTCCGCAGACGCCGACCGACACCTGGCTGAGCGTGCACGACTGCAGCATGCGGTTGATGTTGTAGTAGCCCTGCGGCACGGTCTGCCCGGATTTCGCGCACGCGGCCGCGTCACCCATCAGAAAGAGACGGATCTCGTCGCCGCCCTGCTTCGCGAGTGCGCCGGCGAGTCTGAGGGCGTTGTAACTGCGCTCGTCGCCATAGGGTGGATCGTTCAGGATGAACAGCGTCTTCACGACTGACCTCGTCGCACTGAAGCGACACGAAGGATTATGGGCGCCCGAGTGCTTTTCGCCGGAGCGCGTGCGGCGCATTGCATGAGTGTGCGGTCCTTCGCGCAGGCGCCGTCGGGGCTTCCGCAGGTTGATGTCAGCGACATCCTGACGTCGTCCGCGAAGCTCGCAATGCCGTCAGCGCGTGTACGTCAAACTGCGCAGTTCAAGGCAGCGAGCTCCCGGTTCCATTCCTCCTCGCTCACCGCCTTACGAGCGCGAAAGTTGATGCCGACCGTGCCGAACTGCGCAGCGCTCGACGACTGGGGGGCGCCGCTGAAGACATCGGCGCGCCATGTGATCTGGAATCCCACGAACCCGGCAGCCACGACCGTGGCTTGAAGCTCCGCCTCGAGCAGAGCGCCGGCGATTCAGCCTTTCCAGAGACCGATGTCGCGCTTGGCGGACAGCGGGACGGTTTTCGAGACGAGGATATCGCCGATCTGCAGTCGTCCGCCGGGCTTCAGGGCACGCGCCATCTCGCGGAGCCCGGCGAGCTTGTCCGGGAAGAGGTTCATGACACCGTTCGATATCACGACGTCCGCCCACGCATCTGGCACCGGCAGTTGTTCGGCGTAACCAAGGGTGAACTCGACGTTGGACGCGGACATGGCGCGGGCGCTGGCCGCGGCGCGTTCGAGCATGGGAGCGGTCATGTCCACGCCGCGGACACGGCCCGTGGGTCCCACCATTTTCGAGGCGATGAGGCTGTCGATGCCGGCGCCGCATCCGACGTCCACGACGAATTCACCGTTGCGCAGGGTTCCGAGTGCAAAGGGGTTTCCGGTCCCGGCGAACGATGCGATGGTCGATTCGGGAATGCCTTCGAGCCAGCCGGTTTCGTAGCCGAGGAGTGCCGCCAGCGGGCGTCCGGTGTGGAAGTGGAAGCCACGCGCCGGTTCGGTGGCGACCATCGCGTACTCGTCCCGGATGGCGCGCCGGAGTTCGTCACGATCGAGGCCCTCGATGGCCTGTGCGGCGGCGGGAACTTTCGCGGTGACCGGGATCATGGGAGCTCCGTAGCTGGTAGCGCGACAGGCGAGCCGGAATGCAGCCGGCCTTGAAGTCGGACGCCTGGGCCAATATTCTATTGGCCGTTAGAGTATTGTCAAGTCGGCGCCTGCAGGGCGCCACAAGCCTCCACCGTAACGCGCCATGTCCCATCGCGAGTTCAAGGACGCCCTGTATGCGCAGTTCGCGCGCATCGGACACGCCCTCTCCAGCCCCAAGCGCATCGAGATCCTCGAACTGCTGGGGCAGGGCCCCAAGACCGTCGAGAGCCTGGCTGAATCCATCGCCACCCCGCTGAAGAACACCAGCGCGCACCTGCGCGTGTTGCGTCAGGCCCGCCTGGTGGAGTCGCGGAAGGAGGGCACCCACGTCTACTACCGACACGCCCGCGGCCCGGTAGACCTGTTCCTCCGCGCCTTCCAGGGACTCGGCCGCGAGCGCCTCGCCGAAGTCGAGCAGGTCACGAACCAGTTCCTGCACAGCCAGGACGACCTGCAACCCGTCACCCTGACGGAACTCCGGCGACGCCTGCGCGACGGCTCAGCAACCGTTATCGACGTTCGGCCCAGAAGTGAGTACGAGTCGGGCCACGTACCAGGCGCCCTTTCCATCCCGGTCGATGAGCTGAAGCGGCGGATGAAGGATCTGCCGAAATCGCGCGAGGTGCTGGCCTACTGCCGCGGTCCGTACTGCGTCTTCTCACTCGATGCGGTGAAGGCGCTGCGCAAGCATGGCTACCGCGCGCGACGCACAGACGACGGGCTCCCCGGCTGGCGACTGGCCGGAATGCCGGTCGCTACCGGTTCGGAGTAGACGCCCGCGCACACGGTGCCGGTCGCGGTGCCCGAAAGAGAGTCCTCGGCGTCAACCTCCAGAGCCGCGGCATCAACCTCGGTTGGCCGGTCTCAGGAAGGCCGGGCAAAGTACCGGCGTGCTTTCTCACGCCTGTAGATTGGGACTCATGGGACCGACCCCACACAAAGACGGCGTCCCCCGGAATGCCGGCGAGCCCCTGGATCTCGATCGGGTGCTGGCGATTCGCGTGAACCGGAGTGCCGCTGAACGCAGGGCGGCCACCATCCCCACGCGGCGCACGGTGAAGAAGGAGTGGCAGGCTGCCTGGCTGCTGCGCGCCGTCACGCTGATGGACCTCACGACGCTGAGCGGGGACGACACGCCTGGTACCGTCCGCCGATTGTGCGCCAAGGCGCGGCAACCCTTGCGCCCCGACCTGGTCGACGCGCTCGGCGTGACCAGTCTCGCGCCAAGGGTAGCGGCGGTCTGCGTCTACCATCGTTATGTGTCGACGGCGGTCGAGGCGCTGGACGGCAGCGGCATTCCGGTCGCCGCCGTAAGCACGGGATTTCCCGCGGGACTGTCGCCGTTCGAACAGCGGGTAGCGGAGATCGGCGCGTCGGTCGCGGCCGGCGCCCGCGAGATCGACGTGGTGATCACGCGCGCTCACGTGCTGACCGGCGACTGGCCGGCGCTGTACGACGAAGTGAAGGCGTTTCGCGAGGCGTCCGGATATGCGCACCTCAAGGCGATCCTCGCCACCGGCGAACTGGCCACGCTGACGAACGTGGCGCGGGCGTCCCTGGTGGCGATGATGGCCGGCGCCGACTTCATCAAGACGTCAACGGGAAAGGAAGGCGTGAACGCGACGCTCCCGGTGTCGCTGGCGATGGTGAGGCAGATCCGCGAGTACGCGCAGCGTACGGGATTCAATGTGGGATACAAGCCGGCGGGCGGGATCCGCACCGCTCGTCAGGCAACCGATTACCTGCTCCTGATGAAGGAAGAACTCGGCCGCGAATGGCTCGAGCCGAACCTGTTCCGTTTCGGCGCCAGCAGCCTGTTGACCGACATCGAGCGCCAGCTCGAGATGTTCGTCACGGGTCGTTATGCTGCCGCGCACCGCCACCCGATGCCCTGACGACAATGGCCATAGTCGCCGAGATTTTCGAGACGATGGAGTACGGGCCGGCCCCGGAAAGTGACAGTCCGGCGCGCGCGTGGTTGTCGTCGCATGGAGCGACCTTCGGCCACTTCATCGGCGGCAAGTGGACAAAACCCGGGACGCTGTTCGACGTGATCGACCCGTCGACCGGGAAACGGCTGGCGAAGGTGACGCAGGGAAGCGCGCAGGATGTCGACGCCGCGGTCGCCGCGGCGCGCAAGGCATATCCGGCGTGGAGTCGCCTGACGCCGCACGCGCGCGCTCGACACCTTTACGCGCTGGCGCGGATGGTCCAGCGCAATTCGAGATTGTTCGCGGTGCTGGAGTCGATGGACAACGGCAAGCCCATTCGTGAGACGCGGGACCTCGACATTCCCCTCGTGGCCCGCCACTTCTACCACCACGCCGGATGGGCGCAACTGCGCGACGCCGAGTTCCCGGGTTACCAGCCGGTCGGCGTGATCGGGCAGATCATTCCGTGGAACTTCCCGTTGCTCATGCTGGCGTGGAAGGTTGCGCCGGCGCTCGCCGCGGGAAACACCGTCGTGATCAAGCCCGCCGAGTTCACGCCACTCACCGCGTTGCTGTTCGCGGAGCTGGCGCACAAGGCGGGATTGCCGGCGGGCGTGCTGAACGTGATGACGGGCGATGGCGCGACCGGGGCCGCGATCGTGAATCACCCGAGGGTCGACAAGATCGCGTTCACGGGATCGACCGAAGTCGGGCGCATCATCCGCAAGGCGACGGCGGGGAGCGGCAAGAAGCTCTCGCTCGAGTTAGGCGGGAAGAGCCCGTTCATCGTGTACGAGGACGCCGATCTCGATGGCGTGGTCGAAGGCGTGGTCGACGCCATCTGGTTCAACCAGGGGCAGGTCTGTTGCGCGGGCTCGCGTCTCCTGGTGCAGGAAGGGGTCGCCGAGCGGTTGTATGCGAAGTTGAAGGCGCGGATGGAGCGGCTTCGCGTTGGTCCGCCGCTCGACAAGGCGGTCGACATGGGAGCGATCGTCGCGCCGGTGCAGCTCGAGCGGATCAAGCAGTTGGTGCAGACCGGTCAGACCGAAGGCGCGGCGATGTGGCAGCCGTCGTGGGCGGTGCCGAAAGAAGGGTGCTTCTATCCGCCGACGCTGTTCACCGACGTCTTTCCTTCGAGCACGATTGCCCAGGTGGAGATTTTCGGACCGGTGCTGGTGTCGATGACGTTCCGGACGCCGGACGAGTCGGTCGCGCTGGCGAACAACACACCGTATGGGCTCGCGGCGTCGGTGTGGACCGAGAACATCAACCTCGCGCTCGACATCGCGCCGAAGATCAAGGCGGGCGTGGTGTGGGTGAACTCGACGAACCTGTTTGATGCGGCGAGCGGGTTTGGTGGATACCGGGAGAGCGGATTCGGGAGAGAGGGTGGTCGGGAGGGGATGTATGAGTACCTGAAGCGAGGTCACAAGTCAGAGGTCAGAGGTCCGAGGTCCGAGGTCCGAGGTTCACCTGTTCCGGCTCTGACCTCTGACCTCAGACCTCGGATCTCGGACGGCGTTGACCGCACCGCCAAGCTGTTCATTGGCGGGAAGCAGGC
>Ga0209109_10000193_pt1 | contig 29592 bp, 26 predicted proteins | sample Rifsed10ft2_FD_184004 | JGI IMG/M metagenome (GOLD analysis project Ga0209109, IMG submission 184004) | Soil microbial communities from Rifle, Colorado, USA - sediment 10ft 2 (version 2) | ecosystem: Environmental > Terrestrial > Deep subsurface > Rock core/Sediment | place: Rifle, Colorado... | reverse complement strand
CACCAGCAGGGTGGCAGCCGCATCTGTCGGGATGCCATGCTTCGCCCGTCCGATCAAATTGAGTGTGTTGGCATCCATCACTTCCAACGCGCTCGGACACAACTCCAGCAACTGCGGCACCGCATCGCCCACATCTTCTAATCGCTGAAAATGGATGAGTGCCGTGAGGGTCGCGCGCGGCTTCTCGACCAGTCTAATCGTAGCCTCGCTGAACAGTCCGAGCGTGCCCTCGCTGCCGACGAAGAGTTTGGGAAGATCGAAGCGGCCTCGCGCAAGCCCATCGACAAGACCGAAGAGGTTGTAGCCACAACTGTTCTTGCTGACAGTCGGACGTTTCTGCGCAATCAGCGTGGCGTGATCTTGTAGTAGGGACCGCAAATCGTGAAGTGGCCTGTGCGCGTTAAGCAGATCGGCGCAACTCGGATCGTCGAGCCCATAAGACTTCGCATCAAGCCACTCGCCGGACTGCAAGCAGACACGGAGCGCCGCCACATTATCTTTGACGGAACCATACAGCAGCGTGTGGGGACCGGATGAGTTGTTCGCCAACATACCACCGAGCTTGCACATGTCGCCGCTCGAGGGATCGGGACCGAAGAGCAGACCGTCGCGGGCCAGTTGCTTGTTGAGTTCCGCCAACACGATCCCCGGCTGTACACGAGCCCATCGTTCCTCCCGATTCAGCTCCAGAACCCGATTCAGACGCGAGACATCCAGGATGATCCCGGACCCGATCGCCGAGCCGGTCAGATTCGTCCCGGCAGCCCGCGGCGTCAGCGGAATGCCTCGTTGCACGGCGTACCGCATCGTGGCGGCGATGTCCCCCTCGGACTCCACGAGCACGACGGCCTTCGGCGTCATCCGATAAATACTCGCATCCACCGCATAGGCAGTGAGCGTCGAATAGTCGTCCTTGACTTTATCGACGCCTACTGTGGCGCGAAGATCCGAAGCGATGGCGCGGGAACGGTCAGGCAGAATGAGAGTTGGTGCCGTCATGGGTTAATGAGTCCTTCATTCTAGATGGACTCTTGAGACCAGTACAAGTCTGGTTAATGCGCAGGCCGCGAGGCATGTTGAGGTCGAGGTCAAGGTCGAGCAAAGACCTGACCTGCTTCATCTCAGCCTTGACCTGAGCCTTAACCTTCCAATACCGTTGGCGGTATTGAATCAACATCCTGCTAAGATGGCCCAAATAGGAGCACGTATTCGTGACCCGTCCCACCCTCTACCTTTCACGTCTTCTCCCTGATCCCGTCATGGCCCTCGTGCGAGAGCGGTTCCAACTGGTGCAGGAACCGCTCGATGTGTTGCCTAACTCATTGGCACTGCGTGAGGGACTCTGCCAGGCCGACGCCGCGATTGTAACCCTGGGCGATCGTATCGACGCCGAGACCATTCACGCAGCCGCTCGGCTGAAAATTCTGGCGAACTATGCGGTTGGGTACAACAACATCGATCTGGCTGCCGCCCGAGAGCGTGGTCTGGTCGTCACTAATACTCCGGACGTGTTGACTGATGCCACAGCAGATCTAACATGGGCGTTGCTCCTGGCGACGGCGCGCCGAGTGGTCGAAGGCGATTCCCTCGTTCGATCCGGTCGTTGGAGCGGCTGGAGTCCCACGCAACTCTTGGGAGCGGAAGTCTCTGGCAAGACCCTGGGGATCATCGGCATGGGACGGATCGGGCAAGCGGTGGCCCAGCGCGCCGCAGGGTTTTGCATGAAGGTGCGCTATCACACCAGGCAATCCCTAGCCACCTCATCGCTCCCCCGCGAGTGGGAGCACCGATCACTACAAGATATCCTCGGGGAGGCCGATATCGTGACGATTCATGTGCCTCTCTCGCCAAGCACCCATCATCTGATCGGCGCACGCGAAATGGCTTGGATGCGCCCCACCGCCTTCCTCATCAATACCGCTCGCGGTCCGATCATTGATGAAGGAGCGTTGGTCAACGCCCTCAAGACAGGAATCATCGCCGGGGCGGGACTCGACGTCTATGAACAGGAGCCGTCCCTCCACCCAGCGATGGCTCAACTGAAGCAGGTGGTGCTGCTCCCCCACCTGGGCTCTGCCACCCTGCACGCGAGGGTTCAGATGGGACTGGTCTGTTTGGAGAATATTGAAGCCGTGCTGGACGGACGTCCGGCACCCAACCAGGTTCACTAGCAGGCTGCTGAAAACGATTGTGCCACGGTGGAGGTGGAATGGTCTGCGCGTCTAGTGCAATGGGAGAATACCCGGCAGGATGCTCAAAAAGTTCGTCCAGCAAGGCCGCAGCCGAGGAAAGCACCGGAGTCGTAACTTTCTCACCCGCCCGCCCCGAACTGCTAGCGCAGTTCTTTCCCGATGGGCTACGTTGAGAATGCTTTCGATGCGAGAACGCCGCATGGGAAGAGGCGCGTCTTGGCGCGCCTGGGTTGGGCGGGTAAGACAAGCGACTTTTTCAGCATCCTGCTCTAGTTTCCGTAGCGGAAGGCGGATGTCGGCTCAACTGGGGCCCTGTGTGCGCGAGCTGATTCGAGCCGTTGCGGCACGTCGTGGAAGGTCGGAATCAATTCGTAGATTGCAACAGCCTGGCTCCACTGTTCTTGGGCTTCGTGGAGTAAGCCGAGTTCATAGCGAATGGCTAGCGCCTTGGCCCCCTGGCACTGCGGGTCCTTCAGAAGCAGCTCGAGCTGTGCACTTGCCGACTGGCATTCCCCTTGTTCTTTCAAACAGATGGAGATCATGAGACAGGAGTCCGAGAAAAATTCGTGGCTCTGCATCGAGAGACCAAATTCTTCCTTCGCTTCGTCCAGCAACCCCATATTCTTGTAAGCCACTCCCAGCGTGTAGTGGGTCTCCGGATCAATCCCGTTCATCGGCTGAGCAGAAACCGGTGTTTCGACGACAGGTCCTGACGCCTGTGGCTTCGGCGAAAACGTCGAGGCCCATTTGGCGACCAGCGGGCTGGCCGGGGCTAGTTCTTTGACTTTCGCATAGAGATCCGCTGGCTGAGTCGGGCTCTCATCGTTTGGATGCGCCAGGAGCAATTCGAAAGCCCGCGAGTACTGTAGCGCCGCTCCCGCGATATCACCCTTCGCTTCAAGCAGGGAGCCGAACAGTTCTCGAGCCTCTGCGTGATCCGGCTGCGCCGTCACCAGATGACTGAGCCATTCCTCCGCCTCAGCCTGCTGGCCCGCCGTCACATAGGCCTGGAACTGCTCGTTCGTCGAGAGGACAGGCGAGAAGGGAGCAACCGAGCCTGCCTCTTGCGACAACGGCCCCCATAACTCGTCCGGCTCGGCATTCGACAACGAGAACCCACTACCGGGCGTAACCGATTCTGCTTCTGCCGACTGCGGCGGCTCAGATTGGGCCGGCGTGGGGTTCGGCTCGGTGGCTGAGAAATGGCTATCGTGTGGCTGGGAGATCTTGGAAGGCACAATCCAGGGGTCGTCCGGAGCCGTTCCGGCCCATGTAAATTCTGGTGAACTCTGTGGCGCCTCAGGGGTCGTTCCTATCGACACCAGAGGCGCTGCGGGCGAGGACTCTTCAACGGAGCTTTCGCCGTTCATCAGCGCAGAGAGTTTCGCGACAATGGGATTGTCCGGAGCGAGCGACTTGACCTTCTCGAACAGTTCCTCATGCAGCGTCGGCATCCCTGGTTCGGGATGTTCCAACAACAACTTAATTGCCTTCCCGTACTGGAGCACGGCGTTGGCGACATCGCCCTTCTCTTCATAGAGCTCTCCATAGAGTTCGAACAGCGCAACAGACTGAGGTTCGACAGCCAGAAAGTCAGTAATCAGCGTTTCCGCCTTCACATAGTCTTGTGCCCGCAAGGCCGCCCCAGCAAGGTAGCGATATTCGCCAAGCGCCACCTGAAGATCTCCGCGTTGCAGATGCAACTTCGCGAGCAATTGACAGACTTCAGGATTTCCAGGCTCTTTGGTCAGCAATTGATTGAGAATGGCCTCAGCCCCGGCAAATTGTTTTTCTTCAATCCGGCGGGTGGCTTCCGATAGCAGATCGAGCGGCTCGGCACTCTTGGGTGGGCTTCCTGCAGATCCGGCTCCCTTCTTAGCGGCGAGGATAGGATTCCCGCTGGTCTTTTGGAGATGTTCGATAAACTGGGCGGCTTCACTATTGGCAGGGTCGATCCGCAACACGGCTTGATACGCATCCTTAGCCTCAGCATAGCGTTGTTGCGCTGACCGTTCTCGCCCTAACTGCAAATAGACTTTCGTGGCTTCGTCCTGCATGTTTTCTTGCAGGCACAATTCCGCCACCCGCTGCTGGGCATCCAGATTCGAGGGATCCTGGCTGACGATCTTCTTATAGATGTCCAGCGCGTCTTTAGTTTTTCCGGCTTTGAGGAAGTGTTTCCCAAGGGTGAGATAATCTTGGACCGCACTACTCAGCAGACCGCGTTCAGCATTGAGATCTCCCAGATGCCGGAACACATCGTACCGTGAAGGATCAAGCTTCAAGATCTTCTTGAACGTGGCAATCGCCTTGAGGGTGGCCCCTTCGGCACGGAAGGCATTGGCCGCCTCCACAAAGGCTGCCACGGCATCGCTGGTGGACTGGCGCTTGAGGTGTAACTCCCCGATTGAATTGAAGATACTCCCATCTCCTGGCGACTCGGCTGAGAGCTTCTTCCATTCAGCGATGGCAGCGTCGAATTGGCCTCGTGACGCAAAAAGCTGTGCGCTATGCAAGACACGACTGCGGTCGATCGGCAAGTCAAACCTCCCTCACCCGCATGATTCATGACGCTTCTGCCGCAAGCACGGATACGCGGCCGCAACTTTCGCGACGACCCTTCATGAATGATGGGGGCTAACGATCAAACGCTAACAGTGTCAATGGGTATTGTCAACGAAATGGGGCATTTGGATGAAGGTATACTCAGCAGATATACGAAGGCCTGCCCCGTCATAAAAGGCAGGCCTCCCTGTGACACAATCCCGTAAAATGCAAACTCAAGACTCAGCAACGGCCATCTTCAAGACGTTCGAAGCCTGAGGCCCCTTTGCGCCTTGTACGACCTCAAACTCGACGTTTTCTCCCTCTTTTAAGGTCTTAAACCCTTCCCCTTGCAGCGCGGAATAATGTACGAAGACATCATCCCCGCCCTCAAGGCGAATGAACCCAAATCCCTTGCGATCGTTGAACCACTTGACCGTACCTTTTGTCTTCACAGAAACACTCCTTTCCTCAACGACCACGCCTAGTTACGTGGACGGATCCGGAACCAAGTTGGCGCCACACATAATGAAGAGAAAAGACAGAAAGAGGATCGGGCTGGAATGACGAGCTCATTGGAGAGACAAAATCGATCACGAAACCCATCTTGGTTACAATTCGCGCAGCATCTACCACGGCGTTTCAAATCTTGTCAAGCCATTCTTTACCCGCAGGCTCGCTGGCCGTGAGGTAGACAAGCCTTTCCCGCTCGCCTATAGTGTCGCACTGGGCGAGGAGCGTGATTCTTCGAATGTTTCTACGAACGCTGCTGGATCGCTACATCTTCACCGAACTCCTTTTCCCCTTTAGTGTCAGCCTCGGGGCGCTGTGTTTTGTGATGCTCACGCGCGAGCTCCTGCGCTTAGTGGAACTGCTGGTTGCTAAAGGCGTCGGGATCGTGGCGGTGCTGCAAGTCTTCGTCCATCTGATGCCTTCGTTCCTCGTATTGACCCTCCCGATCGCCGGGATCATCGCCTCGATCACTGCCTTCGGACGACTGTCCTTCGACAAAGAATTGCTAGCGATGCAGACTGCGGGCCTGAGCCTCATGCGATTGGCTCGCCCTGTGCTACTCTTCGCCTTGCTCGTGTTCGGGCTGACCTTGTGGTTGGCGCAGTGGGGACAACCCTGGAGTTCCACAAATCTAAAGAAAGTAGCGCTGAATCTCCTGCGGGATCAGCTGGTACTGGCGCTGGATCGGGGAACATTTAACGAGCCCATTCCCAAGATGATGATCTATGTTCCGGATGGGGATTCCGGACAGGCCACGACCGGTATCTTTGTCTCCGACGAGCGGAATGCAGAGGAGCCCCGCATCATCGTGGCACAGCAGTACGAAGTCATCATGGATGCCGCTACCGATCAAATCGCCTTACGCCTGGAGCACGGAGTCATTCACAGCCGACCGAATCAGGCCGATCAATACGAGCACGTGTCCTTCGCCAGTTACGATCTGAAACTCCCGCTCAACCAAAGCGGTTACTCAGCCACGGAGGAACGTCCGTCGTACGACGCCATTATCGCCCAGCTTGCACAATCCCAATGGCACGACCCGTCCGCGCTCAAACGATTGATGGAGTATTATAAAGATCTGGCCTTTCCAACCGCCTCACTGGTGTTTTGCCTGTTAGGCGTCCCGGTCGGCATCGCCTCGAAACGATCCGGTCGAATCGGCGGATTTGCAGTCGGCGTGCTGGTCGTCATCGTCTACTACATGCTAAACATCGCCTGCGAATTCCTGGTCACGATGGCAAACCTGCCGCCCTTTGCCGGGGCCTGGATACCCAACGGCATTTTCTCTCTCACCACCGTCGTGTGGTTTTATATCATGAGTCGCCAGTAACCCTATGCCCATTCTCTTCCGCTATCTCCTTCGCGAGTACGGCAAAATCTTCACGATGTGTTTCAGCGGGCTGATGACCATTTATCTCGTCATCGACTTCTTCGAAAAAGTGCGCCGCTTCTTGCGCTACGACGCCAACTGGCTCGATGTCCTAACCTATTTCCTGCTTAAGACCCCCGCGATTTCCTTTCAGATCGCGCCGCTGGCCATCCTGATGGCCACCCTATTGACCTTCGGATTGCTCTCCCGGGGCCACGAAATCACGGCCATGCGCAGTTGCGGCATCAGTTTACTCTGGATTACTTCCCCCTTTATCGCCTTTGCCACAGGGGTTTCCCTCGTGCTCTTGCTCTTCAGTTCCACCGTCATCCCTCTGGCCGCAAACAAGTCCGAAGAGATTCGGACTACGCGCATCGAGAAAAAGCCGCCCGCCGCAGCGGTGATACTGAAGCAACCCTGGACGAGAGTGGGAGCCGACAGCCTCATGCATGTCACGAGCGTCTCCGTCGGCGGGGAACTCTTGAGCGGCGTACGGCTCTTTCAATTCGATCACAATTTCCAACTGGCCGATGTGACTGAAGCCGACGAAGCCCGCTATAGTGACTCCACGTGGACGCTGTACCAGGGACGGCACCGGCGATTTTCCCTGGATGGAACTGTTTCGACTACCGTATTCGACCGCCAACCCATCGTGCTGACCCTCATTCCCGATGACTTCACGACGTGGCTCGCCGGCGACTCCGAGTTGATGACGTTCCATGATATCCGCGCCTACACGAGACGTCGGCACCAGCAGGGCTCTCAGGCCGCGCGGCTTAAGACAGACTATTACAGTCGAATCGCGTTCCCGTTCGTTACCGTGATTATGGTCCTGGTCGGCATTGCGCTGAGTCTGCGCCGGAGCGGCACCAGAGGGGGCGGCATGGCAATGGGCATTGGGCAAGCGCTCGCCATCGGCTTCTGCTATTGGACGACACACTCGATCGCGGTCGCACTCGGACGTGGCGGAGCCTTGACGCCTCTTCTCGCCGGTTGGATGGCGAATCTACTCTTCCTGAGTTATGGCCTCTATCTGATGCTCAAGGTACGCTACTAGTGGCGCGTGAAACGCGAGACATGCGAGAAAAACGCGACGGGCGTGATCGAAGTTCGGAGTTCCGGAAACCTCGAACTTTGGACCTCGAATCCTCATTCGTCTCGCTTGTCCCCCCAGTCCAGCGAGTCGCGCCAGGCAACTGGTTGACTGATACAGACACTTCCGGTAAGTAGAGGCCAGAGCGTTACCGAAAGGATTTCAAGAAGATGCGGGCACGTGTCGTCGTCACAGGGCTGGGGGTTGTCTCTCCGATCGGTATCGGGGTTAGTGAGTTTTGGAAAGCCGCCCTTTCCGGTCAATCCGGCATCTCCACGATTACGTCGTTCGACCCATTTTCCATGGACGGCTACCGTTCCAAGATCGCAGGCCAGGTGCGCGATTTCGCGGTCGAACGGTATCTCGACTCTGCCCATGGCGAACGCGTCGACCGCTACGCCCAGTTTGCCCTCGTCGCGGCAAAAGAAGCGCTGGCCGACTCGGGCCTCCAGATGGCAAAGGAGAACCCCCATCGTGTCGGAGTTATCGTGGGAGCCGGCATGGGCGGCATGGTCATGGGTGAACGTGAAATCACGCAACTCTATCAGCAACAGAAGCCTCATCGCGTCCATCCGAACTTTATTCCCGTCATCACCCTCAATTCGGCCTCCGGCATTATTGCAATGGCCTACGGCGCCAAGGGCCCCAACCTGACCATCTCGACCGCCTGCTCCTCCAGCGCCCATGCACTCGGACAAGCGCTCCACTGTATCCGCGAAGGCCGTGCCGATGTCGTGATCACCGTGGGAGCCGACGCCAGCATTACCCCGCTCGTCTTCGCCGGATTTTGTTCCCTGCGTGCCCTCTCGTCCAAATTCAATGATCACCCGGAGAAGGCCTCTCGGCCCTTCGATCGGTTGCGGGACGGTTTCATCATGGGTGAAGGCGCCGGGACGCTTATCTTGGAATCGGCCGCGCATGCCAAGAAACGCAAAGCGAGAGTGTATGCAGAAATTGCAGGCTACGCCGCCACCAGCGAGGCGTATCACATGGTCATCCCTCGTGAAGATGGCCTGGAAGTGGCCCACACGATGCGGCTGGCTCTCGCGGATGCTGACGTGACTTCTGCACAGGTCGATTACATCAATGCCCACGCCACCTCAACGACGATCGGTGACGCCGTCGAAGCCAAGGCGATTCGACAACTTTTTAAATCACGCGCGGACAAGATCGCCATCAGCGCCACCAAGTCACTGATCGGCCACACGCTGGGGGCCGCCGGTGCCATCGGGGGCATCGCCTCGGTGCTCGCCCTCCACACAGGCCAGATTCATCCGACCGCCAACTATGATGACCCAGACCCGGCTTGTGCGCTGGCAGGACTCTCCCGATCAGCGCAGGAGCGTCGTGTGAAGGTGGCCTTGCTGAACGCCTTTGGATTTGGCAGCAACAATGCTGCTGTGGTATTGAAACGGGCGACCTCGTAGAGAACGACAGAAAGCATCAATACATGACAACCGATCCCACCATTTCGCTGAAAATCCGTACCGCCTTGGGTGAGTACCTGAAACGCGATCCGGCCACGATACTGATCACACAGCATCTGCGTGACGATTTAGGTCTCGACTCTATGGCGGTGATCGAACTGCTGTATCGCATCGAGGAGGCCTTCGATCTCCAGATCCCCGACCAAGACCTGGTGGGGCTGGCGAACGTCGGCCATGTGGTGAGTTATGTTGAGAAGCGGTTGGGGAAAACAGCCTCACCGGCCCCGACTAAGAAACCAGCAAAGCAGTCCAAGCCAAAGGGCAACAGGAAACCCTAATCCATATGGCGACGCGAGCACACACTCCTATCTCACTGGCGCAGATCCACGATGTTGTCGGCGGAGAGCTTGTAGGGTCGCCAGAAGCCACCGTCACGAACCTGGCCGGCCTTGAAGAAGCAGGCCCGAACGATCTGACCTTCGTCACCGGAGATCGGATGCTCAAGACGAGTGGGCCCACCGCTGCCGGAGCACTCCTCGCCCACCGGCGTCTTGCTGAGATCAGCAATCCTCACATCGTCGTCGCCAATCCCACACTGGCCTTTGCGCAGATCGCCCAGGCCTTCTTTTGCCCTATCTCCCCTCCTCGCGGCATTGCCACGGCCGTCGTCCGTGGCGTTAACACTCAGGTCGGTTCCGATGTCTCTATCTGGCCGGGAGTCACTCTGGGAGACCGGGTCACGATTGGCGCCCGAGTGACACTCTATCCCGGTGTCTTTGTCGGCAACGATACGACGATCGGGGACGATACGCTGCTCTATCCCAACGTCGTCGTCAGGGAAGGCTGTACGATTGGAGCGCGGGTGATCATTCACAGTGGCACGGTGATCGGGAGCGACGGATTCGGCTATGTGCAGGATCAGGGGCGGCATTACAAAATTCCCCAGCTCGGCGGAGTCACGATCGAGGATGACGTCGAACTCGGGGCGAATGTTACAGTCGATCGAGCCACACTAGGCCAAACGGTAATCAAGCAGGGCACCAAGGTCGACAACCTGGTCCAGATCGCCCATAACGTGACGATCGGAGCCCATACAATCCTAGTGGCACAAGTCGGGATCGCCGGCAGCACTCGCGTGGGGCATCATGTCATGATTGGTGGACAGGCAGGGCTGGCAGACCACATCGTCATCGGAGATCAGGTCAGGATTGCCGCTCGTGCGGGTGTCAATCGCAGCCTTGAGCCGAACCAAATCGTCTCCGGGGCTCCCGTGATGCCGCATGAAGTCTGGGTGAAGGCTCAAGCCGTGATTCCACGGCTTCCAGAACTCCGGCAGACGGTCCGCACATTGGAAGAACGGATGAAGCAGCTTGAAGCATCACGCATGGCCCCTCCAGCCTCCAAGACGAAGGCCAAGAAAAGGAACCGTAAATCGTGAAGCGTTAGACGTGAAGCGTGAGGGGTGAGGCGTAAAACGTGAGACCTGGGACTGCAGGATGCTCAAAAAGTCCGTCCAGCAAGGCCGCAGCGAGCGAAGAGGCGAGGCGTACGCTTCGGTACGTTGAGCTTCTGAGCGATGCGAGAACGCCGTTGGCGGCCTTTTTCAGCATCCTGCTAATCCACCACTCCACGCCAACTAAACAACTTGGCCCAGTAGAATGCCGCCCAGGGCACCAACACAGCCGGGAGCGGGTCTAGGTCTCCGCGTACGAAGGCCGCGACTGATGCGCCGAATATCAGTGCCGCTCCGGCAATGGAGGTCGCGGTGACAAAGCCACGCCCTGGGTGCTCGGTTGGCGGCACCTCCGGCTCGGCCTTGGCCTTCTTGCTGCGTTGAGCCACAGCTGTCCGCATCCGTGCCGCATACACCTCGGGAAAGCTCGTAAAGAGATAGCGATGATAGCGGGCCTGCGCCCACCCACACGATGCTCCGACCACGAGCAAGGCCGAGCTGGTGAGAAACGTCAACCAGCTATAGGTATGGTTCACCAGCAGTTGATAGCCGAGTGACCCTACCCCACCGATCATGCAAACCAGTCCGACCATCCCGGCGGGGAGGAGGATATGGGAGCGGATATAGTTACGAGCTTGTTCCTCAATCTTCTCTGGTCGCAAAACCGTCACAAGTTTCGGCATCGATGCAGTCTCCCATGCAACAGGCTGAGGCCGAGGCTAAGCAAGCAGGTTAAGGTTGAGGTCAAGGAACGTTGAGTCGTCAGAGCCTCGCTCAGCCTCAACCTCGGCCTTAACCTGTTTCCTAAGCTTCGGTCTTCTCCAAGAAGGTGGCATCATACCATCCTTCCGCTGCTTGTCACATGGACGAGAAAACGAGTTTGGGCCTCTGTGTCTGGTCTGATTGAACAGGACGCTCAATCCCCACGGCTAGATGAGAAATTGCGGATGACACATGCACAACGATAGACGGCATACCTGATTTTTGTATCATGAGCACTCATCGGCTCACTCCATGGTACGAAACCAGACGGCGGCGTGGAATCGTCTCTCTCAGAGAGGTCTTTGGCCGTCATCCGCATGGAGCTCCGCGAAGGTAAAGGCGAGAAGTGAGGCAAGACATTGGCATCACCCTTTGGGTGTCCACAAAAGATGTGCATGGCATGTGGATAACCATGTGGATGAGCAAGCAATACCATGCCGTACCAGAGCACCCCGCACATTGCCCAATCGGTAGGCAGCACAATCCGTGCAATTACATCGAGATGCAATTTTTTAGCAAAAACTCGAATGGGACAAAACTGCAGATCCCGCGCTCCCCGGAAGATTCTCTACGGTTGAGCGTACAGAAGTGTGCAGAGTGATAGGAGGTGCGAGACTAGCGAGAAAAGCAGGACGAGCGAGACGGGGGAGAGTTCAAGGTGCGAAGTTTGAGGTTTACGGAATTTCGAATCGCGCCTGTCGCGCTAGGCCTGCCCTTCGCGCGATTGAGAATCTGGCAGAATGTCACTAATGGCCGATCGTTCGACACGCCCGATATTGCCCCACTGTTCCGCCATTGGAATCAATGCATAAATCCTCGTCTCGACCGTTCCTAGTCGCTGCGCCAACGTCGACGTTTTTCGGTAGGCCGCGACCATAAGAAAGGATCGCAGCCCTTGCAAAAACATCGTGATCATTGTCGCCTGCACATGGCTGGCTAGATCGTAGAGGGCCTCGACCTGTTCGAGAATTGGATCAAGCTGAGACGCCGTGACAAAATCCGTCGCCCCGCTCGCTCGTATATTCGCAAGAGTGGAACTGATGATCGGAACCCGCCGATGGACTTCCTGAAGGAACTCTTCGTCGAGTCGATCAAGTTCAGCTAAGATGCGCCCGACACCGGCGACATCAAGATGATCGGCTTCCCGCTCGGCTCGCTGAATTACCGCCTCCAACACATCGCGGGCCGGCTGCATCGACCTGGCACGAGCTTGCTGCAGGTCCCGAAGGGCATGGATGAGCGGAACGCTGGAACTCACAGTGAACGGAGCCTGCAACTGGGGAGCCGCAGGCTGCTCAGTCACAATGGCAGGAAGAGCCTGCACGGAGTCGCTCACCGTTTCCACAAGAACGTCATCAGTTCCAGCACTTTCGTCCTCTTGGTCTCCTGCTAAGCGACGCACGGCCAGACTGATCCGATTCAACCCCTCCTGAAGCGACTGGAGCGCAGCCGTCATCGTATGTGGTTCTTGTCGCCCCACATCGTGGAGAATCGGAAGCAGACTCGAGGCCATCTGCTCGATAGTCCGGAGCTGCACCGTCGACGCTGATTTGGCAAGATTCGTAATGCCGTGCAGGAGAATCCCGTAGAGCTTCGGACGCACCGTTCCGTTGGCCCCTTCAGCGAGCTGTTTCACCGCTATCTGAATTTGAGCCAGCCATTGGTGCGCTTCGAGGGCGAATAACCCGATCACTTCCTTTTCAAAACTATCATCCGCAAGATCCTGCGCAGGAGGCCGATCTGTCCATCGACATTCGCCCGACAGCGCCGCAGTGCCGCCTTCTGTCACAGAAGTCCTGGACTCGACGACACCTTGAATCGCACTCGCGATAGCGTCCAAGCCCTCCAAGAGCGACGTAAATTGATCGGATGCCGAGGGAACCACATCAGCTGTCTGGGCACGCGTCTCATCTACTGGAAACGAGACGCGTGCGACGTCAGGAGGCTCCAGTGTTTCAATGATTGACACGAGCGGGGTAAGGCTCAGATCGAGCTGCCGTCCCTCCTGACCATAGGCCGCATCGCCCTCGATCCGCACGACTGGGCGGAGCGGATAGTGCGTATTGACGCGCATGACAGACCCGACTTCTCCGGTGGTCAATCGTACCGAGGTACCCAACGGATAGGCCGACAGCTGTTCGACCAAGGCTTTGAGGACCTCGCGAGGGAATGCCGTCCGTTCCGCAACCATCAATTCTCGCACCGCTTCATGCGGAAAAAATCGGCGGCGATACCCGCGCGGGCTCACGAGGGCGTCGAAGATATCCACCACACCGATGATTTGGGCAAACTCACTGACCTGCCGACCCTTTAGCTTGTTCGGATACCCCTGTCCGTTCCACCGCTCATGCGCCTGGCGCACCACTTGTGCCAGCCAGTCGTATTTCGAGCCTGCCTTTCCGATGGCTTGATAGCCGAGTTCGGGATGTTGTTCAATGAGCGTACGCTCATCATGGGTCAACCGACCGGACTTGGTGATGAGCGACTGCGGTACAGCAAAGAGACCGATGTCGTGCAGGAGCCCCGCGAAGGTAAGTCGTTCCAGCTCTTTCCCGTGATATCCCAGCCCGGCACCGACCTTCGTCGCCAGAATTCCGACATTCACGAGATTCGTAATCAGCGGAGGGCCTGCAGGCCCGCTCATAGCCTGAACGAGCAATTGGTCACTTCTCTTGAGCGCCTCCGCAATCCCCGTCGCCAGAGCAGACACGGCCTCCAAGTTCAGTGGCTCTTGCCGCTGCACGGCAAGAGCCACGCCTGTCAGTTGTTCCTGCGCAGTGCGATACCAATCTGTCATGCTGTACTCGCTCATGGCCTGCGTCTGCCCTCACGGAACATTCGACCGTACATCATATGACTTTCCCGACCTGCTGAACAATCCGATCATCGATCTGGGAGACGTGCTCGACCGCTCCGGCAAAAAGACATTGATCACAGAGTGCATTAATAAGCCGCCCGATCCCCTTGCTCTGATCGTAAATGACAGCGATCGCCTCCTTTGTAAACACGTCTGTCCGATGAGTCGCGGCGCCCATGCGGGCCGTAATATACGCTGTCGTCTCCTCTGCCGTGAAGGGGCCCAGATGCGCTCGCACCGCGATTCGCTGGTTCAACTGCGGAATTTCTGCAATACGATGACACAATTCCGGCTGACCGATCAGCACGACGGTCAACAGAAATCGGTCGTTGAGTTGGAAATTCGTCAGCAATCGGAGCTCCTCGAAGGCTTGCACACGTTCAATCGCTTGCGCTTCATCTACGACCAGCACCGAGCTGATTCCGTTCCGCGCATTCAATTCGAGGCGCGCATTGAGCGTCCGCAATCGTCCGGCTTTCGATCGCACGAGGCCGAGTCCGAACTGGGACAACACCTCATCCAGCAATTCTGAGGGAGACAACGCGGGATTGGCAACAAGCGCAACATCGTACTGAGCAGGCAACAATCCGACGATCAGCCGACGACTCAGCAACGTTTTCCCGCATCCAATGTCACCCGTGAGCAGAAGCATGCCTTTGCGTGTCTGAATCCCATAATTCATCCACCTGTGCGCCGCATCATGCTGGGAAGATGGGACATAGAATCGCGGGTCCGGCACATTGTCGAACGGAAGGGCCCGGAGTCCCCAATATATCGTATAGTCGATTTCTGAGTTCATCGTGCCATCATCATCACTTGGAGGATACGACTCCACCAAACACCTCGACGGGCCTGTGTGCGGAGTTCCGACACATGGATTACGAGTGGCTGGCAGGGAGCAACTGATCGATCGCCGCACGCTGGGCTCGCCCCTGTTCCACCCATTGGCGGATGGCGCCGCCCACCAACTGCAGCCGCGCCTTTATCGATTCTACCCGTCTGGCAGCCAGAAGCACTCGACGCTCCGCCACCACGGTCAGCAGACTATGCAGACCTGTGAAAAACATCAGGGCCGATCCCGCATTTACCTGCTGCGCTTCTGTGCGCAGACGTGCGACGTCTTGCAAAGAGGCTTCGAGAGCCGTCAAGGATGAAGATGCCTCACCCCCGTCCATTTTGAGGGCACTCATCTTCTCAGCAATCTCAGGCACCCGCTCGTCAATCGCCTTCAGAAATGACTCTTCCGCTTCGGACACCCGCGCAAGATATTCATGAATGACCGAGGCATCGATACGTTGGACACCGGCCTGAACCTGTCCTTCCATCTGCTCGATCAGGCTACGGATAAGGTCGCGCCCAGAGGCAATACCGGAAGACTGCTGTTCTTGCAGTTCCAGAAGCGCTTGCAGAAACTCCCCGGGAGAGAGAACCGCGTGAACCGCCTCAGCCGCCGCACAACTCCCGTCGTCTTCAAAGGAGATGCCTGTCGCACGGGTCAACGCTGTATGGATCTGTCCCAGCTGCTTACAAAGCGAAAGAAAGTCCTGAACAGCGAGCGCCTTCTGTGGGTCTCGAAGGGCTTCGATAAAGGGAATCGTCGCGAAGCTGGCATGCTTGACGTCTAGAAGATTGATCGTGGCCGCAGACCCGCCGAGGTTTATCACTCCAGACGAAATCGTCCCAATCAGCTTGGCATGCCGCTCCGGCGCTGGGCCCTGTTGCAGCTCATCAAGGGCGACATGAATGTTCTCGAGCCATTCATGTGCTTCCTCAACAAAGAGATCGACCAGCTCTTTCTGAGAATCATCGGTAGTGTCGGCAGCCATAACATCAGTCTTTCACGACAGTGGCGGTCCACGAAAATGGATCGGAGGGGATCAGGGGCGTCGCTTTCCGCTCCCCAGCTGAGAGGCCAATCCCGCGATCTCGCCAAGCTTTGTCGCCATCTCTTCAAACCGCTTGGTGGCTTGCTCGGACGCTTGTTCAGTTTCAGATACGCGCCTCGCCAGAAGGCTATTTCGTTCTCGTTCCGTCTGAAGCAGGGTTTCAAGCTCCTGGGCTTTCTGCGATGCGCGCTCGGCCAGGGAGACACGGGCGCCGAGACCCTTGTTTTTTTCCTGTTCAGCAGCAAGAGCTTGTTCTAACGTGCTCACCCGTGCGGCAACCTGTTCACTCTCGACCACCCGACGAGTCAAGTCGCTCGTACGTTCCTGCTCCTGCGCAAGCTGCTGCGCCAATTCCTGAGACCTAGTCACCGACTTTTCCATCGCGGTCATTTGATGAACCAGTTGCGTGGCTGCCTCGCGCTCGGCATGCAGAGTCGCCTCAAGTTCCTGCACACGACTCGCGTTCTTCTGCAGCTCGGCCAGACGCGTTGCCTGTTGCGCACTGCCTTCGCGTTCATTCAGCAGAGTCGCCTCCAGCTCCTGCACACGCCCGCCCAGGCTCTCCGCCACGGATGCCTGCTTCTTGGCCTCAGCCGTCCGTTCTCGTTCGGTCTTGAGTAGGGATTCAAGTTCTTCCACCCGAGCGGTCATACTATCAGCCTCGGCGAGTTGCTTCTTCAGCTGGGCAGCCTGTTCTCGCTCCCTTGCTAACATCGACTCGAGTTCCTTGACACTACCCAACTGTACTTCGAGTTGGGTCACACGCTGAATACTGTGTGTCGCTCGATCTCGTTCGACACGAAGTTCTTCCTCTAGCGGCTTCAATCGCCCGACGGCCTGCTGATAGATTACTAGTTGTTCGTCGCTCACACGCGCGCGTTGAATCGGCTCGATGGACTCAGGCACCTTCTCGATACTCATTGCGGCAGGCGCGGCAACCCCCTGCCGCTTGGCCAACAGCTCGAGTACGCGATCCTTGAGAGACGTGCCCTGGAACGGCTTTTTTAACACCCCATCGGCGTGACAGGATTCAGCCTGCTTCGTCACCTCATCATTCACAATGCCGGAGATCAAGAGTACCGGCGTATTCGCTAACGCCCTCTGCGCGCGCACAAAAGCGCAGACTTCGTAGCCGCTTTTATCCGGCATAATCACGTCGGACACGATCAAGTCAGGAATCTCTTTGGCCAAATAAGCCAAGGCCTCTTCGCCGTTCGCGGCAAGAGTAACTCCAAATCCAGCTTCAGTCAGCAACCGTTCGGCAACTTTCCGGACCGCAATACTGTCATCGGCAATCAACACTTTCGGCATAGCAGATTCCTTCCTCCGGTGCCCTTAACTTCTGACGGCACCCTGCATCGACTGGCCAAGATGCTGCAAGGCCACGATGGCCACATCTTCATCGCCTATTGTGACCATACCCAGCGTTTCAACATCCTCTCTGATGTTCGGTCGAACCGCCGCCACATCCACAGTTTCGAGACAGGGCACTTCGGCATCGATGCAGATGGCCATCGGCCCGTCGAGGTGGCGAGCGACCAGGCACAGCAACGGATCTCCCTGCAGTTTGCGACTCAGTCTGGTCGCCAAATCGTAGACCGGCATCACATGGTTGTCCCGCTTCAGCATGGCCTGCACGAAGGGAGTCCGACTCGGCACCGGAATGCTCTCAGTCCAGGGCCACACCCCCCCCACATCTTCGGTTCGTGCAGCCAGCTTCATTCCACCAACAGAAAACACCACCACATTCCACGACCGTATTGTGGCCTGACTCTGCTGCTGTCCACGGGCCGCCCTCAGCATGATCCACTGACCGCTGCCGGGGTTGCCGCAACTATCTGTTTCGCCTGCCCGACGGACACAGGTACTACGTCGGCCAACTCTCCTAGCGCCCACGAAGGATTCAGGATCAACACCAGCTGATCCTGATACAGCATCATCCCCGCAAACCAGTTTCGTTCATCGCGTTGAAACTGTGGCGGCAACGGAAAACAGTCTTTCCGTTCCACGTCCGTCAAGCCCACCACCTGCTCAACGCGAATCGCACCGTAGGAGTGGCCGTTCGAGTACAACACCGTCCTCATCTCGAGACCGGACAAGTCGGTGAGTACAGAAAGCCGTTGGGCAAGATCCACCGGTTGGTAGGTAACCCCCGCCGCAGTCACAGTCTGTTCGTGACCGGCCTCTGCTTGCGTGAGAACGCCATGAACCCCAGCTGCGGGTAGAGCCACATAGTTGACCCCTAGACGGACGACCAAGAAACTGACCGTCTCCATCAGCATGTTCGTCGAATTATGACGACTTCGTAAACTCATAATCGATACATCGTGTTTGACTGTCCGATGCCAGGGACTCCCAAGGATCGGACGCTATAGATCCTATTGACGCGCGGCGGCTTCTTTGCCGATCACACGTTCAATTTCCTGGATCAAGGCACGCTCTTCTACAGGCTTGGCAATATAGGAGTTTGCTCCAATATTAAGTGCCATTTGTCGGTGCTTGTCACCGGCTCGAGTCGTCATGACAATGATCGGTGTCTGCTGCGTTTGCGCTCGACTGCGCAATCCCTGGATTACTTCATAGCCATTGAGTTTCGGCATCTCAAGATCGGTGAGGATCAGCCGATAGTTTTGCGCAGATGCCATACGGAGACCTTCTTCTCCATCCACCGCGGTATGGACTTTATACCCGGCCGACTCCAACATCCTGCCCACGAACTTTCTGATGCTCAAAGAATCGTCGATCAATAGTAGCCATTGTTCCGATGCTTCCCGCTCTACTATTTCTGGATATGGAACCATCGAGTCCGCCGATGCCGTCGCGTCTGACGACAACTCTGGTGCCGCTGCGGCTTGTGCCTCTCGCGCCAGCAATCGAGCAGGATCTAACACGAGGACCACGCGACCTTCCGGATCGATGGTCGCGCCGCCGAAGCTGGAGCGATCCAATGACTTAAACGATCCCAACGGCTTAATAACGATTTCTTGACGACCGAGCAATTCATCGACCAACAGACCGATCATTCCGGCGGCCGTTCGCACGATGACAACCGGCTTCCCGGTTTCCACCGGAACACTGCTTCGATAGAGGACCTGCTGCAGCGGCTGCACCTCGATCGCCTCCTCGCCGATATGCAAGATCGATCGCTCGCCCATCCTTTGATGCACGCTGGACGTCAACATGGTGACTTCGCGCACAGCCTGCAGAGGAATCCCATACTGTTCGCTCCCGGCCCGCACCATGAGGGCCGTTGCAATCAATAATGTGAGCGGCAGACTCAACGTAAACTTCGTCCCCACGCCGAGAATGGATTCGACATCGATGTGGCCGTTCATGCTTTCGATGACACGCTTGACCACATCCATGCCAACTCCTCGCCCGGCCTGATCACCGATCTCGTCGGCCGTCGAGAATCCTGGCATGAAAATAAACTTGATGACTTCCGATTCGGGCAACGAACGGGCAACCTCCGGTCGGATCAGTCCTCGTTCGACCGCCTTGGCCCGGATCTTTTCGACGTCGAGTCCGGCCCCATCGTCCTCCACTTCAATCAACACTGCACTCCCTCGATGCGCCGCGTGGAGATAAATCGTGCCGGCTGCCGGCTTCCCCTTCGACACGCGAACACCCGCAGGCTCGATCCCGTGATAGACCGCATTGCGAACGAGGTGAATCAACGGATCAACCAACCGCTCCACGACGCCCGTATCGACTTCGGTATGTTCACCGGACGTGACCAATGTCACTTCTTTCCCTGTCGCGCGTGCCATCTCGCGCGTGGCCCGACGGAATCGTGTGAACGGCGTGCCGATGGGCACCATACGGGCCCGCGCGATTTCGTCCCGCATACCGAGGGTCAGCTGTGCCAAGTGACTCATGTCTTCATGTGAATGCCGAATGGATCCGCTCAGTTGCGTCATCGACTCTGAAATATCCGCCGTGATTTCACTGATACGACGAGCCAATATATTGAAATCGTCGTACTTGTCGAATTCAAGACTGCCGAAGTCACTGACACCGGTAAATCCTTGAGCCGGCGCGGTCGCCTGACCGGAGGAGGCAGTCGGAAGCGTAAAAGTATGTTTCTCTTCAAACGAATGGACTGATTCGACCAGCCGGCCCCTGTAGGCCAATACTTGTTGCGAGAGTTGCTCCAGCATATGTAACCGCTGCTCGAGCCGTCCGCGGCCGATGACGAGCTCACCGACAAGATTCAACAATCGTTCCAACCGATCGCGGCTGACACGGATGACTTCACGATCTTCTACGGCTTTACTCTCCGCAGTTTTATCTTCTGCCGCTTTGGCAGACTCGATTACTTGTGGATCCCGTAGTTCTTGTTCCACCGGCGTTTCGACACGATGGACGGCTGAGCCAGACTCCACCACCTGAGCCGCCATCGGCTGATCCAACTGTTTGAGTTCTTGCATCGCGACGGCATACCGCTGGCGCAACATGTCAAGGGACGTGGGGTCCCGCCGCATCAGCAGGCGCACCACATCGACCGATCGCAATAGCGCGTCCGTATGCCAAGAGAGAATAATGACGCGTCCCTCGCGCACCGCCCCCATGAAATCTTCAACATAGTGCGTCAGATCGCCAATCGACTGGAATCCAACGGTATAGGCTGACCCCTTGAGCGTATGAGCTGTCCGGAAGAGTTGATTGATGACTTCAGGATTGTCCTGCTCCGTCTCGAGACGAAGCAGCTCGGTTTCAAGAGACTCTAAGTATTCCTGTGCTTCCGGGGCAAAATAGGAAAGCACTTCGGCATCGAGATGCGGCAATAGATACTCATCGGTCAATGTAGTCGACGCAGGACCCGATCCCATATCGGAGCAGGCAGGTTCCTCCGGACGATCCATGACGACCGTCGCAACCTGGACCACCGGCGCGGCCGCAGCCGGAGCCGAGACCCCCATATGATCTCCGTTGCAGATTTGCAACAGCGCCTGAGTCACTTCCGGTACATCATGCTGTAGCTGGGCGACCTTGCCGTCATCTCGGCGCATCAGCAGCCGAATGACCTCGACGGCCCGACCGATGACCCCGAGTACATCCGACGAGAGGGGAATCCGTCCCTCGCGGACCGCCATCATACAATCTTCAACCGGATGAACTACGTCGCCGATCACCCTGAATCCGATCGTGCACGCAGACCCTTTGAGCGTGTGGGCCGTACGGGAGAGCGCATGAATGCTCTCTCCATCCTTGGAATCTTGGCGCAGACGATGAAGAAACGACTCCATGGTTTGCAGATACTCGTCTGCTTCTGGCATGAAATACGACAACACCTCGGCATCGAGAGTCGGCACGAGATAGTCCAGCGGGAGCGATGTCGGATCAGCTGGGACCGTGGCAGACAGAGAGGGGAACAATCCGGCCACTTCGCCTCTCCATTGCGCACTCACCGACTGGTCTTCAACGCCCCCCTGCGCGACGACTTTCAACTGTGACTCGAATGAAGTTACCAACCCACGTAAGATCTCCAATGCCTTCGGCCAGAACGCGACCTCAATAGACGGCGCCTCTTCCAGAGTCGATTCAAGCAACGCTCCCATCGTGGCCAACCCCTCGTATCCATAGAGCGCTGACGCCCCCCGAATCTTATGCGCCCACACGTACTGCTCTTGCAGTTGAGCCGGAGTTGGCGTTGCTCCATCGGATGGATGGAACGCCTTCGTGAGCACGTCCATCGCTTCCGTTGCTTCGGCAACAAAAATCCCAACGAGGCGCTGTCGGTCAAAATCAGAGTTCATCCCTGTACTTTCTTACCCGGTGCATCCAGAGTATGCTTCGGGAGACCCACCTAGGCCAATTTGAACTGAGCGACGGAGGACGTCAGCCCTTCGGCGAGTCTTGCCATGTCTTCGACGGTCACGCGCGCTGAGTCCGTCGCTTTTTGCGTCGCCATGGCACCGCCAGCAAAGTCTTTAATCGAGCGACCCACTTGATCCGTCGAAGCGGTCTGGTTCACCGCGGCACTGGCGATGGTCTGTGCCAGCTCGGACGAACGCTGAGCGATCCCTGTAATTACATTGAATACTTCTCCGGTACGCAGCGCGGAAGCCGATCCTGCTTCCACCGCCTGAGTTTCCTGTTCCATGGCGATGACCGTGTCCTGCGTTTCCGTCTGAATCATCTTCACGAGGTCGGCGATTTCCCTGGTGGCTTGCGTCGAGCTTTCGGCCAGTTTTCTGACCTGGTCGGCGACGACGGCAAATCGGACTCCGGCTTCGCCTGCGCCGGCCGCTTCGATGGCCGCGTTCAGCGCGAGTAGGTTGGTCTGATTGGCGATATCGCGAATCGTCGACACGATGTGCGAAATTTCTAACGACCGATCACCCAGCCCCTTGACCTGCTTCGACATACGTTGCACGGCTGAACGAATGTTCTGCATGTCCTGCACGGTTTCTTGCACGGCCACGCGTCCTTGTTCCGTTGCCTGCAACACTTGCTTGGCAGATTCCGAGGAGGCACCGGCAGTTGCCGAGACTTGGCGCATGGAAGAGGTCAACTGATCGACCGCGCTCAACGTCTTCGCAGATTCATCCGCCTGGTGTTTTGCTGTACCGGCCATCTGTCCTGCACTGTCTCGGAGAGTCCCAGCCGACTTGTTCACACGTTCCGCTGCCTCTCGAACCTGTTTGAGCAACTGTCCGAACCGGTCAATCATGAGGTTGAACCCGTCCGCGAGGTTGCCGAACATGTCAGTCGTCACCTCACCGCGCTTCGTCAGGTCGCCCTTACCGACGTCTGAGACCAAGACCAGAAAGCCCATCAACCGCTTTTGCATTTCATCGCGCTCGGATTCCGCCGTCTCAAGGGCCGAGATAATGCGGTCCAACATGGCATTGAACGATACGGCCATCTGTCCGAGTTCGTCCTTAGACTCGATCTTGGCACGGGCTTTATAGTTACCGCTGGAGGCCAACTGGGCGACCTGCGCGATATGGATCAGGTTTTTCGAGAAGAAACTGACAACGAAATATGCGACGCCGATTCCGAGGACCACTGCGATGAGTCCGCCGAGGACGAGGACCACCGATCCGATGAACGCGGTAGTCTGCGTATCCTCGTTGCGGTCCATCGCCACATCTCGCATGTCCAATACCTGTTCATGATTGAGTTGGATGACTTTCTCGAATGTCGGCTGCAGATTCACCGTCAAGGCCAAGATCCCGAGGTTTCGCATGTGCTCAGCTTGTGCGGGCGTCAGCAACTTCCCGAAACTATCGGCCATCGCACTCAGGGCTCCATCGGCCTCCTGGAAATATTGCTGAATGGCGGACTTCAAAATCGCCAAGTCCGTCGCCTCGTCACGACCCGATCGAGAGACGCGGAGTACGTTACTTCCATAGTCTGCGATAACCTTGTTCGTCTTCGCGCGAAACGATGACAGCCGCGCGACTTCCGACACAAAGTTATCATGGTTCGTGACGCTGACAATCCCGGTCAAGATCTGATGGTGGCGCGTTAAGGCAGTACTCATTTCAGCGAAGTCAGCCAGCGGGATCGTATAGCTCGTGAACGCCGCATGTGACGCGGCGCTCAACTGCCGAATCGTCAGCACACCAACGGTCGCCATCATGAAGATGATGAAGCTGACGAAACCGTAGGTCAAAAGCAGCTTTGTCCGTGTTTTGAGATCGCCGAACCCCCCCCTGATTTCTGTTTTTGTACTCTTTGCCATCGCGTCCCCCTTCTCTCTGATCGTGCCTTGAATTGCGTGATATTTCTGCTTGTTGCCCCTTGTTAGCTCGTCCCCTCAAGATATGAGAGCATCACCGACGTTTCCAATACGCCTCGGAGCCGATCCTCCAACTTCACAACGGTCGATACAAAGGGGTACGCCTTCTCCCCCGTGCCGGTCGGAGCCGGTAAGAATTGGTCCTTGGAAAGGGTACGAATTTCCGGTACCGTATCCACCAAGACGCCAACCTGCCAGTTTCCGTGCTTCACCACTACGGCGTACCGCAACGGTACATCGGCCTTAAGGGCAAACATCGGTCGCAGGTCGAGCAACGGGATCACGGTTCCGCGCAGGTTCGTAACCCCCACCAAACCGGACGGCATCCCGGGAACCGGAGTGATGGATTCCACGACAAAGACTTCGCGTACGTTTAGCAGGTCGATCGTAAAGAGCTCTCCCCCCATAGAGATAATGGCGGCACGCATGGTCGAGGACCCGGCCACCTGGGTCTGAGCAGATCCTGATAAAGAGGTCCCCTGTGCAGTCAGGGCACGATCTGCATCCGTTGAACGCCGTGCGGAGTCCATCAGCGTTAGCCCATCACCTTCTTGACGGTGGCCAACAGGTCTTCGGTCTTAAATGGCTTGACAATATAACCGTTCGCCCCTTGCCGCTCCCCCCAGAACTTATCACTCGCGTTACCTTTCGAGGTGCAGAGAATGATGGGGATATTCTTGCAGCGGTCATCGCTCTTCAAGTCACGACAGGCCTGGAATCCGTTGCGTCCCGGCATCACCACGTCCATCACGATCAGATCGGGTTTCTCGCTGGCCACTTTGTCTTCGAGCTGATCGGAGTTGGGGAAAGACACCACGGTGTAGTTGGCCGCCTTGAGGAACCCTTCGATCATTTGCACATCGGCGTACGAATCATCGACTACCACAATCTTGCTCATCTTGGGCGCTCCTTTAGTGAGGTAACGTATTGGTATGCTATCTCAAGCTCTGTCTGGTCCAGTCTTCTGACGCTATTTCAGCGGCAGCACGATACTGATCGCCCCGGCTAAATCCCCTTCCTTCAATCCTTCTTTTCTCATACCCGTCACATCGCGCGCGCCCTTGGGTGCACCATGACAAGCCAGGCAAGTCGTGGCGGCATATTCTGGGTCTATCATACGAAGGACTGGTCGTCCGTCGACCATCGTACTCCGCACATAGGACTGTCCCTTGGGATGACGCGGGTCGCTGAACATCCGCAACACCTCCGTCTCAAAATCATCCGGCTTATTATTGGCATTCCGATAGTCGATCGCCGTAAGCTTCACACGGACACCAGACTTCTTATAGAACTGCTCTCCGACTCTCCGGGCGAACACGACGGGAATGAATCCCTTGAAGGAGATGCCTGCCTTGTTAATGACCGGCTGGGCTTGGTCCACCACTTCTTTTTCCACTTGAACTAAGGCAAGATAGAGATTCGCCTGTGGCACGACGTTGGGAATCCGCAGATCGAGTTTCGTGGCTTCCTTAAAACGTTCTAGGACCTGGCGGCTCATGTAATCGCCGGTAAACCCCTTGTCGGCCTTCGAAGGGTCATTGATATTCTGCATTTGCTCCGAGACGATCCCACGGCCAATCTTGACCAACTCAATCAAGTGCTCCGCCACTTCCGCCTCATTCCCAGCTCCCGCCGGAGCACTCCACGCCAACGGGATCACCGTCATCCCTACCGCCAACATCATGAGAATACGCACAGTCATTCATCCTTGCGTCAGGTCAACCGGTTGTCACTCTTGGTCACTGATCCTTTGAACTATCGTCACTGAAACTTGAGTGTAACCGGTCATTTGCCATTGGCAAGAGAATCGACAAATTCGGCATCTTCCGAAAATCAGACCCTCACCGGCCATGTGCGTAATCGCGGGACAAGCGGTCCCTTGGACAGCACACAACTCCTCGCCGGACTCCAGCCGTATGCTCCCAGAAAAAGTAGGCAGGCCATGGCGAGATTGAGGGCGATCTCGCGCAAGGAACGGATGTTGGGGATGCTGGCTTCTAATCTGCTCTGACAGAAAGGCCCTTCGACAGGCTCAGGGCAAACGCTCGACGCGGTGATACTGATCGAGCGGAGGGATGTCGCGGGACCAGACGACTATCCGAGCGACCCCCCGTTCCAGTACAGATCGGTACCGTCACTGATTACAGGAGCCGAGTTTCGATACGACACTTACGACAAGAATCTATTTCTCTATGGGTCTCATCCGACCAACCATCAAGAGACCGTGTCACTCCAGGTCATTTACTTCTACTAAGAAGACGGGACTCAAAAGGCACAGTTCACGCGCCCCTCGAGTCCCGTTGCCACAAAAACTCCGGCTCACTTTGCTGCTTAGCCATCCAACGGGCTAAAACGAACAACGCGTCGCTGAGGCGATTCAGAAAACGCACGAGAGCCGGATCCAGCAGCTCTTCTCTCCCCAATCGCACACAGAGACGTTCAGCCCGTCGACAGATCGTTCTGGCCTGGTGTAACAAGCTTGAAATCTTCCCGCCACCTGGGAGAATAAATTCCTTCAGAGGGGGCAAGTCTTTCTGACACCTATCCATGAGTTTTTCCAGCCTGGTCACGTCCCGGGCTGTGACCGTCGGCATATTCTTGAACGTCTGCCCGGGCGCCGTGGCCAGCAGCCCACCAAGATCGAACAGCTTGTTCTGAATCCAGCGCAGTTCCTCTTCTAACCGATCGGCAGAAGGATGAATCCCGACCAACTCCGCATTAAACGCCCTGGCGACCCCGATGTCGAGTTCAGTTCGTCTACGTCCCCATAGGCCTCCACCCGTAAGCTATCCTTCCAGACCTGCTGGCCTCCAGCCAAGCGGGTTTTCCCCTTATCACCAGTTTTGGTATAAACCTTCGTAATGCGCATGCGACTCCCTTCTTCATCGACCTTCACATACTGAATAGATCGTGTCCATATCCACATACTGCTCTAGGTGATCAGCCCAGCGATCCAGTTCAGCACGCAGTTGTGTCGCGACGAGTTCAGACTCACCAGGCGAAATAGGCGGTAGTCCCTTCCGCCCACGTACGCGATTCAACCAGCTCCTGCGGAACCCAGACTGATCGAACAGACCATGAATGCTGGTGCCCCAGATACAACCATTCATACTTGCAGCGCCTTCATCACCCCCCGCCGTGCCTTCCCCGATTTCAGACGCTTCAATTTGAAAACTCGGGTTGGCCGTTCCACGACTAGTCCGCCCCATGTGGATTTCATAGCCACGGACTGGCGCGTGCTGTTCCACGCCATGAAGCAGCGACGTGGCCCGAACTTGCCGACAGATCTTTGGCGCATCAAGCTCCGTCGTCACATCGAGAAAGCCTAACCCTATTGATGTTCCTCCCCGCTCCAATCCCTTGGGATCGGCGATCGCTTGCCCAAGCATCTGGTACCCCCCGCAGATTCCGACCAGCTCGCCCCCTCTGTGCACATGCGACTCCAGGGTAACCGGGAATCCTGACGTCACAAGATAGTCGAGGTCTTCGAGTGTATTCTTGCTTCCAGGAAGAATCACCACGTCAGCCCCTCGGAGATCGTCCGGTGAAGCGGCAAACCGAAGCGCCACATCCTTCTCAGCTGCCAGCGCATTGAAATCCGTGAAGTTGCTCATGCGAGGAAGCAGGACCACGGCTACGTTTGTGAAATCAGGTTTGAACTGAACCGACCGGGAACGAGCGAGATCGAGGCTATCCTCTTGATCCAACCGAAGGTCCCTCAGGTAGGGGACGACTCCCAGGACCGGAAGACCTGTGCGCATCTCAAGGATGCGAACACCATCTTCAAACAGCCGACGATCTCCGCGGAACTTATTCACGATCACACCGCGTACACGCTGGCGCTCATGCGGCGCTAGCAAGTCGAGCGTCCCAATGATCTGCGCGAAGACCCCGCCCCGATCGATATCCGCCACCAGGACGACGGAGGCATTGGCTAACTCGACAACAGGCCAATTCACCATGTCTCGATCGCGAAGATTGATCTCCGCAGCACTCCCTGCTCCTTCGATCACGACACACTCATACTCGCTAGCCAGTCGTGCATAACACTCTCGAACAATGTTGAAGAGCGTCTCTTTCCGCTCAAAGTAGGCGAGCGCATCCAACGTCTCGTAGACCTTCCCTCTCACGACCACCTGAGATCGCGAGTCAGATTCCGGCTTTAGCAGAATCGGATTCATATCTACCGTCGGCTCGATCCCGCAAGCCTGAGCCTGCAGCGCCTGCGCTCTGCCAATCTCCCCGCCATCGAGCGTCACGAAGGAATTCAACGCCATGTTCTGCGCTTTAAATGGCGCGGCCCGTACACCTTTGCGAGACAGGAGTCTGCAGATCCCGGCTACGACGAGGCTTTTCCCCACATCGGAGCCGGTTCCGAGAATCGCTACTGCCCTTGCTTGTCCCATGGCTTTGCCTGAATACATGTTGGCCCAGATTACAATCCCTCAAATCGATAGCTCACACCACCATAAATTGCGATTGCCGGAGCCGGCATCACGAAACGCTCAACTGCGCCACCACCAGTCAATGTATTTGGCGCCATGATCCCTGACGTATAGTAGCGCTGATCCAGCATATTGTTGAGCATTAAAAAGCCGCTCAGATGCCCGCCGGGAACAGGTCGTTCATAGGCAATGCGACTATTGAGCGTGAGGTAGCCAGGAATGCGCGGTTGCACGTTCTCTTCGTCACCCTGGTGAAACTGCGTACTCACGTAGAGTCCGGTCAACGAAATTGTCCAACCAGGCGCAGGATGATAATTCCCCGTCACACTCAACCGATTCTTCGGAACGAGAGGAATACTGTCGCCCCTCTTTACGTTCTCCAGAAATGGATTGAAGCCCACAAAATACGGATTCAGGACCAGATCGCTCTGAAATGTCGCCTGGGTGTAGGTATAGTTCACCATTCCATCAAAATACTGGTTGAATCTGGCCTTGAAGGTCGTTTCGATGCCCTGGCGCCTAGACTCAGGGATGTTCTGGTTCGCTGGAGTCCCAAAGTTGCAAGTGCTAGGATCCCCGCAGACGAGATAAATTTCATCCCGCACGTCAGCTCGGAACAGAGCCACGCTCGCTTCACCCCAGGTTTGAATGCGCGCTCGCGCGCCTACCTCAAAATTGTTCGATCTTACAGGCCTGAGGTTGGGATTTCCCGATCCAAACGGTCCAAGCCCTGAACCAAAAAGCTCGTTGTAGGTCGGAACACGAAACCCCTGTCCATAGTTGAAATAGAAACTTACACTTGGCGTGACCAGATAGGTCAGCCCTGCACGAGGGGTTGTCCGATGAAAGACTTTTGAGCCGTTATTGGTACTGTCCAGATTATCGATGAAGTCAAGATGATTGCGATCGTATCGAACTCCGACAGTCAAGATCAGTTCTGACGTCAGATGCAGGGCGTCCTGCGCGTAGAGCCCGAGAATCGTTTCATCTGTCGATCGTAAAGACGGGAACGATCCAGGAAACGAAAAGAACGAGGCAACTGACCGATTGTCAAAGTCGTTTCTGGTGTATTCATTCCCCAGAACAAGAGCATTCCGGTGGCCAAACAGGCTGGCATCATGATTGAGCTGAAAGACTCCTCCACGAGATTCAGTCGTGAAGATATTGCTGCTTTGAGAGCTCTGCCCTCTGGTGAATTGATCTTGTGCAAGGCGTCGGTAAAAACCGTTGACGTTAACGGAGAATCCCAATGGCAATTCGTGCCGGGCATTCAATCGCAGTACGCTCGTCTCTGAATCGAA
>Ga0209109_10000190_pt1 | contig 29732 bp, 28 predicted proteins | sample Rifsed10ft2_FD_184004 | JGI IMG/M metagenome (GOLD analysis project Ga0209109, IMG submission 184004) | Soil microbial communities from Rifle, Colorado, USA - sediment 10ft 2 (version 2) | ecosystem: Environmental > Terrestrial > Deep subsurface > Rock core/Sediment | place: Rifle, Colorado... | reverse complement strand
GGGGTCGCTGGCAAGGACGCAGGACGAAGGCGCACCTGTAGGTGCGTTGAGGACGAGGACGCAGTCCAGCGGCGTCGAGGGCCGGCGAGACCGCGTAGCGATTTGGGCGACAGGCCACTAGTGACCGTGTCGGGACCGTCGCAGAAGATCGCGAACCTCATCGTTGCTCGTCTGTGAGAAGTCCCGGTACCACGCCCCCACCGCCATGAACCGCTTTGGGCGATCGAGAACCACCACCTGATCGGCCGCGGACTCGACCCGATGAATCGAGTCGGCCGGAGCCACCGGAACCGCCACCCAGACCTCCCTGGCCCCACCCGCTCGGGCCACGCCGATGCCGGCCAATGCGGTGGAGCCGGTCGCCAGACCGTCGTCAGTGATGATGACCGTCCTTCCGGTGGAGTCGATCGGCTCTGCCACCTCGCGATAGATGCCAACCCTGGCTTCCAACTCCGCAGTCTCGGCCGCGACCACAGCCTCGAAGGTCTGCTCGGTGATGCGGGCCGCCCTCATCACCTCCTGGTTTCGGATCACCACGCCGTGCTCGCCGACAGCCCCCATCGCCAACTCCGGTTGAAACGGGACTCCGACTTTTCTCACCACCAGGACGTCGAGATCACAACCCAGCGCCTCGGCGACCTCGAACCCGACCGGAACCCCGCCTCGGGGCAGAGCAGCAACCAAAGGATCGAGAGGACTCCGCTTCGCGACCGCCTGCCCGAGCAACACCCCTGCTTCCTGACGGTCGGCGAAAATCATGGCTCAGCCGTATCGGGCCGCGTATCTGGCCAGCCAGGGCATGACCTGGGCCAAATACTGCTCAGTCTCGCCCATAGGAAGGGTCCGGGCCGCGTAGTTCATCAGCATGATCTGCCTCGCGGCGAAAAAGCCGTCCAGTTGCTCCTCGCTCTCGATGGGCCACGTCGCGATCTCCTCGAAACCCTTGCGAAAGGCCGCCTGGATTTCCGACGCCCGGTTGTTGGTTCGGGACGAGTAGAGGCAAACAGAGACGTCCTGGGAGGGGAGGGCGATCATCACATCCTCGAAGTCGAAGGCATAGAGCCTGGAACGCACCGCATGCACATTCCATTCGTGCAGGTCGCCATGCACGACCTGGGGAACGCCCGCTTCCCACGATGCATTTATCACGTTGGTGGCAGCCTGACCCGCCTTCTCGATGATCGTCCGCCTCCCGGGGCTGAAGACATGATCGAAGCGGGAGTCGTAGATGATGACCGGGTCCAATCCCTGGTCGTAATAGAAGATGCGGTCCCATCTCCGCATGCCATCCGGATTCGGCGATTGCCACGACTTCCCGTGCAACTGGAGCGAGGCGCACATGGATCCGAGCAGGCGATACCCGAACGCTCCGGAGCCAGCCGCCAGAGGCACTCCAGGGACCCAAGAGAAGAGCACACAAGGTCTGGTCAGGTTGCTTTCGGGCTCCCGCGCATCGACTATCAACGCCCCGTAGCCGGTCGATATCGGGTTGACCACATCGAGGTCGGTCTCCCGATTCAAGGCCGCTAGCCAGGCGACTTCGTATTCGATGTTGGCTCGCGAGTTACCGAATGGATCACCGACGCGAAGCACCAGTTGCCTTCCGTCATTGGTGACCACCCGATACATCACATTGGAATGCGTCGCCAGATGATCCAGCTCCCTCACCTCGAACGGGTAACGCTCGAGGACCTGGCGGGCCAAGGGAAGGAGGCGAGATGCTTCGGCGGCGATTCGGTGTGCGTCCATTGCTCAAAGGCGACAGGCTGCCTACCCGTCAATTCTTATCAGCAAGGGAACTCTCGGCAGTGTCCTGTGGGGCCCGGAGGGCCAGTATCTCGTCGAGGATGGTGACGAACTTCTTGTTCTCCTGGTCGTTGCCGACCGTGACCCTGAGCCAGCCCCGAGACATCGGCCTGATGATCACCCCACGAGTCATGAACACGTTGCTGACGGCCGCCGAATCGTCTCCGATACGAAGGTAGACGAAGTTGGCATGGCTCTCGCTGTGGGGCAGACCGCGCTCTTCGAGCACTCCCAGAAGGTGGTGGCGCCCGAGTGCATTGGCTTCGACCCGGCGCCGATGCTCGGTCCGGTCACCCAACGAAGCAGCGGCCGCCGCCTCGGCAACACCGCTGATACTGAAAGGGATCTGGGTCTTGCGCAACCCTGCGATGGTCTCCGGCTGCCCGACCGCATATCCGATCCGGTGTGTGGCCAGCCCGAAAATCTTCGAGAAGGTCCTGAGAACGACCACGGTGGGACGCTCGATCGCCAATGAGACGGCACTGCGGTAGGAAGGATCGGTGACATAGTCGTGATAGGCCTCGTCCACCACCACCAGGACCCCGTCCGGGACCGCGCCTGTGAACCACTCCAGGGCATCGCCACTGAAGATGGTGGCCGTTGGATTGTTCGGGTTGCACAAGTAGACGACCGTCGTGTCATCGCGGATCGCGGCCCTCATCGCTTCTAGGTCGTATTGGAGATCGGCGGTCAACGCGACCTCTACGGTTTCGGTCATGGCCCACCGCGACACGGTGCGGTACATCACAAACGAGGGCCAGGCGAGAACGGCGCTCGTCCCCGGCCCACCCACGGCCAGGGCGATGTGTCCCAAGAGTGCCACGCTCCCGGCTCCGGGCCATATGTGATTGTCGGGCACTCCAAGCCATCCCGAGAGGGCGGCGCAGAGAGCCGCAGCGTCATTGTCGGGATAACGATGCGAGGCGGGGAGGACGGCGGCTGCGGACTCGATCACGCCAGGAAACGGGCCATCCGGGCACTCGTTCGATGCCAACCTGACGATTTGGTCGGGATCGATCCCCATCTCGCCGGCGAGGTCCTCGATCGAGCGACCCGGGACGAAAGCGCCGAGTCCAGCGAGGTCCGGTCGAAAGGTGGGCATCCCGTCACGATAGCGGCGCCCTATATGCACAATTGAAGGGCAAGGCGCGGATGATCGGCGGTTTGAGGCTGACCCGTAGCATCGCCTACCGTCATCCGTGCAGCGGAATCCCCAAGGGCGAAAGGAGAGGTGCAGGCATTGGCACGGCGAGGTGGACTGGGTCGCGGTCTTGACGCCCTGATACCCACCGAGACTCCGGAGCAATCGAGGAAGCGCCTGCTTCGGATCATCGATACCCATGGAGATCTGGTTGGCGACGACCCCGGGCTCCCCCCTGAGCTCTACCAACAGATGTATCGGAGAATGGTTTTGGCCCGGGCCTTGGATCGAAGGATGCTGGCCCTACAGCGTCAGGGGAGACTCGGCACCTATGCCATGCTCGAAGGCCAGGAGGCGGTTCAAGTCGGCTCGGCGCTCGCCCTCAAACCCGGCGACTTCGTCTTTCCCTCCTATCGGGAGCACGCGGTCCAGGTGACCCGTGGCCTCCCTATCGAGGTCTTGCTCGCCTATTGGAAGGGTCTGCCCAATGCTGATTGGGACCTGGACAAGTACCGAACCGGCATCGTCACCGTTCCCATCGCTACCCAGCTCCCCCATGCCGTTGGGTACTCCTACGTCACCAAACTTCGTGGCGAGGACACCGTAACCGCTGTCTACTTCGGTGACGGTGCGACCTCGGAGAGCGACTTTCACGCCGGAATGAACTTCGCCGGCGTCTGGAAGACGCCCACGGTGTTCATTTGCGCCAACAACCTCTATGCGATCTCGGTCCCCTACCAGAAGCAAACCGCATCCGAGACCATCGCCCAGAAAGCGGCGGCCTACGGCTTCGATGGGTTCCGGGTCGACGGAATGGATCCGATCGCGATGTACCTGGCGACACGGATCGCGGTCCGGCGTGCCCGTAAGGGCCAGGGCCCGACCTTGATCGAAGCCATGACCTACCGCTACGGGCCCCACGCCACCGCCGACGACCCCACCCTCTATCGGTCCCACGAAGAGGAGGAGAAGTGGAAGCAGAGAGACCCGATCGAGCGTCTGCGGCGTTTCCTCCAAAAACGCGGCGAGTGGCACGAACGGGTTGGTGAGAAGGTCGCCCAGGAGGCAGCCGACCAGGTGGATGCGGCGATAACGGCCATCGAATCCGAGCCGCTCCCCGGGCGTGACGACGCCGTCCGGCACGGGTTTCACCGGATTCCCGGTCATGTCGTCCAACAGCTCCACGCCATGCAGAAGGCTCACGGCGAGGAGCCGACCAGGTTTGGCGATGACGAGATCTGGGCCATCGGTCGTGATGAGCAGACCGCCGGGCCCACCAAATCATGGACCATGGCCGACGCCATCACCGCTGCCCTCGACCAGGCAATGGCGAGAGACCCCAACATCATCGTCCTCGGCGAGGACGTTGGGGTCAGCGGCGGTGTCTTCCGAATTACCGACGGCCTCCAGGCCGCTTACGGAGACGATCGGGTGATCGACACCCCGCTCAACGAGTCGGGGATCGTAGGGACCGCGGTCGGGATGGCTCTGGCCGGTGCCCGGCCAGTGGCCGAGATCCAGTTCGAGGGTTTCGTGTATCCCGCCTTCGATCAGATCATCAGCCATCTCGGGCGATTTCGCTACCGAACCCGGGGCAATTCCAGCGTCCCGGTTGTCGTCCGTTTTCCTAGCGGAGCCGGCATCGGCGCCCATGAGCATCATTGCGACTCCCCGGAGGCGTATTTCGTGCACGCCCCGGGCCTCGTAGTCGTATGCCCCTCCACACCCACCGACGCCAAGGGCTTGTTGACAGCAGCGCTGGAGGGCGATGACCCGGTGATCTTCCTCGAGCCCAAGGTCCTCTATCGGGCAGGGAGAGAAGACGTCCCCATCGAGCATTTCACCATCCCCATCGGACGGGCTCGCATTCGCAAAGCCGGGACCGATCTGACCCTCGTGACATACGGCGGGATGGTGCCGGTGTCCCTCGAGGCGGCGTCCCGGGTAGATGCCTCGGTGGAAGTCATCGACCTACGGACACTGTTCCCCTGGGATCGGGAAACCGTTCTCGAGTCAGTGACCAGGACCGGCCGGCTACTGCTGGTGCAGGAGCCCCAAGGCTCGGCGGGCGTCGCTGCGGACGTGGCGGCGGTGGTGGCCGAGAAGGCCCTCTATTCCCTCAAGGGACCGATTGTGAGGGTCACCGGGTTCGACATCCCCTGGCCCCAGTTCGCCATCGAGAAACACGCGTTGATCGACGTCGATCGTGTGATGGCCGGGATCGAGGAAGCCGTCCACAATTGACCACGCCGCGGGCAGTTGCAGTCTTCGGATCGTCGCAGACCGATTTCGACTCCACGGAATGGGATGAAGCCGTCTCGGTGGGAGCCCGTCTCGCCTCAGCAGGATTAGTGGTGGTTACGGGTGGCTACGGGGGCACCATGGAAGCTGTGTCCCTGGGAGCGGCCGGCGCGGGTGGGCGGGTAGTGGGCGTCACCGCACCCACCCTCTTCCCGGACCGGGTCGGGGCGAACCCTCATATTCACGAGTTGATCGAGGCCACGAGCCTCGCCCACCGAATCGACGTCATGATGGAGCGGGCAGATGCCACCCTCTCCCTCCCTGGCTCCATCGGCACCGCCACCGAGTTGTTGATGGCATGGAACATCAATCACATCAAGCGGCGCAGCGGGCAGCGACCCCTTCCGTGCGCCGCGGTTGGTGGTCAATGGAAAAAAGTGGCCGATGCGCTAGTCCTCCTCATCGGGGCCGAAATCGACAGTGTCTATTGGGCAAAAGACGTCAACGATGGGGTCAATTGGGTAGTCGATCAGCTCGAGGTCCTTTAACAACTCGTTTCGCGCTCTTAGGCTCTAGCCAGGTCATGACTCACATCCGCCCCGAAGTGAAGCCCTCGTTCAAACGCCGAATGCAAGAGTGCCGCAGAGGCATTCATGACTACGCCGATGGTCAACATATCGGTGCCGGAATCATGCGCAGGGTCTGCAAGACCTGTGCCGGAGTGACCATCGATCTCACCGGAGCCCAGCTCACCTTCGACGGGGCGATCGAGCGCCAGGGCGCCTCGAGCTAACCACCCCCCAGCAGCAGCCCCTAAGCTCACCCTGGTGCCACGACTCATCCGAGCCGCCGGGGGTGTCGTCCTACGGCCCACGAAGAAGGGCCCCCTCAAGATCCTGGTGACCCATCGTCCTCGCTATGACGACTGGTCGTTGCCCAAGGGCAAGGCCGAACCCGAGGAGACTCCGGAGCAAACCGCGGTCCGCGAGGTACTCGAGGAAACGGGTTATCACTGCCGCATCATCGCCCCTCTCGGGAAGACCCGATACGAGGTCGAAGGCGGAACCAAGGAGGTGGCCTGGTTTGCGATGCGGCCGCTGCCTGACAGCCAGTCCTTTCGTGCCAACTTCGAGGTCGATGAAATCAAATGGCTGACCCGCCAAAGAGCCGCCGCCCTCCTCGACTACGAGCGTGATCGCGAGCTGGTCACCGAGACCGACCTCGGGAAGCTCGCCAGGACCGGGACATTATTCCTGGTCCGCCATTCCCCAGCCGGCGATCGCTCCAGATGGAAAGACAACGACCTCAAACGCCCCCTCACCAAATCAGGCGTGCGCCAGGCGGCGGCGATCGCCGAAAGCCTGGCACCGAGGGGAATCGAACGCATCCTGAGCAGTCCCTACGACCGTTGCACGCTGACCATGGAACCACTGTCACAGCTGATCGGAGCGCCGATCGAGGTCGCCCCGACCCTGGGTGAGGAATCCGTCTCGGATGCCGCCTGGGAGCTCGTCCAATCCCTCATCGGTTACAACTCGGTCCTGTGCTCCCACGGCGATGTCATCCCCGCCATCATCGAGCGGCTGATGAAGGCGGGTCTCAGCATCGACTCCCGCATCTATTGCTCGAAGGGCTCGACCTGGGAGGTGGACATCGATGGCGGCAAGTTCACCACTGGAACTTATGTCCCTCCTCCGGGGAGTTAGCAGGCTGGGGTCCTTCCGCTGGCCTGGGCATCTCATCTGCTAACTTGTACATTAATCATGGACAAGTCAGAGATCGTGGGCATCGGCGAGTTCAGGCAGAGGGCTACCGAACTGATTCGCGCCGTTGAGGAAAAGGCGCTCTCGATCACAATCGCCAGACGGGGCACTCCGGTCGCCGAGCTTCGACCTCTCTCTAGCTCATTGTCGACCCTGGTGGGAAGTGTCACGGTCCTCGACGGCGTCGACCTCACCGCTCCGGCGTCCGACCCCTCGGAGTGGACGGCGACGCATTGATCGTCATCGACACCGCGGCCTGGATCTGGCTGGTCGCCGACCCCGGCAAGCTGTCAAAGGCCGCCCGGTCGGCCGTCGATAGCCACTCCACCGCACTGGTCAGTGCCATCTCGGCCTGGGAGGTGGGGATGCTGGTCGCTAAGAGCCGCATCCGACTCGACCGCCCGGTAGACCGTTGGGTAGACGAAGCTCTCCGAATCGACGGTGTGGAGCCGGCGCCGATCGATCATCGCATCGGGGCGCTGGCGACACTCCTCCCGGGCGAAGCACCATCGGACCTTGCCGATCGACTCATCGTTGCCACCGCCCTGGAGCGGGGTTGTCCGCTGGTGACACCCGACAGGGGCCTCCTCGCGTACCCCTTCTGCCCAACCGTTTGGTGAATGGCCGTCGGCGGCCAACCTCACACGGTCTTGGTGCCTGCCGCCCAATCGTGATGAAGCGAGGCATAGACCCCTCGTTGCGCGATCAGGTCACGATGAGGCCCACGCTCGACGAGACGGCCCCGGTCGAAGACCAATACCTCGTCGGCACCCTCCGCTGTCGCCAGGCGGTGGGCGATGGTCACCGAGGTTCGGCCTTCGATGAGTCGTTGCATGGCCTGACGGAGGGCGACGTCCAACGCCGGGTCGACCGCCGAGGTCGCCTCGTCGAGGACAAGCAGATCAGGTGAGCCGATCCAGGCCCGGACCAGGGCCACCAGCTGACGCTCCCCGGCCGAAAGATTGCCCCCCCGCTCCCCGACCGGGGTGTCGAGGCCTTTGGGGAGGCCGGCCACCCAATCACCTAGGTCCAACTCGTGGAACGAGGTCCAGATCTCGGCGTCGTCGGCATCCGGGCTTCCGTATCGGACATTCCCCGCCACCGTGTCATCGAAGAGAAAGCCCTCCTGGGGGACGAAGGCGACCCGGGCGCGCAACTCCTCCAATGGCAGCCTGGCGGCGTTGACGCCCCCGATGAAGACCGTGCCCTCGGTCGGGTCGATCAGCCGGACCAACAGCTTGGCGAAGGTGGTCTTGCCGGACCCGGTCTCTCCCACCACTGCGATCCGGGAACCTACCGGGATATCCACCGTGACCCCGCTGAGCACCTCGGACCCCTCCTGATAGGAGAAGGTGACATCATTGAATCGCGCGCTGAGCCCACCCGGCCTCAGATGGTCGGGGTTGACAGGGTCGGCCACCTCTATCTCGCTGTCCAATGCCCCCAGCACCCGGCGCAAGCCAGCGGAGGCGCTCTGGGCGAACTCGAGGGTTTCCACCACGATCTGCAATGGCTCGATCAACAGGTTGGTGAGAAACAGAAAGGCGATCAGTGTTCCGGCCGACATCCCCTGATTGATTCCAACAATGATCCCGACCACGACGATGGTCGCAGTCAGGGCCCCGGCGAAGACCTCGGCGGAGGAATACAGGGTGTTCCCGAAACGCCCGGTCCTGAACTCCGCCCAGAAACGGCGCTCCAGGGCATCGGCCACTTTGGCCTTGGTCGAGACCTCGGTGCCATATGCCCTCACGACAGGAATCGCGGTGATCGACTCGCTCAACACACCCATCGAGTTGCCCACCTCTGATCGAACCCTGTCGAAGTTACGGGAGAGAACCCGTTGGAACCACCTCATCAACCAGAGGTAGAGCAGAACCCCGATCAGGGCCACCAGGGCGAGGCGCCACTGATAGAAGAACATGGCGGCGAGGGAGAGCAAGACCTGGCTGCTGGCGATGATCAACCCGACCCCGCCCCATTCCATGAACTCCTCGAGAGTGGTGATGTCAGCCGTCACCCGGGAGACCAGGTCCCCACGTCGATCAGCCTCGGTGTGAAGCACCGACCGTCGCAGAAGATGCCCGAAAGTCATGGTTCGCAGATCGGACAGACCTGTGGAGGAGCTTCGAATCAGACGCAGAACCGCGGCTCTGCCGACGATCGCCCCCGCGATCAGGGCGACCATGGCGACGGCGGCTTTCTGAAGCACCCCCACCATGTCGACCCCACCGGGGGCCAGGATCTCGTCGTCGATGATCAACTGCATCACCACCGGGGTCACCACCGTGATCAGCTGGCCCATCATCGCCATCAGCAAGGTGACCCGGAGGCCATGCTTCAACGCCGGGGCGACACGCAGAGCGTTGATCAGCATCGTGCTGGTCGATCTCGACTCGCTCATGACGCCTCGCCCGCCAACCTCCGGGCGTCTTCCTCATAGGCCTGAACCAGCCGGGCATAGCCGGGCGTCGTCTCCAAGAGCTCCTCGTGATTGCCATGAGCGACCACCCGGCGCTCATCGACGTAAACCACCTCGTCAGCCAGCCGAATCGAAGCCGGCCGGTAGGCGACCACGACGATCGTCGACGGGAGAGCGGCCGACCGCAGACTGCGCAGGATCTCGGCCTCGATGGAGGGGTCCACCGCCGAGGTGGCGTCGTCGAGGATCAGAAGACGTGGCATGCGAACCAGGGCGCGAGCTAGGGCGATCCGCTGACGCTGGCCCCCGGAAAGAGTGGTTCCCCGCTCTCCGAGCTGGGTGTCGAACCCTTCGGCGAGCCCGGTGATGAACGACTCGGCGCCGGCGAGCCGGGCCGCAGTCCTGATCTCGGTCTCAGAGAAATCCTGGCCCAAGGTGATGTTCCCGGCCACCGTGTCATCGAACAGGAAGGCGTCCTGGGTCACATACGAGACTTCCTTGGGCAGCTCCGAGGCGGCAAACGAGCGGAGATCCAGGTCGTCGAGGCGAATCACCCCGGTTGCGGGGTCCCAGAGGCGCGCCAGTAACAGGGTCAGAGTCGACTTACCTGATGCGGTGGGCCCGACCACCGCCAGGGTGGTCCCGGCCCTCAGGCGGAAATCGAGGTTCTCCAGCACCGGACCTGAGCTGTCGTACGAGAAGCCGACGCTCTCACCACTGATTGGGGCGGCACCGCTGTCGGCCCTGGCCAGCACTTCTCCGTATTCCATCCGCTCGTCGGCGTCAAAGACGGCCTCCACCCGCTTCCACCCGGCGAGACTGCCGGCCAGATCCCAGAGCACGAAACCGATCAGCTGGATAGGGAAGGCAAGCAGGGCCAGGAGGTAGGCAACCGTGACCACCTCACCGGGGGTGACCTCACCTGCCCCGATCAGATATGCACCGACGACGAGCAAAGAGATGATCAGGGCCTGTGGTAGGGCGCGGATCACCGCCTGATAGGAAGCCCAGGTGGAGTTGACTTTGATCAACCGATCCCGCAACAAGTCGGATGTGACGCCGAAATGAGTTGCGACATATGTTTCCCGCCCCATGGCCTTCACAGTGAGGGCACCGTCGAAGGACTCGTGGGCCACCGCCGCCACCTCGCCACGTGATACCTGGACCTTCTCCCAGAGCCCGAAGGTGATCCAACTCCCCCGGATGTCGACGATGACAACGACGATGATGCCGATCAGGGCGCCCAGGCCCAGCCAGGGGTTGATGAGGGTGATCATCACGATCGTCCCCACCAGAAGGAGGGAAACACCGGTGGCGTAGGGAAGCGGCCCCAGGACGCCGGTTCCCTGATCGACGCCGGCATCGGCCACCGCCAGCAGGTCACCTATCGACTGCCGGTTGAGCCAGGACATCCTCAGCGACAGTTGGTGCTCCAGGAGCTGGTTGCGAAGATCCTGGCGGGTCCGAAACTGAAGCCACCCCGCCGAGGTGCGCCGCATGACGATGCCCATCGCTTTGACCACCGCCACGATGAGGATGGCGGCAGCAGCGGGCCGCAACAGGCCTTCCGGGCTGAGACCCTCGTCCAGGACCGGGATGATCACCTCGTCTGTGACCCGACCGATCACCCATGCCGAGGCGATGATGGCGCCGGCGAACACGGCAGCGCCGAACACGGCGAGACCGAACGCCGCCGGATGCCCCTTGACGAACCGCCAGATGAGGCGAATCCCGTCGCGCAGCACCGACCCGGGGGTGATCGTTTCAGAGGACATGGGTGTCGGAACCTGGAACTCCAAGTTAATCCCGCAACAGAAAGGCACGGGGGTGAATTACCGACCCCACGATCTCGACGCAGCGGGCGTCAGACAGTGTTGATAACGGCCACCAACAGGTCTCTGATCGAGACCACGCCGAGAAGAGACCCCTCGTCGTCTATCACAGGAAGATGCCGGTAGCCGGAGTCCGCGATCCACGTTGCGGCGTCCCAGACGTCGAGGTCGGGGTCGAAGGTATCGGGCTCGACACTCATGATCCCGGACACCGGCGACTCCGGATCGATCGTCTCGGCTACCGCCCGGCGAAGGTCGCGTTCGGTGACCAGCCCCACCAATTCCATCCCCTCGACCACAGCCAGGGACCCGAGGTCGGAGCCCTCCATCGCGAGGGCGGCCTCACGAATGGTGGTGTCCGGGCCGCAGACGAAGGGGGCATCACCAACCAAATCGCCGAGTCTCATCAGTGGTCAAGCTAGCCGAGACTCGACTCTCCGGTCGCGCCTCAGACCAGATCGGCTTCTCTGATCCCGAAGGAAGGATGTCGAAGGCGGCAAAGGGCCAGCTTCTCGAGCTGGCGGATCCGTTCCCGGGTGAGATTGAACTCGTCGCCGATCTCCTCGAGGGTTCGGGGGACACCGTCGTAGAAGCCGTAGCGGAGGGCGAGAATCCGGCCTTCCCGCTCCGGGAGCCGTTCGATCGAGATCCGCAGTGAGTTGGCGACGTCCATCTCCTCCGTCATCTGCACCGGGTCGGCGGCGTCCTCGTCCTCGATGAAGTCTCCGAGTTGGGCGCCGTCCTCACCAATCGGCTGCTCCAGCGACACCGTGTCGGCCACGCTGAGGGCAAGCTCGACCTTGTCTGCGGTTACACCGGCCTCTTCGGCGATCTCCTCGGGTCGCGGGTCGCGGCCGAGCTCGGCCTTGAGCGAGGCCTGAGCCGCCCTGACCGCGGCCAGCGTGTCGTGGAGGTGGACCGGGATCCGGACCGTCCGCGACTTGTCAGCGATGGCCCGGGTGATCGCCTGACGGATCCACCAGGTTGCATAGGTCGAGAACTTGAAGCCTTTGCGCCAGTCGAACTTCTCGACGGCTCGAATCAACCCGAGGTTTCCTTCCTGGATCAGGTCGAGGAAATCGATTCCAGAGGTATTGGCATAACGGCGGGCATTGGCCACCACCAGTCGGAGGTTGGCAGTGAGAAAGTCGTCTTTGGCCTGAGCACCACGACGGGCAAGGCGTCGCAGTTCCATCTCTTCCCGCTTGCCGCTGTACTCCCCCTTCTCCAGTTTCTCGGCGGCTTCTTCGCCGGCCTCGATCTTCTGGGCGAGCTCCACCTCCTGCTCGGCTGTGAGCAAGTCGTACTCACCAATGGCCGTGAGGTATTGGGAGACGAGGTCAGTGGTGAGACGGCCGCGCTCGTCCGTCAGCTTCGAATGAAGCCGCGGGCGTGGCTTGTCGGTTTTCTCGATGCGCGTTTCAGTAGCGGCCATAAAGATCTAAGTCCTCCTGGGGGCCCCTTGGGCAGGGATGCGACGATCCCGGGGCCAACCAACTATGACACAAGTAGGGCGGTTTGTGAACCCCCCTCTTTTCCACAATTGTTTGGACGTGGTGAGACGGTCCACGGTTCCCGGCTCAACCCTCCTCGACGAACTGCAGGGCCCTCATCCCCTCACTCTCGTAGAGATCGAGTGTCCTTCCGGAAAACCCCACGGACAACCCGTGGGAAGCGACCCGGGGCAACCATTCCAGGTACCGCGACTCTTGTTCCATCCCCACCGGGTCAGGGCACATCATCCGGGTCCCGGCTGCGGAGCCGATGACCATCCCGCCATCGGCGAGGCTGTAGGTGGCGGTGTACCGATTGCACCCGGAGTTGCCGGAAACCCGGTTCTGGTTGTCGAAGAAGGCGGTGATCACCACGTCTCCCAACACCGAGGAGAACCCGTCGGCGCCGTTGTGCATTCCCGTCAACCTCCAGGGCACCTCGCGAAAATCGCGGTTACTGGGGACTAGCACCATCAACACCTCCCTGCCCTCACGAACCTCGAGACCTGAAAGGTCGGCAAACAAGCTGTCGGCCCGGGCCAAGAGACTCAGGTACATCCCTTCCTGGGCCATCACATCGGGGGGGCCGGCCATCAGGGTGGAGCCGAGCGGCCCGATGCCCCCGCTCTCCGAGAGGCGGCCGAAGAAGCGGTTGCAGCCGCTGAAGCCGGCGACGCTGCCGTCATCGGCGATCTCCAGGGTGAGATGGGTGCCTTCGATCACCTGGGCCGGACCTTCGCCGGTCAACAGCGTGACAACCTCCCAGCTGCCATTGATCCCGATTTTCGCCTCCGTCACTTGTCCCGGTCCCACTCGGAGTTGAAGAACATTCGCGGGTTGACCGCGAACCTGAGCCATCCCCTGGCTTGGGCTAGTCCTTGCCAGGTGTCGGACAGGAGGTCGATCGCAACAACCCCCGCCGTCCTCATCTCGACCCTGCCTCCTGTGATCTGCTCGGTGAGCATCGACCAGGTGGGCTCATGACCGACCAGCATCAGGCGATTCTGGTCGGTGACCTCCCGTTTGGCAGCGGCAAGCACCGCGCCAGGCCCCGTTCCATAGAGATCGGGGTCCACGATGATGGGGCAACCCCAGGCGCCGGCCTGAGCCGCCTCTTCGGCGGTCGCCCGGGCTCGGGCGGCAGAGGAAGTGATCACGAGCTCGGGAATCTCGTCCCACGCCGCGAGCACCCGGCCCATGATGGTGGCGCTGCGGTGACCTCGCGGGGCGAGAGGCCGGTCGTGGTCGGTGGCGTAGGAGGCATCCCAGTCGGACTTGGCGTGTCGCATGAGGAGGATCGTCTTCACTCCTCACAGCCTACGAAATCGATCCTGACGTCGCTCGCGGCCCGTTAGCCTCTCCTGGTGCCCGAATCATCGACTCTCATCTTGTTCCTCGGCGCGGCACTGCTGTTGTTCGTGATACCGGGCCCGGCCGTGCTCTACGTCGTCACCCGAAGCGTCACTCAAGGAAGACGAGCCGGTCTGGTGTCAGTGCTTGGCATCCACACCGGCAGCCTGGTTCATATCGCGGCGGCGATTGCGGGGCTCAGCGCCCTGATCGCAGCCTCTGCGACCGCCTTCAGCGTCGTCAAACTGGCCGGGGCCGCCTATCTGATCTACCTCGGAATCATGGCGTTTCGCTCAGCCGGGCGATTGGAGGACCTCGCCGGGCTGGAGCCGATGTCGACCCGTCGCATCTTCTGGCAAGGTGCTGTGGTCAATATCCTCAACCCTAAGACTGCCCTCTTCTTCCTGGCCTTTGTCCCTCAGTTCATCGACCCGACGCTCGGCAGCACCACTCTCCAGGTCGCGGTGCTGGGAGGAGTCTTCGTAGCGGCCGGGTTGATGAGCGACAGCACCTACGCCCTGGCCGCCGGCGCCGCCGGCACCCGGTTCCTACGTCGCGAATCGTGGCGCAGAGGCCAGAGCTACGTGGCGGGAACGATTTACACCGGGCTGGGGGTGGCCGCGGCTTTCAGCGGAGGGGGCGACACCTAACCGGCCAGACGAGCCGCGGTCGTGAAGATGCGGGAATCGGGGTAATCCTCGCAGTAGTTGTAGGAGTAGGCGACACGTATGACGCCGTCGACACCAACGACAAACTCGCCGGCCTGCATCCAGGGGTCATCCACGAGTGGTCGGCCGAGCGCACGGCGCTCGCTCTGGAAGCCGAAGCCAGTTTCCTCCGTGAGATTGCAGAAGTGGTCGGGCGCGTCGTAGAGGGCTTGCTCTGCCGACCAGTGCCCGAGCCCGAACGCCCGGTGGGTCGAGTAGTCGACATCTGTCAGCATCGGTACCGGAACCCCGTATTTCTCCTTGTAGATCGCGACCCGTTCGCGGTCCCCGGGGGCCACCGCCACCACATTGAGACCAGCCTCGACGTAGGCGTTGTAGTCCCTCTGCAGTTGCTCGGCCCGCTCCAGCCCACAGCCACAACCGAGATGGCGCCAGAGGATGACCAGTGCCGGTCTGTCGGCCCAGTACGAGCTCAAGGCGACCGCAGAACCGTCCTCGCTCACCAACTCCAGGTCAGGAGCCCGATCACCACGCCGGAGCGGGTCGCCGGACAGCGTGGGGCCATCGAGCCAACCCTGCATCCATCGCCGTTCGGCAGAGAGATAGAGCGCCTGGATGTCGTCGTCGATCACACCTTCCTCCCTGGTGAATGGTGTCGGGCGACGCTAGTACGGCGTCTAAACCAGCATCGTCCCCAGGGCAAGGACCCAGAGCAGATTCTCCAGGGCTAGTGCTCGGGTGAAGGGCACCTCCCCGGCGGCGGCGGCCGGGATGTCCCCGGTCTCGATGCCCAGCCTGATCCGTTGCCACGCCGGGCGGGCCACGGTCAGGCCAACCACGAACATAGCCAACGCCGAGGCCAGGCCGAAGTAGATCCGCAATGGAGCCTCGGCAAAGCCCCAGACCAGGTAGATCAGCGCCAGGCCAGACAGGAGAGTGACCAAGCCCGCTGCGATCCCGAGTCGTTCCGCCCGCTTCATGCGATCGATGAACGAGGCCGCCCCCGGCAAATCATGGATCGACGTCCGAACGTCACCGGGGATCAGCAGTTTGTGGCCGAACCAGACGGCGGCCGCGGCGATATGGAGGATCTTGACCGCGACGATCATGCTGTGACGCTACCGGAGGTGCCCCCCTCTCAGGGAGGCAAATGGTCGCTTTTCGCAGTGGAGGACTACGTTCTGAACGATGCCAAACCGCCTGGCCGCCTCCACCTCCCCCTACCTCCTCCAACACCAGGACAACCCTGTCGACTGGCATCAATGGGGTGAGGAGGCCTTTGCCGAGGCCAGGGAACGTGATGTCCCGGTTCTGCTCAGCGTCGGCTACTCGGCTTGTCACTGGTGCCACGTGATGGCGCACGAGTCCTTCGAGGACCCGGATACGGCCGCGGTCATGAACCGGCTCTTCGTCAACGTGAAGGTGGATCGTGAGGAAAGGCCCGACGTCGACTCCGTCTACATGGAGGCGGTGCAGGCAATGACCGGGCATGGCGGTTGGCCGATGACGGTATGGCTGACGCCCCTCGGGCAGCCGTTCTATTCAGGCACCTACTTCCCCAACGATGACCGGCACGGCATGCCTTCTTTCGGGCGGGTCATGGAGGCGGTGTCTGATGCCTGGGTCAATCGCAGGCAGGAAGTCCTCGACCAGTCCAAACGGCTCACCGAGGCGATCAGCAGGGCAATCCCCACACCCGGTGAGCTCCCGACCGAGGCTGCCCTGCATGACGCCTACCAGGGAATCGCCGGATCGTTCGACCCGATCAACGGCGGGTTCGGGGGCGCTCCAAAGTTCCCCCAGCAGCCCATCCTGGAGTTCTTGCTTCGGGCCCGCAGCGAGCCCTGGGCGCCGAGAGCCGACGACATGCTCCGGATCACACTCAACGAGATGGCCGATGGGGGGATCCACGACCATCTGGGCGGTGGCTTTGCCCGGTACTCGGTGGACAACAAGTGGATGGTGCCCCATTTCGAGAAGATGCTCTACGACAACGCCCAACTTGCCCGGATCTACCTCTGGGCGGGGAAGGAGCTGGGCGATCCCAGACTGCTCGAAGTTGCCCGTTCCACCTTGGATTATCTGCTCACCGACCTGCGCCATCCGGAGGGAGGCTTCTACTCGGCCGAGGACGCCGATTCCGAGGGGGTCGAGGGGAAGTTCTATGTCTGGACGACTGCCGAGCTGAATGCCGTCTTGGGTGACGAGGACGGTGTCGAGGCGGCTCGCTTCTTCGGCGCCACCCCCCACGGGAACTTCGACGGCTCCAACATCCTCAACCGGCCGACCTCCGAGCCGTGGAACGATCGAATCGAATCGATCCGGCAGCGACTTCTCGCCGCCCGCAGTGGTCGCGTGCGCCCCGGGCTCGATGACAAGATCGTCACCTCCTGGAACGGGCTGGCACTTCGAGCCCTTGCCGAAGCAGGGGCCACGCTTGGGGACGACCGCTACCAGGAGGCGGCAGTGACCTGCGCTCGATTCCTGGCCGGGAGCCTGTTCGAGCAAGGCGTTCTCAGGCGATCCTGGAGAGATGGTCGGGCCGGGGTACCCGGGTTTCTCGAGGACCACGCCTCGCTCGCCCTGGGCCTGTTCTCCCTGTACGCCGCCACCGGAGACTTCGAGTGGTACTCGACCGCGGAGCGGCTCACGAGGGAGATACCGGTTCGCTTCGCCGACCCCTGGGGAGGGTTCTTCGACACCGCTTCCGACGCCGAGAGCCTGATCAAGCGTCCCAAGAACCTGAGCGACAACCCGCTCCCCTCCGGCAACGGGATGACAGCCGAAGCACTTCTGACCCTGTCTTCCTACACCGGAGAGGCAGATCTGAACCAACTCGCCACCGGGTCCCTTGCCTCGTGCGGCACGCTGATCGAGCGTTACCCGTCGATGGCGGGTCACCATCTCTCGGTGCTGCACAGCATTGGAAGGACGCGCCAACTCGCCGTCGTTGGGCCCGACCGGCGTCGTCTCACCGATGTCTACTGGGAGAAGTTCCGTCCTCACGTTGTCCTCGCGACGGCACCGGAGGCCGACGACCGCATCCCGCTTCTCGCCGGACGCGGCAGTTCGGATCTCACCATCGCCTATGTATGCGAGGGCCACGTCTGCCAACTGCCGACTCCGGACCCCGATGTGGTCAGGGCCCAGCTCTCTGCCTGACCCGGCGACCTATACCGGCTGATTGACTCCCACCGGGACCTGCAGCGCCTGGGCCGAAGCGAGGACATAGGTGATCCACAGCGCGTCGGCCAAGAGGAGGTGAACCAGCTGCATCCAGACCGGGACTCCAAGCAGGATATTGAGCGACCCGACGAGGATCTGCGCCCCCACCAAAAGGGGCAGAGCCCTGGCCGCGGCAGGGCGTTGGCCGTGAGCCCGACCCGACGCCCACCAGCCTATGGAGGCGGCGAGGATCGCCAGGAAGGGGTGAATCATCCTGAGGTTGGTGAGGAAATGCGCTTCGCCCAAGTCCCCCAAACCAGTCCCATCCTTGGGGAAGAGAGTGTCAGCCAACGCCGTCACTGCACCGGTAGCTGCCAACAAGACGAGCGCAATCCCACCCGCTACCACCCATCGCCACACTCTCGGCTGCGAGCTCGGGGAGAGGCGCCGCCCACCCGACAGCCAGAACGCGGTGAGCGTCAGGGCTGCCAGGAGGAACAACGTGTTCACCAGATGAAGGGGAACCGCGATCACCCGGGCAAGGGACGAGTCGTCGCCGACCCACTCGGCCAGGACGATTGTGGCCCCGATCAGCGCTTCCCCCACAATCGATATGACCGCGAGGAGTGCACCGCTTCGGGCAGGTTGGCGGGTAGGCACCTGACGCCAAACCAGCACGGCCAGGGTGATGACCAGCAACAGGGCAACACCGCTGGCAGCACGGTGGGCGAACTCGATCGTCGTCGCCCCCTCCAGTTCGGGGAGCAACTCTCCCTGACAGGTCGGCCAGGAAGGGCCGCATCCAGCACCCGACCCGGTCGATCGCACCAGGGCGCCCATCAGGATCACACCTACGTTGAAAACCAGGGTGAACCATGCGAAGCGTGCAATCCGGGTCACGGGCGCAAGGTTAGGTGTTGGCCCGCCGTCCGCCCCCGGGCGGGACGGGCCTACCCTCAACCACCGATGGAAATCTTCGACGACGTGGTGGCTGCGATCGGAAACACCCCTCTGGTCCGTCTCGCCCGTATCCACCCTGCGGGCAATCTGGTCGCCAAGCTCGAGCACATGAACCCCGGCGGCTCGACCAAGGAGAGGATCGCGGCCTCGATGATCGCTGCCGCCGAGCGTGCGGGCCTGCTCAAGCCCGGGGGCACGATCATCGAACCGACCTCGGGGAACACTGGGGTCGGCCTGGCCATGATCGGAGCAGTACGTGGCTATCGAGTGATCTGCACCGTCCCCGACAAGGTCTCCCAGGAGAAGCGGGACCTGCTCGCCGCCTACGGGGTCGAGGTGATCGTGACGCCCACCGAACTGCTCCCCGAGGACCCGGGTTCCTATTACGGCGTGGCGAGACGGTTGGCAGCCGAGATCGACGGCGCCTATCACCCCGACCAGTACACCAACCCGGCGAATCCACAAGCCCACTACGACACCACCGGGCCCGAGATCTGGCGCCAGAGCGACGGGGACATCGATGCACTGGTGGTCGGGGTGGGAACCGGGGGCACTATCAGCGGTGCCGGGCGGTTCCTGAAAGAGATGAAGCCAAGCGTGCAGGTCGTCGGGGCCGACCCCGAGGGCTCCATCTACACCGCCGAGGACCAAGGAGCGACCCACCAGTATGCCGTCGAGGGAGTGGGCGAGGACTTCTACCCCGAAACGGTGGATCTCGACGTGATCGATCGATGGGTGAAAGTCACTGACGCCGAATCCCTGGCGATGACCCGCCGGTTGGCGCGCCGAGAGGGGATCCTGGTCGGGGGTTCCTGTGGGATGGCCGCCCACGCCGCGGTTCAGATCGCCGACGAAGATCACGATGCCCTGGTAGTTGTGATCCTCCCCGACTCGGGCCGCGGGTATCTCTCCAAGGTCTTCAACGACCAGTGGATGACCGATCGGGGATTCGAGATATGAGAGAGCCCCCGGCGTTTCGCCGGGGGCTCTCCAAATCGGCTCGGGCGTTGCTTCGGATCAAACCGCCGCGGGTGGACAATTCCCGTGGTAGCCAGAGCGGGGTGGTCCGAGATGGAGTCGCCACCGGTCCCGATGGGACGAGCGGCGCATGCGGTCAGCGCCGCTCAGCGCTCGACCACCTCCAGAGTCCGTAAACCTTCTAACAACTTAGGACCACCTCCTTTCTCTGGTCCCGACAGTCTGCCACGAGATGGGGGGTTGAGGCCAGGGTTTTCGCCGGATTCCCGGACCGATGGGCTCTAGCCGCCCCGAAGCGCTGCTCCCACTGAGACCTCAGCCCCGAAACACATCCGGGGGAATGGGCTCTTGCTGACGCCTCCGGGCGTTCAAGCCGGAGAGATACTGATCGGGAAACTCGAAATCGGCGTATCCGAGGTCGATGGCTGCGTTGAGCGACCAGTACGGGTCAACCAGATGGGGCCGGGCCAGGACACAGAGGTCTGCCCGCCCCGACACCAGGATGTTGTGGACATCGTCGATGCTGGAGACCGCGCCCACCGTCATGGTTGGGATCCCGGCCTCGCGGCGAATTCGGTCGCTGAAAGGTGTCTGATAGAGACGGCCGTAGTCGGGGCGAGCCTCGACCGTGGTCTGACCGGTCGAAACGTCGATGACGTCACACCCCAACGCCTTGAGCTCGGCGGCGAACGCCACCGAGTCGTCAGCCTCGAACCCGCCTGGCACCCAGTCGGTGGCTGAGATTCGCACCGAGATCGGTTTGTGAGCTGGCCATACCGCGCGCACCGCGGCGAACACCTCGAGCGGGTAGCGCATGCGGTTCTCCAGGGAGCCCCCGTACGCGTCGGCACGAACGTTGGCCAACGGGGTGAGAAAGCTGGAGAGCAGGTAACCATGGGCGAAATGGAGCTCGAGGAGGTCGAAGCCGGCGTGGTCGCCTCGTATCGCGGCGGAGACGTGCTGGTCCCGGATCAGGTCCATGTCGGCCCGGGTGACCTCCCGGGGCACCTGACTGTCAGATCGATAAGGGACCGGAGAAGGGGCGACGATCTCCCAGTTGCCGTCATCGAGCGGCTCGTCTTCGCCCTCCCACATGAGCTTGGTCGAACCCTTCCGCCCCGAGTGCCCGATCTGGAGCCCGATCTTCGATGAAGTGTTCCCGTGAACGAAGTCGACTATCTCTTCCCAGTAGCCCGCCTGCTCATCGGTCCAGATCCCGGTGCAACCCGGGCTGATTCGCCCTTCCCGGGAGACACATGTCATCTCGGTCATGACCAGACCGGCGCCGCCCACGGCACGACTGCCCAGATGAACCAGATGCCACTCGTTGGGCATCCCGTCCACCGCGCTGTATTGGTCCATTGGCGAGACCACGATCCGGTTGGGAAGCACCAGGTCTCGGAGTTGGAATGGGTGGAACATCGGAGGCACGGAGGGGCCCACCGTCACCGGTGACCCGTGCTCGGAAGCGGCATACCAGGTGTCCACTCCCGCCATATAGACCGGATCACGGACCCTCAGGTTGTCGTATGTCACCCGCTGGCTCCTGGTCAACAGGCTGAAGACGAACTGCTCCGGCTCGGCTCCCCGGTAGCGGTCAGCCCCTTCGAACCATTCCAAGCTCGCCCGGGCCGCCCGCTGCAGGCTCTGCACCTCGGGTCGGCGAAGCCGCTCGTACTCCTCCAATGCCTGGTCCAGGGCAAGGTCGTCGAGAAGGAGGCGGGAGAGGGTGATGGCGTCCTCCATGGCCAGTTTGGTGCCCGACCCGACCGAGAAGTGGGCGGTGTGGATGGCGTCACCCATCAAGACGACGTTGTCGTGATGCCATCGGGCGCTGGAGATGGTCGGGAATTGCAGCCACTTGGAGTTGTTCCCTATCAGCCCACGACCCTCGAGATGCCGGGCGAACAACTCCTCGCACCGGGCGAGCGCAAACTCGTCGCTCAGCCCCGGAGCCAGAGCCTGGCCCTGGGTCTGGTCGAACCCCAACTGCAGCCAGGTCTCGGGGGCCAACTCCACGATGAACGTGCTGCCCTCTTCGCTGTAGGGGTAGACATGCGCCCAAACCATCCCGGCGGGGGTGTCTTCGAAAATGAAGTTGAACTCGTCGAAGACCTTGGGGGTCCCGAACCAGATGTAACGGTTGCGTCTCAGATCGATCGACGGCCCGAGCTGTGCAGCAAGGCTCCGGCTCACCACGCTGTTGGCTCCGTCGGCGCCCACGATCAGGTCAGCGGGCGGTGCGGCTGCCAGGTCCGTCAGCTCGGTGGAGAAGCCCAGCCCGACGCCCAAACCAACGGCTCTCTCGGTCAGGATCTCGAGCAGACGGCGGCGGCCGATCGCCGAGAATCCGTGCCCGCCGGAGACGAAGGTTCTCCCCCCGGGGTGGTGGACCTTTATGTCGCCCCATTGCCGGAAACTTCGAGCCATCTCTTCGAAGCTGGGCTCATCGGCATCCCAGAAGTGATCCAGGGTCTCATCGCTGAACACAACCCCGAACCCAAAGGCGTCTCCCGGCCGATTCCGCTCCAACACCCGGATCTCGTGCTCGGGGCGCTCCTTCTTGAGCAGGGTTGCCAGATAGAGCCCGGATGGGCCTCCGCCAACGATCAGGATGTCGAGCGGACGGGATTTCATGGCCAGTTGAGGCCGAACGCTAGAGCTTGAGCTTCCCGACGAAGTCCTCCCACCAGGACCCAAGAGCGTCGAGAGTGCTCGATAACGCCCACAACAACACAATGCCCAAAGCCACCAGGAGCACCAAGGTCGCCAGATTGCGTACCCGATACAACTGACGTTGCGCCGTGTCCTCCATGTATGACGGTTCGACCAGAGGCGGCGTGGCTGGAGCCAGGACGAACGGGTCGGGCGGGCTCACCAAGGCAGGGGCGGGCATCGGGGTCATCTGTGTCGAAGGTACACGGGTAGAGCTGTTGAACGCCTCGTCGAGGGATTCCGGTTCCCGAACCGGGTTTGGCTCTTCAACCGACCTCAAATCCTGGACCGGCTCGTCCGATGGTTCGGCCGACGTTGCCGCCTCGATGTCGAGGTCGAGCTCGATATGGGGCTCGGAGTCTTCGACCAGTGCGGTGTCAGGCTCCGGGTCGACGTGGACGGCCGCCGGCCTCGGCGCCGCGGCCAGGCTGGCAAACGCCTCCTCCATGGTGGGGCTGGTCTCCTCGACCGGGACTTGGAGGCCGGCCTTCTCGAAGAGAGAGCGCTTGTCGATACCGAGCACCGCGGAGAGAGCGGTGACCACCCCTTCGTCGTTGGGAACTGCCGTCTCCATCTCCCAAGCCCGGATCGTGCCTGCTGAGCGGCCAACCAACTCGCCGAGTTTGGCTTGAGACAAACCGAGCTTGGTGCGGCGGTAGCGGATAGTCCTTCCAAAGGAACGCTCGGGCATTAGACACTCGATGGTACAAGTGAGAACGGGTTGCGGATATGGCCATAGCCATAAGTCTCCAAGCAAGCGCCGGGATCCGCCCGACTTCGGCCTTGGCAGTACCCCTTATCCCAGGACTTTCGGCCCTCAGAGCTGCCACCGAGCTTTGCTACGTTGGCGAAGTCAGCAAGAAAGGGAACACATGAGAAAAGCCGCATCGATCGGATCGCTTATTTTGGGCGTGATCTTGATCATTGGAGGCTTCACAACCTGGTTCACAGTCAGTGGCACACTGGCCGACGAGAAGATCGTCACCTCCGACGACGCCTGCCTGGCAGGCCGAACTGTTGCCGACCCGTTCACCGCCTACTGCGAGGCGCAGGTGATCGCGAAGCACGCTTTGGAGGCAACCGGAGACAAGACATACGCCGAGATGGATCGGGAAGACCCGCTGCGCCAGGTTGCGGCAACCGCCTCGTTCCTCAGGGCGTCCCTATTCACCTCGGTGGTGGCCTTCGGTTCCGCGGCGATGGCGGTGGGGATGGGTGTCGTCTTCGTCCTCATCGGTCTCGGGATCCGCGACGTCGAGCAGCGAACGAACACCTAACTGTCCGCAGTCGAGGTTGATTCACTTTCAGACCGGTCTGAGCGCTTCAGACCGGTCTGAACCGTATGAAGGGTGCGGTGTCGATGTAATGATCCAAACTCGCCCGGGCCCTCTCGGGCTCGCTGCCCCAACTTTCGGTGAGGGCGCGAAGGATGATTGGCGCCTTCACCTCGGGGTCGGCTTCGGTCTCACCAATCACGGTGACGTCGGCCGTGACACCCCGCTTCAAATGGAGGATGAATTCGGGGTTGGCCTCGATGTTGGCAACCCAATCCCGTTTGAACCCGGGCCGGCCCGTCAGGTAGTAGTCACCATCGAACTGGTGAAAGTAGATCTCCACCCTGCGAGGGAGGCCCGTCTTGCGGCCGGTGGTGGTTATGTCGGCGATGCCGCCGCTGTCCATCGCCTGCTTGACTCGGGTATCCATAATCGGGGCAACATGGAGTGCTGTCTCGATGTTCCCGAACAGGTAGCTTGAGCCCATGGGTCAACGCATCGAGGTCTCCGCGGTTCCGATCGGATCCGTAGCCCTTTTCAGCACAGACCGCTCGATAACCGGGCAGGACGGAGCCGAATTCGGCCGCGAGTCCGACGCCGGTGACGGACCCCCGGCCGAGTTGGCGAAACGCCTTTTCCAGTCCGATGCCGCCATCGACCACGTTTACGTCCTCTCCAACACGGTCTCGGTGCGTCGGCGAGACGACTGGGATGATGTTTCCCTCGATGACGCCACCGGGGTCATCAGCGAGTTGTTCATCCACTACTCGCCCACCGAGGGCTTGGCCTCAGAAGAGGGCGACGAGGCACTACGCCGCCAGTATTACAACGCGACCTTGACCGAGATCCGAGCTCACAACAAGGAGCTCTGGGTGATGAAGGTACGGCCCGATGAACCGATCAATCCGTTCGAGGCAGGCCAGTACACCACTCTCGCCTTGGGCTACTGGGAGCCGCGTGCCGACGACGCCATGGAGGAGTTCTCGAGTGGACAGCGCGAGAAGCTGGCCCGACGCTCCTATTCGGTCTCCAGCTCCGTCGTCGACGAGAACGGCAACCTGGTCGCACCGCACCCCGAAGAGGTCGAGTTCTACATCGTCCAAGTGAAGCCCAGCGAGGGCCAGATCCCGGCTCTGACTCCGCGCATCTTCATGAAGAAGGTTGGAGACAGGATCTTCATGGGTCGCAAGTTCACGGGCCACTACACGCTGGAGGGCGTCAAACCCACCGACACCGTCATATTCCTCAGCACGGGGACCGGCGAGGCACCTCAGAACAAGATGCTCACAGAGCTCCTGAGGCAGGGGCATCAGGGCCGCATCCTCAACGCAGTCTGTGTCCGCTATCGAGAAGATCTGGCCTACACCGAGCAGCAGGCGATGGTCATGGAGCGCTACCCGGTGTATCGGTACGTGACTCTGACCACCCGGGAACCGGAGAACGAGGGAAGAAAGGTCTACATCCAGGACTTGATCAAATCCGGCCGCCTCGAAGAAGAGCTGGGAGCGCCACTCGACCCTGCCACCACCCACGTCTATCTCTGCGGCAACCCTTCCATGATCGGACTGCCGACGTTGGCCGATGACGACATGACCTTTCCCGAGACCTTGGGGGTGTGCCAGCTCCTCCATGAGCGGGGGTTCACCATCGACCGGCGCAAAAGCCGCGGCAATGTCCACTACGAAGAGTACTGGTAGGACAGTTGACCAAGGTCAGGAGCCGGCCCGCTCCCGACGTTGCGCCTCGGCCACTGCGATCGCGGTCATGTTGACCACATCGTTCACAGAAGCGTCCTTCTGCAGCACATGGACGGTCTTGGAGAGCCCGCTGAGGATGGGGCCGATCACCTCGGCGTCACCCAGCCGGTTCAAGAGCTTGTACGAGGCGTTGGCCGCAGTGAGGTTGGGGAAGACCAGGACATTGGCGGCCCGGTTCAGGGGGCCACCAGGCCGTCGGTCCTTCAGTAGCGCGGGCATCACGGCAGTGTCTGCCTGCATCTCCCCGTCCACCGGGATATCGGGTCGGGCAAGACGGAACAGCTCCACCGCCCGACGCACCCGGGCGGGCTCCGCCCCGCTGGCTGATCCGAAATCGGAGTAGCTGATGAAGGCGACCCGCGGATCCCGGTCGAACTCGTTCTGGGCGGTGGCTGTGGCCGCCAATGCGATCTCGGCGAGTTGTTCGGCGGTCGGCTCGATGTTGACCGCACAGTCGGTGAAGAAGAAGGCATCGCCCTGGACGACGACCAGGTAGACCGAGCTCACGATGGAGCGGCCCTCTTCCACCTTGAGGACCTGGAGCGCAGGGCGAATCGTGTCGGGGTAGTAAGTGTTGAGACCCCCGAGCACAGCATCCGCCTTCCCCTCACGGACCATGAGACAGGCGTACATATTGGGGTCAGCCGTCTGGTTTCTCGCCTCACGAAGGGATAGGCCGCGATGCCGACGCAGATCCTCGAGGATCGACGCATAGCGGTCCCGCTCCGCGACCTCGTTGACATGGTCGATCACCTCCATGCCGTCCAGGGAAAGGCCTGAGTCGAGTGCGAGCTTCTCGATATTGGCGAGGTTGCCCAACAGGACCGGGCTGGCGATTCCCTCGTCGAGAACACGGCGAGCGGCCCGGATGAGACGGATGTCCTCGGCATGTGGGTAGACCACCCTCTTGGGCTGCTCCATGGCCCTGATGGTGATGGCATTGATCAGGCTGTGGGAGGCGCGGAATCGGGTCTGCAGCTGGGTCCGGTACTCGTCGAAATCAGCGATCGGCGAGCCGGCCAGCCCCTCTTCCATCGCCGCCAGCGCCACGGCGGGGGCGACAGTCCAAAGCACCCTCGGGTCGAATGGCTTTGGGATCAGGTACTCGGGCCCGAACTGAAGGCGTTCCAGGTCATAGGCCCGGAGCACCGAGTCCGGGACCGGCTCGCGGGCCAGGTCGGCCAGAGCATGGGCGGCCGCAAGTTTCATTCTCTCGGATACCGCCCGGGCCCGGACGTCCAGGGCGCCTCGGAAGATGAAAGGAAAGCCGAGGACGTTGTTGACCTGGTTCGGATAGTCACTACGCCCCGTGGCCATGATCACGTCGTCGCGAGCCGCCCGAGCGTCGGGATAGGAGATCTCAGGATCCGGGTTGGCGAGGGCGAAGACGATCGGGTCCGGCGCCATCGACTGAACCATCTCCTTGGACACCGTTCCAGCCACTGAGACCCCAACCAGGGCATCGGCGCCCGTCATGGCATCCTCCAGGGTCCGGGCGTCGGTGTCGACGGCAAATCCTCGCTTGATGTCGTTCAGATCATCACGTTCGGCATGAATCACACCGCGGGTGTCAACCAGCAGCACGTTCTCAGGATCCACCCCGAGCTCGATGAAGAACCTGGCGGAGGCGATGCCGGCGGCTCCGGCTCCGACAAAGACCACCTTGGTGGAAGCGATGTCTCGACCTGTCAACTCGAGGGCGTTGATGAAGGCGGCGCCTCCGATTATTGCCGTGCCGTGCTGGTCATCGTGGAAAACCGGGATCTCCAGCCGATCACGCAGGGTCTGCTCGATGTAGAAGCACTCTGGCGCCTTGATGTCCTCGAGGTTGATGCCCCCGACGGTCGGAGCCAGCATCTCGCAAAATCTGATCACGTCGTCCGGATCGTTGGCGTCGATCTCGAGGTCGAACACGTCGATGTCGGCAAAACGCTTGAAGAGAACTGCCTTTCCTTCCATGACCGGTTTCCCGGCCAGCGGGCCGATGTCGCCCAAACCCAGGACCGCGGTGCCATTGGAAACGACCGCGACCAGATTCCCCCGGTTGGTGAAGCGAAAGGCGGCCTCGGGGTCGTCGGCGATCACCAAACAGGGCTCGGCAACCCCGGGGGTGTAGGCCAGGCTCAGATCCGCCTGGGTGGCGGTGGGTTTGGTCGAGCGGATCGCGATCTTCCCCGGACGGGGGTTTTCGTGGTACTCGAGCGCTTCGGAGAAGTTGGTCTTGTCGGCCATAGCGGAGGAACCCTACTGGCGGGTTGTGGCTCCGGATCGCGCCGGTGTGAAGAGATCGAACATTGCCCTTGACGAGGCTTCTCGTTTGGGGTTCCGACCTGCGAGAATCCAGATGACGAATGGTGACAACAGACCTGCCGATCTTCCACGACAACGGCTACAAGGTGATGCCCGGCTGGCGTGTCGGCCACGCCCCCGAGGAGTCCACTACCCGTTCGGGACTTCTGGTCCCCATCGGCACCAAGGACGGAAACGACGCACTCGCCCTGGTGGACGTAAACACCGGGCAGCGGTTCTGGGCCGTCCCCACCGGTGCCTGGCGCTTCATCTGGCCGGCGACCGGGAAGCCAGTGGTCGCGGTGCGTGAATCGCAGATCATCGCCGAAGAACAGTTGGAACATGTCGGCGACCAAGGTCAGTATCTCTGAGCAGCCGAAATCCACTCGCGCGAGGAGAGCCGCTCGACGATCATCGTCGGCGGAACCGGATGACCACTTATGACACGAGAACCCACGTCACGTAGCCGACGCCGTCTCACCGCCACCGTCACCGACCTCGAGGTCAGGGTTCAGCGCGCCTTTCTGGTGGGAGTCGAGCTACCCGGGATGACCGGTGTCGAGGCCGAGCGCAGTCTCGACGAATTGGCGCTGCTCACCGACACAGCAGGCGCCGATCCCGTGGACCGCGAGTTGGTCCATCGCCGACGAATCGATCCCTCCACCTATCTCGGCTCGGGCAAGGCGGAGGAGTTGGCCACGCTCACCAAGGCGCTGGACATCGACCTGGTGGTATTCGACAACCCACTCGCTCCTGCCCAGCAACGAAGCCTGCAGAAGCTCTTCGAATGCGACGTGGTGGACCGCGAGGCTTTGATCCTGGACATCTTCGCCCAGCACGCCAGGTCTCGCGTCGGCGCCATCCAGGTCGAGTTGGCCATGCTCCGCTACAACCTCCCCCGGCTCAGAGGCAAGGGCAGGGCCCTCTCCCAACAGGGTGCAGGCGTACTCGCGCGGGGACCGGGTGAGACCAAGCTGGAGACCGACCGACGCCGGATCGTGCAACGGATTTCGAAGCTGGAGCGTGAGTTGAAGGCCACCGTCCAGCATCGGGCCACACAAAGGAAGTCACGAAGGAAGACAGAGATCCCACAGGTGGCCATCGTCGGGTACACCAACTCCGGCAAATCGACCTTGCTGAACGCGCTAACCGATGCCGGAGTCCTGGTCGAGGACCGACTGTTCGCCACTCTCGATTCTACGGTTCGCCGCCTGGTACTACCCGACCATCGCGGCGCCGTGGTGGCGGACACCGTCGGCTTCGTAAGACGCCTGCCCCATCATCTGGTCGAGGCTTTCCAATCGACACTGGCCGAGGTGAGTGAATCCGACCTGCTGCTCGTGGTGGTCGACGGAACCGACGAAGACCCGTCAGGACAGCTGGCGGCGGTGAGAGAGGTGCTCCTCGAGATCGATGCCGCGGGCATCCCGGAGCTGATCGTGGTCAACAAGACCGACTCCATGTCCGAGGTCGCCAAACAGCGGCTGCAGAATCTCTATCCGGACGCGGTGATGATCTCGGCTCTCGAGCGAACCGGGCTCGAAGAGATGCTGGCTCGGATAGCCGATCTCCTCGAACCACCGATGGTGGCCCTCACCCTCGAGATCCCCTACGACCGTGGTGACCTGGTTGCCGCCGCTCACAGGATCGGAGACGTCGTCGAAGAAAAGCACGACGACCAGGGCACGATCCTCGAGGTGAGGCTCCCACAGACCGCCATGGCGCAGTTCGCGGCGTTCAGTCGCTAGTGGTCTGTCGCTCAATTGATACCGCGGTGTCGCCGAGCCATTCGGCGTCGCTGGCAAGGACGCAGGACGAAGGCGCACCTGTAGGTGCGTTGAGGACGAGGACGCAGTCCAGCGGCGTCGAGGGCCGGCG
>Ga0209109_10000189_pt1 | contig 29771 bp, 29 predicted proteins | sample Rifsed10ft2_FD_184004 | JGI IMG/M metagenome (GOLD analysis project Ga0209109, IMG submission 184004) | Soil microbial communities from Rifle, Colorado, USA - sediment 10ft 2 (version 2) | ecosystem: Environmental > Terrestrial > Deep subsurface > Rock core/Sediment | place: Rifle, Colorado... | reverse complement strand
CCTTCTCGGCCGCGGCCAGCACCGCCTCGATCACCTGCTCGTAGCCGGTGCAGCGGCAGTAGTTTCCCGACAGCGCGACTTTCACGTCTTGTTGCGTCGGGTGCGGGTTCTCGTCGAGCAGCGCCTTGGCGGAGATGATCAGACCCGGCGTGCAGAAGCCACACTGAATGCCGCCGTAGTCCATAAACGCTTCTTGCAGCGGATGCAGGTTCTCCGGCGTGCCAATGCCCGCGGCGGTAATGATTTCTGCGCCGTCGGCCTGCCGCGCCAGAACCAGGCATGCGCACACCGGCGTGCTATCAAGGAACACCGCGCACGCGCCGCAGTCGCCGACCGCACAGCCTTCCTTGACCTCGATGTGACCGAGTTGATCGCGCAGCACGTCGAGCAGGGTGGCATACGGCTTGACCGTCGCTTCTTCTTCAACGCCGTTGATTTTCAGGCGGATGGTTTGTGGGTCATACATAGGTCACCTCTACGAAGACAGGGCACGCTCGACAATTCTGCGGGTCATCACTTCCGTTATCTCGCGCCGATACTCAGCCGAGGCGCGGATGTCGCTAATCGGCGAGGTTGAGGCCGCTACAACTTTCGCAACTTCGCGAATCAGCGCGTCGGTCGGGATTTGATCCTTGAGCATTCCTTCGGCCTGTGCCACCCGATAGGGCTTTGGCGCGACGGCCCCTAGCGCCAACCCCGCCTCGCGGATTTTATTGCCCTCCATTCGCAGCACGACCGCGCCGCTGACGAGCGAGATTGCCATGGCGTTGCGCAGCGCAAATTTGAAGTAACTGCTTTTCACCTCGCCGTTGGCAGCCGGGAAAGCCACTTCGCTGATTATTTCGTCCTCCGCTAGCGCCGTCTTGCGCGGGCCGACGATGAACTCGCTCAACGGCAGCGTGCGGGGACCGCGGGCTTTGCTCACGAGGGTGATCGTCGCGCTGAGGGCCAGCAGCGGCGGCGCCACGTCGGCAGCCGGCGAGGCGTAGGCAATGTTCCCGGCGAGCGTCGCCCGGTTGCGGATGAGCGTCCCGGCGAACTCGGCGGCCATCAGCTTGAGCACGGGCGCTTCCTTCACCAGGAAAGGCAGCGCGAAGCAATCGGTCAACGTCGTGCGTGCGCCGAGGCGGATCGTCCCATTGTCACGGCGGGCGTAACGCAGATCGCTCAAGCGGTTGATGTCAATCACCGCTTTCGGAATCTTCCGCGTGGCGCGCGCATCTACGATCGTGTTCGTGCAGCCGGCCACGACTTCCGAGCCTGCGTGCTCGGCCAGCAGTGTAAGGGCCTCGTCAATGGAACGGGTAGGATAGTATTCAAAACGGTAGACCATCACGATGCTCCATCTTCAACATGGGGTCAGATCACACATGGGCCATGGCAAACAGAACTGCATCCTTTGAGAGGATGGACCGATTCGGCCCGCGAAACGGCGCCATCAAGGCATTGAACTCGTGCTTGAACATCCGCTGGTTCCCCGGACTGAGGGCGTCGAACTCGGCCCGGGCGAGCGGGAACGACAGGGACATTTCGAGATAGACCTCCGTATCGGCGAAAGTAAAGGTGTATTCCCGGACGCTGGCCTGCACCTCCTTAAAACCGTGCGCCGTGAGCAGCGCTGCCAATACTTCGGGTGTGTTGTACTCGCTCGGCCACGGTCGGGCGATAAGGTCGGTGCGACGCAGCCATTCCAGGCGGGGCGTCGGCTCGCCCACTCGCCGCTTACGCATGAGATCGTAAAAGGCTTGCGCCGGGCGGCTCGTCGGCCCCCAATGCGTCAGCGCGAACCGGCCGCCGGGCTTCCCCGACGCCGGGTCGGGAGTTCGGAGCACGCGCCGGACGGACGGCAACGACTTTCCGGGTTCGGTCGTGCCCAGGCCGAAGTTTGACAGGACCACGTCGAACGACCCTTCAGGATAGTCGAGGGCCTCTACGTCACCTCGAACAAACTCCACGGTTAGACTCTCCTTGGCCGCTTTCTGCCGCGCTATGGCTAACATCGCCTCCGAGAGGTCAACACCGACAACCGTCCCCGTCGGCCCGACCTTGGGCGCGGCGAGGAGGGCAGCGAGGCCGGGGCCGGTCGCCACGTCGAGCACTTTCTCGCCCGGCTGCAACGCGGCGAGTTCGATCAAGTCGGCCGCCGGGCCGCGAAAGAGGGGCGTGACGTTCTTCTCGTAGTTCTGTGCAACGGAATCGAAGCGTGCTTCGTCAGTATCCATCAATCTCTATCGTCTCGTGGTTTGACCCACACGGTCACTTGGCCGTCCTGCTGAATCACGTACCAGTCAATGTCGTCGTCCTCGCTCGGGCTGGAACAAAATCGGGCCTCGGCCAGACGGGAGAGCCACTCCCGCAATCGGCCCCAAGCATCGCCGAGTTTCCGGAGCTCCATGTCAACTAAGCGCCGCGGCGACACCCTTTATCCACTCCTGATCTGGCAGCCATCGTCGGATTAGGATCGTGCACACCAGCCGAGGCCACATTTATGCTCCAACGAATCCTGAAAACAGAGCCTCAAGCGGCATGGGAGGCTCTTATCCCAGTGTGGTGCGACGACGTTGAGACGCACCCCGGCCAGGCCCATCATTCTCTATCGCGACTACCCGCGCCGGGGCCTGCCCTACGCCGGAGAGTTTGAGCGGCAGGCAGACCAGTTCCACCCGCGACTTTTTCAGCGCGCTCAGGTTCGTCACGTACTCGACGAGGATCACGTTGGCCTTGAGAAACTTATAATGCGTCGGGCTGCCGAGGCGGCTCGGCTCCAGACGCCCGCCCTCGCCGTACTTCGCCAGCGGCGAGTCATTGTACGTGTCTGAGACGTAGGCTTTTATGCCTTTGGCGAGCAACCAGTCGCAACCGTCCTCGGCCAGGTAGGGCATTTCCACCCAGAACTTGGCGGTTCCCCAATGCTTGTCGCTCCAGTCGGTGCGGACGATCGCCATGTCGCCGGGGCGAACTTCGAGGCCGGTCGCCTCCAGGTCGGCGGCGGTCACCGGCTCGAGTTCGCGCTTGTGACTCATGTTGAACACGACGGCCTCGCCGAAGAACATCTCGGTCGGCACCTTTTCGTTCGTCCAGCCGTCCTGGTAGAGATTGGCCGGGACGTGAACGTGGGTGAAACTCTCGGTGCTCATCTCGAATTTGTGCATCGGCCATTCGTCGGGCTTGGAGATCGAGACGATGGAGGTCGCCACTTCCTCCTGCCCCCAGATTTCATTCCGCGGCACCATTGAGAACTTGCCCGAGGCGACAATCGTCAGGCTGAGATCAACGTATCTTTTGCCCATGGTCTTTCTCCCAATGCCGAAACAGTTCCCGCACCGTCGCAATCTGCGCGCCATGCTCCACGTCGTGCAGGATCGCCGAAGCGATGATTCGCTCGGTAGGCCGTTGCTCACCCCATTCGGTGTAGCGCAACGTCACCAGGTCGTCGTCGGCTAGCCGTTCCACCTGCGCTCGAAATGGAAGATGGCAAGTGTGCAGATAAGCCATCATCCCGGCCACATCCGCTGGCAGATCGAGGTCGGCCAGCCGCGCCTGGCGCGCGCCGAAGGCATGGTCAACCACGAGCACTTTGTTCACCGCCATGTGCGCCATGCGCCAGGCAATCGTTGTGAATGGCGCGGGCTGCGGCGGAACCCACGAATACGGGATCGTCCAATGCCCGTCCTGCTCGCGCCGCGTGAGATGCCAGGCGTCCTCGCCCGGCGACCAGGCGAACTCAGCCGCCGTGAGGTCGGCCAGGTAATCCTGCACCCGGCCCCAGGCATCGTCGAGTTGGACCAGCAAGATTTCAACCGCGCGCCGGGGCGACATCTTTCACCATTTCTCGGCCCGGCAATCGCACGCCCGCCAGGCCAGCCAGAGCCGCTATGCCGACGATCAGGCTAAAAGATACATTGAAAGCGCGCAGCAAATCGGACAACGCGGCTGTCGCCAATGGTGCACTGCCCGCGCCCGATAGCGTCCGCAGCAGCACGCCGAAAAACGTCTGGCCGAGCGCGCCGCCTGTGAAGGTGATCATCGAGAAGACGCCGAGCGCCAGACCAAGACGTTGCGGGTCCACTAGATGCGTGACAGCCGCATTCACCGGCGTGCGGCCAAGTGAGACGCCGACGCCAAATACAAACATCCCGACAAAGACGGCCCAGCCGGGTGTGCGTGGCGAAAGCCAGAGGGCGAAGCCGGATGCGACGGCGACGAGCACGCCAATCCCGATCAGGCTGGGCAAGCGAGCGCCGCGCAGTTCGGCCAGACGCCCGGCGAGCGGCTCGAAGATGATGCGCGCGATGGATAGACCGGCCACGAGCAGCCCTGCGGCGGCGGGGTCCAGACCGGCGACTTCCTGCAAGTAAACCGGGACGAGGAGCATCATCGCAAACACCATCATCACTTGCGCCGCGCTGAAGACCGTGGCCGCCGAGTAGCGCTGATTGGCGAAGAGCGCGAGTGGCACGAAGGGCGTCGGATGCCGCCTCTCAGTGATCAGAAAGACGCCGAGCAGGCCTACAACCGCGCCGCCCATTGCCAGCGTCGGTGTCGCCGTCCATCCCAATTGCCCGACCAGCCGTAGCCCGAACATCAGCACGAGGGCCGAGGCCGTAAGCGTCGCCGCGCCGACCACGTCGAACTGTGGCCGAGACGTCCGTGAATCTTCAGGCATCAGCCACCACGCGGCGAGCAACGCGAGGACAGTCACCGGAATCTCCACGAGAATGATCGCTTTCCAGTTGAAGGTTCGCATCAACACGCCACCGAGTACTGGGCCGCCAGCCCACGCCACCGAAGCCGCCATGCTCATGATGCCCATGGCCCGGCCGCGCTCTTCGCCAGGAAAGGTCGTCGCGATAAGCGCCATCGTCGCGGTGAACGCCGGTGCGCTCGCCAGGCCCTGCATGGCCCGGAAGAAGATCAGCCAGCCGAAGGTCGGCGCGCTCCCGGCCAGGGCCGCAAAGACCGCAAATGCAGCCGTGGAAACAAGGTAGATGCGCTTGTGGCCGAACATGTCACCCAACTTGCCAAAGATGGCCATAGGTACGGCAAAGAGCAAACTGCTGGCTGTCAGCACCCAGACTGCACTGTCAATGCCGACATTGAATTGACGCATAATGGCCGGCAAGGCCACGACCGGCGCCGCCCCATCCCACGTTCCAATGAAACTCGTCAGGACGACGGCGCTCAACGTAATCCACCTCAGCGGGTACCGGTCCAACAAGTATTCCCTTGCGCGCCGGAACGACATCTTTTCCCATTGACCGGCCCGGCAACAGCGGGCCATCCGCCCCTGCCACGACGATCAGGCCGACGACGCTGTCCCCACTCGCCTCAACACTCCTTCCGGCCGGACTTCAAGGCCAGGAGCAGTCGGTCTTGATCCACCGGCAGGCGCATTACCCGCACACCGCAAGCGTTGTAGATCGCGTTCGTGATGGCGGGCGTGGTGGGGATGCTGGAAATTTCGCCCACTCCCTTCGCCCCATAGGGGCCTTCGGCCGTCCCGTCCTCGACGATGAACGACGTGAGCTCCGGCATGTGCCTGATCGAAGGCATCTTGTAACGCGCGAGCACGTCGGTGAACACTTGGCCCTGCTCGACGATGAACTCTTCGGTCAGCGCGTTGCCTAAGCCCATCATCATTCCACCTTCGACTTGCGCCTGCAAGGCCAACGGATTGATGGCCCGCCCGATGTCGTTCGCCACCACCATGCGCAACACCTCCACTTCGCCGGTCTGCAGATCCACCTCCACCTGAGCTGCCTGCACGCCGTAAGAGTAGCCGAAGTGCATGTCACCTCCAGTGCCCAGCGGCTGCGTCTTGGGCGCCCAGTATTCGTACAGCGCCCTCGGCTCGCGGCCCTCGCCCTTCATGATCTCCACCACTTGCCTCATCGGAAGACTGTGCCCGTTCACGTGCGCCAGCCCTGCCTCGAACCGAATGTTTTCGGGCGGCTGATCGTATTTCTCGGCCAGGGTCGCAATCATGGCCTCGCGCAGCGTGCGCGAGGCCAGCCGCACCGCGTTGCCGGTGACGTACGTTTGGCGCGAGGCGTTCGTCGGGCCGCTGTCCGGCGTGACGTCGGTGTCGGGCAGTAGCGCCCGCACCTGCTCGTAGGTCATGCCCAATTCTTCGGCGGCGATTGTCTGCACCACGCCCATCAAGCCCTGGCCGAGGTCCGTCGCCGATGTTCGCACCTCGGCGGTGCCGTCATCCAGCACTTCAACTTCGGCGGAGGACTTGTCGGGCGCGCCGCTGCCCAGGCCGGTGTTCTTGTAGGCGACGGCGATGCCCCACGCGCGGCGCTTGTGCGCCGCGCCGGGGACGGGGCGCGAGACAAAGCGTTCGGGGGCGTGTTGGCGCAGGTAGTCGTCAACGCGATCCAGGCATTCCACCAGTCCCACGCTCTCGTGCAACAATTGGCCGGTGTTGGTCACAGTCCCCACTCGCATGGCGTTCTTGCGCCGCAACTCGATCGGGTCAATGCCTAATGTCTCGGCCAGCGTGTCAATCGTGGACTCGATGGCGAAGGTGGACTGGGTGACTCCGAAGCCGCGAAACGCGGTCGAGGGCGGGTAGTTCGTGTGCACCGCGTAGCCGTCGGCCTTCTCGTGCGGCGCTTCGTAGGCCCCGCAGGAATGCACGGTCGAGCGCTGCATCACCTTTTCGCTGAGCGAGGCGTACGCGCCGGCGTTACCGTACAGTTCGGTCTCGACCGCCGTGAGCGTGCCGTCTTTCTTAGCGCCCACTTTATTGTGAATGGCGATCGCGATGCGCTTGGGATGGAAGAGAAGCGACTCGTGCCGGTCGTAAAGCATCTTCACCGGGCGGCCGGTGGCCAAGGCCAGCATCGCCACGTGAATCTGCCCGGCGATATCTTCTTTGCCTCCGAACGCGCCCCCGATCAGCGCTCCTCTTATACGCACCCGGTCGGCGGGAATGCCCAAGGCTTTGGAGACGTCGTTCCTATCCGTATACGGCTGTTGTGAGCCGACCAGCACTTCGACGCGCCCGCCCTCCAGCAGGCGGCCAATGGCGCATTCCGGCTCGAGGAAAGCGTGCTCGGTCGTCGCCGTGCGATAGTTCTGCTCTACGACGATGTCGGCCTCGGCGAAGCCCTCCGCCACGTCGCCCTTGCGGACGACGATGTGCGCGACCAGGTTCCCACCTTCGTGAACTTTGGGCGCGTCGGGCTGGCTGGCTTCGACGGGATCGCCAACCACCGGCAGTTGTTCGTATTCGACCTCGATGAGGTCGAGGGCTTGCGTGGCGATCTCGCGCGTATCGGCGGCGACGATGGCGACGGCATCACCGACGTAGCGCACCTTGTTGCCCGCCGCGCACAGCACCGGCCAGTCAGGCTTGAGGAGGCCGTGAGAATTCCGGCCGGGTATGTCGGCGTGTGTGAGCACCGCATGCACGCCGGGGAGCGCCTTGGCTTTGCTTGTTTCAATCCGCTTGATGATCGCGTGCGGATACTTGGCTCGCAAGGTGCGAGCGTGCAACATGCCGGGGAACACGAAGTCGTCGGTGTACTTGGCCGCGCCGGTCACTTTGTCCAGCCCGTCGGGGCGCGGGAGGGGGCGACCTACCACGTTCATGGGCGGCTTGGTCTCCGGCAGCGGGTACAAGTCTTCCGGCAGTGGTTCACCCGTGCGGATGGTCTTGGCCGCCGCCTGAATCGCGTTGGTGATGAACGTGTAGCCCCCGCACCGGCAGTAGGTGTCTTTCAGCGCGACTTTGATGTCGTGCTCGGACGGATCGGGGTTTTGATCGATCAGCGCTTTGGACATTATCAGAATGCCCGGTATGCAGAAGCCGCACTGTGCTGCGCCGCCGCGCGCGAACGCTTCCTGCAGAGGATGAAGCCCCTCCCAGGGCGAGCCGGCGCGCGCTGGCGACTTGCCGTTACCGTTGGCGCGTTGCCAGGTTTCGGCGAGCCCTTCCACCGTGAGCAACTCCGCTCCCTCCGCTCGCAACGCAGGGTAGATGCACGACTCGATCGGCGTGCTGTTGACGAGCACGGTGCAGGTGCCGCACTCGGCCTCGTTGCAGCCGATCTTCGTCCCCGTCAGGCCGAGGCGGTAGCGCAAAACATCGGACAGGTATTCGTTCTCGCCAACTTCGACCTCGGCCGGTTGTCCATTGACGGTGAAATTCAGTTTGGCCATTTTAGTCTCCTTGTCTTCAAGCCAACCCCAGGCCTTCGGGTTGAATATCGCCAGTCTGTGCGCGGTAAGCCGCCAATTTCACGGCGCGCTCCAACAGCGTCCCCAGCAGTTCGCCGCGATACTCGCTGGTGGCGCGATGGGGACTCGTTCGGAGCCGCACTTCGGAGGCCAGCACCTGCGCGGTTTGCGAGAGCGTTTCGTCGTCGAGGCGGCGGCCTTTCAAGAACGCCTCTGTCTTCACGACGCGCAGCGGCGTCGGGCCGGCGGGGCCGAAAGCGATACGAACGTCCTCGACGACGGGCGCGCTACCGCCAGCCGGCGCGGACTTGAGCCAGACGGCCATCCCCAGAATAGGCAGCGCCACCCCCTGTGGCCGCATGACGCGCTTGAACGCGGTGACTTCACCCGACGCAGCCGGGCGAAATCGAAATTGAACGATTAGTTCGCGCGTGCAGTCCACCGCCGACTGGCCCGGCCCTTTGAACAGCGCCGCCATCGGCCGCCAACTGCGGCCCGACGGGCCAGCCACTTCGGCCTCGGCGTCCAACGCCACCAGTGAGATCGTGCCATCCCCGGCGGGCAGAGCGTGGGCGACGTTGCCCCCGATGGTCGCCACATTGCGCACCTGTGGCCCGCCGATCACGCCGCAACTCTCAACCAGGCAGGTCGCCGCGCGGGTCAGCAGAGGCGAGGCGACGATGGCGGTGTGCGTCACGCTCGCCCCGACGTACACCCAGCCGTCACGTTCGCCAATGGCCCGCATCTCTGGCACGCGGGTGACGTCTACCAGCGCCGCGACCGGTGGCCGATGGCCTTGTTGCAATTCAAGCAATAAATCCGTACCACCCGCGACAACGCGCGCCGCGCCGCTGTACTGCGCTAAGTGGGTTAACGCTTCGTCAACCGTCCCGGGCAGATAGTAATGTTCCCAAAGCTCCATGCTCATCCTCACTGATGCCGGGCCGGATGCGGTTTGACCCCAGCCTCGGCCATCCACTGGCCCCCTCACTTCTTTTTCATCGCTGCCTTCATACAGCCATCAAAGTAACTCTCCAGCAGCTGCTTGTGGCCCTCCTCAATTGGCGCCAGGTAGCGATAAAAGGTGCGAATGTTCGGTTCGCGTGAACGCTGGGCGGCGGTGAAGTAAATCGAAGCGACTTCCTTTTCGAGTTCAATCGCCTGCCGCAAAGTCATGACCTCAGCCTTGCCAGGCTTGCCCCCGGCCGCCGGATCGAATGCCGGCGCCGGCTCGATGGCCGCGTCGGCCGCCTTGAGTTGCTCGTCCATCCCCGCGACCCAAGTCTGGCTCTCAGCAGCCGAAACGCGCACCGCTTCCAGCGCAGCGATCCGTAGGGCGGCCGCGTTTGCAAACCAGCCATACAGTGCCTTGACTCGCGCATCAGTCACCTGCTCAGCCGACTGGAGATAAAAGTCCCGGCAGCCCTGTTCCTTCTTGAGGCCCAGTTCCAAGTCCTTCATCTCTTCTTTGAAGTCTTCCGGGGTATGCTTGCCGTAACTCATTGGGAAACCCTCCTCACAAATTACCGAAAGCCGTACTCGCTCCAGCGGTCGAGGACTTTTTGCTGCACCTCCGGCGGCCAGCCATGCCGAAAGTCCATGACGACCGGGGGTTCGACGTCGGGTGGAAACGTCGCGTCGAACAGCACACGCGAACCGCGCCGCGCCTTCCGTTCTTCGACGCTGAGAAATGGAAACAGGGCATGGCCGGGCGCGTTGCGCTGGACGTGGATGTTGCGCTCCGGGTTCAAGCGCGTCACCAGGCACCAGTACAGGTCCTCCGGATTGGTCACATCCACATCCTCGCCAACGACGAAAACGAAAGGCCGATGGACCCCGACCTTCGAGCCCCACACCGCCGAGGCGACGGTGTGCGCGTACCCGGCGTACTGTGGCTTGACCGCGATGATCACGCCGAAGTCCGGCGCAGGGCAGTACACGGCAGTATACGGGATGTTCTGCCGCTTCAACTCCGCGCCGACCATTGCGCTCTGCGCGATGGACGAGATGATGCCGGCTTCATCCCAGGGCTTGCCCATGTTCGAGACGGTGAGGATCGGCGCATTCCGGTACGTGATACAGGTCACGTCAATCACCGGCAGGTTGACCGGGTGAAAATCACGGTAGCCGTGATACTCGCCAAAGGGCCCATCAGGTTTGCGCTCTTTGGGCCGGGCAAAGCCTTCGATCACGATCTCAGACGTCGCCGGGACGTACAGATCGTTCGTCTCGCATTTGACCAGTTCGATCGGCTCGCCGCGCAGGCCGCCGGTCAAATCGGCCTCGTCCTCGCCGGCTGGGAGTTGGGTATCGGCGGCGATGGAGCACACTGGCTCGGTGCCGACGGCGACTGCGATGGGCATCGGTTCGTTCTGCTCTTCGTACTTGCGGTAATGCACGCCGCCGTGCTGGGGCGGGAACGACAGGATGCTCATCGTGTTCCGGTCGTGGATCATGTGGCGATAGATGCCCCAGTTGACCCAGCCGGTGTCACGGTCACGGGTGACGGTGATATGCCACGTCCCGATGTAACGCCCGCCGTCGCCGGCGTGCATCAGCGGAGTCGGGAACTGCCACAAGTCCACATCATCACCCTTGACGATATTCTCTTTGCACGGCCCGGTCGGCACGATCTTCGGCTTGATGCGCCTCTCCACCCGCCGCCCGAATTCCTCGATTACCTTCAGCGGCGGCGTGTCCTTCGGCAGGTCGAGCGCGAGCGACAGGCGGCCCTGCTTGACCGGTTGGGTCGGAGTCAACAGGTTGCCCAAGACGCGATAGTCAGGCGGGAAGCCTTTGATCTTCTCGAACATGATCGCCGGCAACTGCATCTCGATTCCGCGCCGGGTGATCGCGCCAATTTCGAGGTCCCAGTCCACCTCGGCCTCGATCCGGTGCAGTTCACCCTCGGCAGTAAGCTTGCCGAGGAACGCGCGCAGGTCTTTGTAGGGCACGTCAGTCTTCCTCGATGGCGATGACTCGGGCCTGCGCTCCATCTGTCCCGACCAGACGCAAGGGCAGGCAGAAGAACTTCAGGCGCGGTCGTCTGATCGCCGTCAGGTTGGCGCACCATTCGACGAACACAAGCCCCTTCTTCATCAGGCGCATGTGCGTCGGGTGGCCGAGGTTCGTCGGGCGCAGCCGACCGTCGGCTGGATCGGTGTAGAACTGCGGCAAGTCAGGCAGGAAGTCCACCGCAATCGCTTTGACATTCTTCTTGTCCAGCCACTCACCGCCATCTTCGGCCAGGTAGATCATCTCGCGCCAGAAGCGTTCGGTGCCCCACGGACCGCGCTCGGTCCAGCCGCTGCGGATAATGGCGATGTCGCCCTCACGCACGTGCCCACCGCCTTTTTCGAGGTCGGCCGCACTGATCACTTCGTTCGGCTGTTTGTACGACACGTCAATTACCGCCGCATCGCCGATCAGCCGGTCGAGCGGGACCTGATCGTTGGTGATCCCGTCGTCGTAGACGTGGCGGGGCGCGTCAATGTGCGTGAACGACTGTGTGGTGCTGCTGTATTTGTGCATGCACACCGTCGTCTTCTCGATCGTCGAGAAGCACTCGATTACTGTCGGCGGCTCTTCCTGGCCATAGACCATTCCGCCGGGATACTTCGTCCAGTACTCACCGGAAACGACCGGCAACGAGAGGTCAATGATGCGCTGACCCATTGCTTCCTCCTTACAGGATGACGCGTCCCCTCCCTCGGTGGGGCAGGCCTCCCCGGCTAACAAACGTTGTTCCGGGAAGGCCGGCTGGCCCACTCTCGAAAGGAGGCGACGCATATCATCGCTAACGGGGCCGGGCCATCTCGGCCACCGGAATGCCAAGCGCGCCGATCGCTTCCGAGCGATCAAACACCTCGGAGCCCACCGGGCCTTTCTTCCAGCCGAACTCCTCGTCGTCAAGCTGCATGAGTCCGAGTCTGACCATTTTCGCCGTCTCGGCTACGCGCTTGCCAACGCTGAAGGAGGCGTTCAGGCCGACTTCGTCTTGCAGGACGGCCCTGTTATCGCCCGGCTCGTCTGAGTGCGTCGGGAAAGGAAAACCCTGGACGGCCATGGCGCCGATGTGCCCGCCGATGCTGGTCTTTGGGCGCTCGGGGCCGGTGCCGACGACGATCATGTCGTGGATGAACATCCAGCGGTGAATCTCGTCAATCGTGCCCTCGTGCCCGCCGTGGCGTTCGGCGGCGATGGTCAGGCCTGCGCCGACCTTGTTCCGCAGGTGGAAGCCCATCTCGATGGCCATCGAGCGGTCGAATAGGTTCTTCACCTGAGCCGGCACACCGCCCCAGTACGACGGCGCGCCGATCAGCATCCCGTCGCACAGCATCATGCTCTCAAGGATCATGTCGCAGTCGTCGCCCTTGTTCGAGTAACAGCGGCAGGGGGCGATGATGCGCGGCTTGTACCAGCAGGCGTAACTGGCGTTGCAGCCCCATTTCAGTTCGAGATCGGCGAGCGAGAGGTACATCGTCTCGACGCCCGGCAGCGAGGCCGCACCCTCCAGCGCCCGCTTGACCATGATCTCGGTGTTGCCATGCCGGATACTCCCGGCGAAACCTAGAATTTTAACATTGACGGTCATAGCTTAGTTCTCCTTTACCATTAGCGGCCCGGCGCCTAGGCGCCGGCCAGGTGATGTAGTCATTTCTTCAGACCGTGTCTGACCCCATCCGGTGGGGAATTTCCAACGTAGAAACCATCGGCTTCTTTGAGTGCAAAGTAATTGGTGAAGAATCCCTTAGTGTTCATGGTGTCCTATCACCAGGTCACGCAGTAGGCGGGCTTCCAATTCGACCAGGGCCGCGTCCCGTTCAATGGCGATGCGCGGGCCCCGCGCTGACAGCCCAAGCGGATGCACTGTGAAGTATTCCGTCAAGGATTCATGCATGTAAAGTGGAACACCCGCCAGATCAGTGACCAATTTGGTCGCCGGTCGCTTCTGGGCTTCGGTTTCCGTCATCCGAAAGAAGGTCACGCCTTCTGATGCCTCTCTCGGTCAGCCTCAACCGTCACGGTTCACGTAGTCCAGCACCAGCGCGAGGTGAGGACGACGTTCGCGCTCAAGCGCCTCACGGGAATTGTCTCGCCAGATAATTTCCATCGAAACTCCACATCAAATCTCAAGCTCTGACGGTCACTCGTGGCATCACCTGTTCGGCGAATTGCCGCAGGATGCGCTCTTTTTCCGCCGCAGCGCCGCGCACCAGGAGTGTCAGCGCGGTCACACCTTCGGCAGCAATGGCTCGGACTTTCTCGGCGCAGTGCTCGGCATCGCCCACGATGGCGACTGCGTCCACCTCGCGCGCGGTGACGAATTTGGCCGCCGCATTCTGCCCGCCGTCGCGGTACGCGGCATGGATCGCGGCGCTGGCCTCGGGCGCGATACCCATGCGCTGCACGATGTCCTCGCTGCTCGCGCCAATGATGTGCGCAGCCCACGCGCGCAGTTCTTCGACGGCCCGATCCCGATCGTCGGTCACGTTCACCACTTGCCAGCAGACCAGGTCAATTCGCGCGCCATTCCGCCCGGCAGCGGCCGCGCCCTGCTGTACGCGCTCCCGAAAGTAGCCAATGCCGCCCGGGGTAAATAGAGCCTCGGCAATCACGCCCTCGGCCACCTCACCGCCCACTGAAAGCATTAGCGGCGCGCGCGAGGCGACGTAGATGGGCAGGTCGGCGCGCGCCGGAAATTCCAATTGCACGTCCCGCAGGACCAGGTCAGGACTCTCCCAAGTAACGGACTCGCCCGCAAGCAAGCGACGCGTGACGATCGCCGTTTCACGAATCCGCGCAGCGGCGCGGTCTTGCGGCAATCCCAACTTGTCGAGGAACATCTTTTTGTTCCCTGCTCCCAGCCCGAGAATCGCGCGCCCGCCCGATAGTTCGTCAATCGTCGCAATCGCCCGGGCGATCTGCGCCGGATGCCGGGCGTAAGGCGTCGTCACACCCAGGCCGATCTGGATACGACGAGTCGCCTCCGCGACCGCCGCCAATGCGACAAACGGGTCACGGTGGAAGGTCTGATCGGGAAGCCACACGCAGTCGTAACCCAGGTCCTCGCACACTTGCGCGAGGCGGATGGTTTCGGGCAGTGCCCCCGGCAAATAACACACCTGGAATTTCATGCGACTCGATCCAAATCAACAGTGCGGTCCACGAAATCGCGCGTCACGGCAGTGGAGAATGCAACGGCCAGAGTAATGACTTGTTCTACGTCGTCCCACTTGAGGCACTCGTGCTGGGAGTGAATGTAGCGGGCCGGGATGAGAATGTAGCCGGTCAGCACACCTTCGCGCGAGGTGTGAATCACAACCTCGTCGCCGATCACGTCCGGCTTGATTTGCAACTGGTAGGGCAGGCCCTTCTCCTCGGCGCATTTGATGAGCAAGTCCACGACGTCGCGGTGCGTGATTACGCCTTTCTGTGCGCCGAAGCCGATGTGGGTGCCGTAATCCTCCATCAGCCGCAGGATCGGCCCCCCGCCCATCAGTGCACCGGCAGGCGGGTCGTCGAGAAAGTGGCCGGTCACGTCAACATGGATAGATACGTCGGGATGGACAGAATAGGCGGCGGGGATCGCACCGCGCAGACCGATTTCGTGCTGGGCCAGGCAGGCGGCCACCACGGTCGCCTCGTGCTTCAGGCTCTTCAGCCGCTTCATCGTCTCGATCAGCATGTACAGCCCGATGCGGTCGTCCACGGACTTGCTGACGGTGATGTTGTTCGCCAGTTCGACAAAGTCGCCGCGAAACGTGATCAGGTCGCCAACGCGGACGCCCATGGCCTCGGTCTCGGCTTTGCTGAAACTGCCCACGTCAATGTACAGTTTCTTGTACGGCGTGGGTTTAGTTTTCTCTTCAGCGGTCGTTTTGCTGGCCGCCGGCACGCCGATCACGCCGGTTACTTTGCCTTTGCGCGTGCTGATGGTGACCAGCCGCGAGATGAGCATCCGGTCGTCAATCCAGCCGAGTTTCTCGAAGCGCACGCCGCCGAACGATTCGATGCCGGAGACCATCAGGCCGATCTCGTCCATGTGGGCCGTGAGCATCAGCACCGGGGCGTCCTGGCCTCGCCCCTTCAGCGTAGCGAACAGGTTGCCCATCCGGTCGGCGCGCAGTTCGTCCACCACCTCTCCGAGTTCCCGGCGGACGATCCGGCGCACATCGCCCTCATCGCCGCCCGCGCCCGAGGCCAGCGTCAGTTCTTTGAAGAGTTCTTTCATTTGCCGCCTCTATCGCTCGCTTCACGGCCATGCTTGATCTGTATCTGCACCAGCTCGTTGGCCAGGCGATTGTTGACCTCGTCCATCCGCACCAGCGCAGCCTGGATGTCTTCCATGAGTTTCATGCGCAGTTGTGGGATGTCCCCGCGAATGATCTCCGCTAAGGCTTTCACGGCCTCGTCCTTGCTCACCGAACCTTTCCGGAGGCCGGCCGCGGTCTTGGTCAGGCGGTCGAGCATATCGTCGAACGAGCGCGGCAATTTCTGGAGGACGACGAACGCTTCGACCTTGGCGCGCTGCGCCTGAAATACAGCCATATCCGAGCGGACGTCTACTTGTTGTTCAGCCATGTGGTCGCTCCTTACTCCAAACATCACGCCCAATACGGTTCTTTCCACAGTTGCAACGGCACACCCCGCCCTTGCCGCCGCGCCTCATCGTAGATGCGGCGGGCGTTGATAATGTCGTGCACGCCTAGTCCGAGGCAGGAGTAAAAGATTTTCTCGCGGTCGTTCTCGCGCCCCGGCTTTTTGCCGTTGACGATCTCGCCGATCGTGCCATGCACCTTGTCCATCGCAATCAGCCCTTCTTTGGCCATCAGCCCCATCACGACTGGGATGGTGAACTGACGCGGGCCGTCCACTACGACTTTGTTGCACGATTGGATGGCCTCGAAGGTCGCGTCGTTGTCGGAGATGTTGGAGTACAACACACCGGGCTTGAGCCATTCGGCCTTCACATAGCGCTTGTCGGCCGAGACGGTGGTGCAGCCGACCACCACGTCCGAGCCTTCGACGCACTCCTGGGCGCTGCCAACGGCTCGCACGGCGAGGTTGAGTTGTTCGCTCATCTCTTTCGCCCAGGCTTTGGCTTTGTCGCCAAGCACATCGTAGACTTTCACCTCTTTCAAGTTCTTCATCACGACTTTGAGCGCCATCAGTTGAGTGCGGGCGATCACACCCGTGCCCAACAACCCGGCCACGCTGGCGTCCTGGCGGCCCAGGTACTTGAAGCCAACGCCGGTGACCGCGCCGGTGCGCATGGCGCTGATGATCGTTCCGTCCATGACAGCCAGCGGGTGGCCAGTCATTGGATCGTTGATGATATCCATGGCCGTCGCGCGCGGCATGTTGATCGTGCGCGGGTTGTCAGGGTTGGCCGGCGTCCACTTCAAGCCGACGGTGTTCACATCGGCGCCGACGAAGGCCGGGTGCATCGTCACCCGCCGCCCGGCCTGTCCGCCGAACATCAGCATGGGCGGGTCGGGCTCCATGGATTCGCCCTTGTCCAGCAGCGAGAACGACTTTTCCACGCACTCAATGTAGGCGGCCACGTCAAGACCGCCGGAGGCAATCACGTCCTCTTGGGACAGAAACAGGAAATTGACGCTTCTCATTCGCTTCTCCCTCAGGTATGCCAGGTCTGCAAAAACAACTCGTCCGCCAGTTTGTGTCCAGTGTCCGCGGCCTCGGCCAGTTCCAGCACGCGCGCGGCCACGGCGGCGAATTGAAAGCCGACCCCGGCGTTATTCAAAAAATAGGTGACTTGCCGATCGTCCGTGCGGCCTGGCGCTTCGCCCACCAAGAGCTGGCCTAGCGTCGGGTAGCGCGCCCAGTCCGCTGAGTCGTCGTAGTGGCCGGCCGAGCCGCGCCCGTAGCCGGATTTCACATTGATCGCCACCACGTCAGCGCGTTCGTACATGGCCGAAGGCGCTTCGTAGGTGAGAATGGCCGTGACGTGCATTCCGGTTTCAATCCACTCGGCCTCGAAGACCGGCTCGAACGAATTGGTCGCGGCCACAAGAATGTCTGCGCTGCGGGCCGCCTCGCGCGCCGATTCAACCGGGCGAATCGGCAACCCCATCGCCTCGCGCATCCTTTTGGCAAAGGCTTCCCGCCGCTCGCGATTAGGACTGAACACGCGCACCTCGCGCAGAGGCCTCACTGCCGCCAGGCCCGCGAGTTGCTTTTGCGCCTGATCACCTGAACCAAGCAGTCCGACGATGCCCGCATTGGAACGGGCCAGCGCGCGCGCCGCGAGCGCATTCGTCGCGCCGACCCGCATGGCGGAAATAAAGCCGTCTTGCAGAATGCCCAAGAGGCGCAGGTCAGTCAGGCTGAAGAGCAGGATCAGCCCCACATAGCGCCCGCCGGGCGCGTCCGGCAGCCGTTCTTTGCGTTTCATCTTGTTCACGAGGCGCATTGCCATATGGTTCGAATTGCAGCGCAGGGCCATCACGCCGAAGGCCGGCACGGCGCCCTCGATGGACGTGAACTCGTATGAGACGTCCGGGGTCGAGGTCGGCACAACGGTTTCCACGCGCGTGGTGCTCCCGACGGCGAGGCCGCGCGCGTGATCGCGATAAGCCACTTCGAGCGCGTTCAGGCAATCGGTCATCGTCAACAGCCGCTCGATATCCTCATTCGTCAGAAGCCGCGTCATCCGCTTAGACCCTCAACCGTCTCACCGGGCAACTTTCGTCTCGATCTCTTTGATGAGTTGGCCAACCTCATCCCACAGCGCCGTAGTTTCGGCGGTGATGTCGGCCTTCTTGTCGTCGAGGGCCTTGACATTCAGCGCGCCTATCTTGTCGAACGTCGGCGCGAGCAATGAGACGGCGGCGTTGATGTGCGCGTCACTGGCCTCGCGTTCGCGCATGCCCAGTTCAAAACTGCGCCGGAAGCGGGCAAAATCCTGCAGGCGCGCCCGGTCGCGCGCTTTGAGTTTGGGGAGCATGTGCGCCCACATGGCCCAGACGGTCGCATAATTCTCCATCAGCACATCGAAGCCGGTGAGCGTGCCGTAGTACAGCGCCTGAGTCGAGACGTTCTCGATCATCCGATTATCGTCCTGCGCCCAGGTGAGCACCGAGTCCTTGCGGAAGGCCTCGGCGGCGGGCGCGTAGTCCTTGTTGTCGCCGGCCTCCTCGGCTTCGGCCAGCAAGGCTTCGTGCGCCTGGTTCAAGGCGTCCTTGTCGGCGTAGGCTGATCCCAACACCAACGTCTGCATGGCGGTGGGATCGGCCGCGGTCTTGAGGGCGGCGAAGTACTCGGTATGGGACATCTCTTTGGTAGTTGCCATGACGGGCCTCCTTTAGAGTTCTCTCGAAGACACCTGCGTCTTCAAAAAGGGTTGGATGTCGTCGCGCCTCGCCGGCAACGCACCGAATTTGCCGGCGTTGATTTCGGCCTTAAGCGCTTCGACACGCTTCAGAAAGTCGGGTGTGACCAGAGGATGGGGTGGCGAGCCGAACTCCAGTGCATACTGGCCGCGCTCCATTCCCCAAACTGTCACCCCGGCCTCGAACTTGCTTTCCACCACGCGCTTGACCGCGTCGTACACTGAGACTTCGAGGTGGCGAGTCACGTCGAAGAGAATGTGGTCCGGGTCGAGGCTGCGTTCGCCATTGAAGCCAAGGGCATACTTCCCGCGCTGCCGCGCGGCGGCGAAGATGCCCCGGTCGCCCAAATCTAAGTGCGCCATGATCACGTCTACCCCGGCGTCGTATTGTTTGGCGGCCGTGGCCTCACCCTGTTCCGGCGTCGGGCTGTAGACCGGGAGAAATTCGTAGAGGACTTCGACCTCCGAGCGAACATACCGCGCGCCAGCCGTATAGCTGGCAACCCACTGCCAGTAGCCCGCACCCTCGGTGCCGAACAGCGTCCCAACCTTGCCGGTTCGCGACAGCCAGGCCGCTGCCGCGCCAGCCAGAAACGAGACGCCCTTCGGCTCGCTGGCGTAATTAGCGACATTCGGTTTGTCGGCGCGCGCGTCGAAGGCGGCGAATTTCTGCGCCGGAAATTCAGCGGCGACGCGACTCAGCCCAGCTGACGCGCCGAAACTCATCACCGCGACGAGCGCATACTTTCCACTTTGGGCCAGTTCGCGCAGGTACAGTTCAAAGTCGGCGTCGCCTTCCGGCAGGCGATAGTCGAACGCCACGTCGAATTCGGCCTGGGCCTGCTGCAGGCCTTTCAGCCCCATCTCGTTGTAATAACCGCCTGCGCCCAGGCCGCCACTGCCGAACACCATCGCCACACGCAGATCGCTCATCAAGTTCGCTCCTCGCGCCGATACGGCATGCACAATGCCGCCGGCCCTTTGCCCTCACGGGAGATGCCAAGTAAAACCAGGATCGTCAGTACGTACGGCAGCATCAGCATGAACTGAAATGGCAGGTCCGCTCCTTGCGCTTGCAGCCGCAACTGGAGCGCGTTGACGCCGCCGAACAACAGCGCGCCGGCCAGCACGCGATACGGATTCCACTGTCCAAAGTAAACGAGCGCGATGGCGATCCAGCCGCGCCCAGCAGTGATGTTGTCATTGAACGTCCCCAGGTAGCCGAGCGTGAGAAACGCGCCGCCCAGCCCGGCCATCAACCCGCCGCAGAGCACGGCCATATAGCGCACCCGGAACACGCTCACGCCCATCGCGTCGGCGGCGCGCGGATCTTCGCCCACGCCCCGCAGCCGCAGGCCCCACGTCGTTTTGAAAAGCGCCACCGCGAACACCGGTACGAGCAAGAAGGCCAGGTAGACGAGAATGTTCTGGTTGAAAAACGTTTCGCCGATCACAGGAATATCGGCCAGCACCGGAATACGAATGGGCGCAAAGCCCTCGGTGCGCGGCGGCACGTACGAGCCGCCATAGATCACATTATTAAGGTAGGTGACGAGGCCCTGCGCGGCGATGACCACCATGATGCCGACGATCGTTTGATCCGCGCCCAGGGTAACGTCGAAAGCGGCGATCACGAGCGCGAGGGCCGCCCCGGCGAGCATCCCGATCAGCACACCCACCCACAGGTTCCCAAACAGGTTGGCACCGACGAACCCGAGGAAAGCGCCGACCAGCATCATGCCTTCCAGGCCGAGATTGAGGATGCCCGACTGCTGCGTGACCACCTCTCCCAGGCTGGCGAAGATCAACGGCACGGCCAGCCGGAGGGTGGAGGCGAGGAAGCCCACGAAGAGCGCGCCGGTCAGGAATTCGATCACTCGCTCAACCCCCAGCGGCGGGCCAACAGTTCACCCGCCAGCACACACAAGACGATCACACCTTGCATCACGAACACGATCGAGCCGGGCACGTCCACCGCCCGCGTCATCGCATCCGTGCCGATGATCAACCCGCCGAAGAGGATCGCGGCGACCACCACGCCCAACGGATGCAACTTGCCGAGTAGCGCGACGACGATGCCGGTCGCGCCGTAGTTTGGCGAGAAGCCTTCAATTAACCGGTAGTGCAGCCCGGCGACTTCGCTCATCCCGGCCAGACCTGCCAGCCCGCCGCTGAGGATGAGGGAGAGCACGATGTTCCAGGTGATGTTGATTCCCCCTATTTGCGCCGCTTTCGGGTTGGCCCCGACTGCGCGCAATTGATAGCCCGGAACGGTATGCCAGAGAAAGACATAGACCAGCCCAGCCATGATGAGCGCGATCACGAAACCGAAGTGCAGCCGCGCGCCGATCAGGACGTCCCCAAACAGCCTCGGCAATTGTGCCGACTCCGCGATCTTTCGCGTGAGCGGCACGCCGCCGCCGGTCGGTTCGCGCAGCGGGCCGGTGATCATATAGTTTACGAACAGGGCCGCGATGAAGTTCAGCATGATCGTGCCGATCACCTCGTCCACCCGCCAGCGCACCTTGAGCCAACCGGCCAACGCGCCCCATGCCCCACCGGCCGCGAACGCCACTATGAGCAGGAGCGGGATGAGCGCGATGCTCGGAATCTCGCGCCCGACGAAGGCTATGCCGAGAGCCGTGGCCGCCAGCGCCCCCATGCGTAATTGACCTTCCGCGCCGATATTCCACACACTGCAACGGAAGGCGACGGTCACGCCGAGGCCCGCTAGCAGGATCGGCGTGGCTTTCACTAGCGTTTCCGTAAAGTTGTAAATGTTGCCGAACGCGCCTACGAAAACTGCTTTGTAGGCGACGATGGGACTAGCGCCTGCGCCAGCGATCAGCCCAGCGCCCACCAGTAGCCCCACGCCGATGGCGGCGGCCTGAACGCCGACGGCGGCCAGCGCCCGTTTGTGGTCGCGCGCTCGTTTCGCTACGCCTGGCCGTCCGGCCTCGCTTTTAGATTCGACCCGATTAATTGCGGTCTCCATAACGCTTACTCTTGGAACCTGTCTGGCCTGCCTGCTGGAGTCACGGCTTTAGCCGGGCCGGGTGGCCTCCGGCTGAAGCCTCGACTCCGAAAGGGCGGCGCCGGCCATCATCAGACCCAGTTTCTCGATCTCAACCTCGTCCGCGCTCAGCAGGCCGGTTATCTCGCCCTCGAACAGGACCATCACGTGATCACTTAACGTCAGCACTTCCTCAAGGTCGGCTGAAATGAGCAGGATGGCCCGCCCGCGTTCGCGTTGCTCAAGCAGCCGCCGCCGCACGTACTCGGTCGCGCCCACGTCCAGTCCGCGCGTCGGTTGGGCGGCGATCAGCACGCGCGGATCACGGTGGACTTCGCGCGCCAGGACCAGTTTTTGCAAGTTGCCGCCGGAGAGCCGGGCGGCGCGTTCGTAGTGCCCGGCGGTCTTCACGTCGAATTCCTGGATCAGGCGTTCCGCGTCGGCGATCATCGCCCGGTGGTCGAGAAAAAGTCCGCGAGCGTAAGGCGGCGCGAAGTGCGTATTCAAGACCGTGTTCTCGCACACGCTGAAAGAGCCAATCAACCCGAGCGTATTGCGGTCTTCCGGGATGTAGCCCACGCCGCGCCGCAGCCGGTCTTTCGGCGTAGCGTGAGTGATATCGCCTCCGTCGAGACGCACGTGTCCGGCGCTCGCACGGAGCGTGCCCACGAGCACCTGCGCCAGTTCGCTCTGCCCGTTCCCATCTACGCCAGCCACGCCCAGAATCTCACCCGCCCGCAGAGAGAACGACAGCCCGCGCAGGACTGGCCGACCGTCCGGGGCATGCGCCCACAAGTCCTTGACCTCCAGCGCGACCGGGCCAGGCGAGCCCACTGGCTTCTCCAGGCGAAAGAGCACGTCCCGCCCAATCATCATCCGCGCGAGCTCGGCCTTGCTCGTTTCCGCCGCCGCGACGGTGGTGATGCGCCGGCCATCGCGCAGCACGGTGATGCGCTCGGCGACAGCCATTACTTCATCGAGTTTATGGGTAATAAAAATGACCGTGTGCCCCTGCCCAACCAACTCGCGCAACACCTTGAACAGGTCATCGGCCTCCTGCGGCGTGAGCACCGACGTCGGCTCGTCGAGGATCAAAATGTCAGCCCCGCGGTACAGGGCTTTGACAATTTCCACGCGCTGTTGGGCGCCGACCGACAAATCCTGGACGCGCGCCCGTGGATCCACCGCCAACCCGTACTGGTGAGAAAGTTCGGCGACCCGCTCGGCAACGGCGTCGAGGTCCAGCCACGGTTCGCGGCGCGACTTGAGGCCGAAGACCATGTTCTCGGCAACGGTGAATGGCTTGACCAGCATGAAGTGCTGATGCACCATGCCGAGGCCCTGAGTGATCGCATCGCGCGGCGAACGAATTTGGACCGGAGCGCCGCGCAGGCGCACCTCGCCGTCATCGGCCCGGTACAATCCGCTCAGAACGCTCATCAGTGTCGTCTTGCCCGCCCCGTTCTCACCCAGCAGTGCGTGCACCTCGCCCCACTCGGCGGCGAAGTCTACGTGATCATTGGCCAGCACATCGCCGAAACGCTTGGTGATGCCCTGCATCTCGACGAGGGGAGCGGCGGGGCGGATAGGGGAGTTGGTCATCTCATTCAAACTCCCCCTCTCCTGAAGCGACTCTTCGACTTCGCTCAGAGTGCAGGCTTCGGGAGAGGGGGGCAGGGGGTGAGGGCCTACTTCGGCGCCTCGGTGATAAGCGGCACCTTGATCTTGCCGTCAATGATGTCCTGGCGCACCTGGGCAACCTTGTCCCGCACGTCCTGCGGAATTTCGCCTTCCAGTTGGTGGTAGGGAGCCAGGTCGGACGAGCCATCGGCCATGAAGAACTCATAGTTCTTGCCTTCGAACTTGCCCGCGCGGATGATGTCAATCAGTTTCAGCGTGGGCTGCGTCGTCAGCCAGAGCGCGCTGGTGATGACGGTATCGGGCGCGCGTGAGTTCATATCCACGAACGCGCCGACGACATACGCTTTGTTCCCGCCTTTGGCGTTGTGGTCTTTGGCGGCGTCAATCGCGCCGAAGCCGGGGCCGCTGAGCGAGATGGCGATGAAGTCCACCTCGTCGTCAATCATGGCGTTGGCGGCTTCGTAACCCAGGGCCACGTCGGTCCAGGTCCCGGTCCAAGTTTCCACCACCTCCACGTCAGGATTGACCGATTTGGCCCCTTCCTTGAAGCCTTCGTGGACGCAGACCTGGGTTGGAGCATACGTGAAGCCGCCGATCAAGCCGAGTTTGTTCGTCTTGGTCATCAGCCCGCCGAGCACGCCGGCCAAGTAGCCGCCCTCGCACGGCCACACCGTCAGCCCGGCTACATTGGTGTCGTACATCCAGGCGCCCTGGACGGCGATCTTGGAATCGGGGCAATTCTTGGCGACCTTAAGCGCAGGCTCCTGATAGTCGAAAGTATGGGCGATGATCAGGTCATAGCCCTGACGGCAATAATCGCCGGCCACGCGTTCGAAATCAGGGATGTCCACGTTTTCCGAATAGGAAACCTGGAGGCCGGGCGTCTTTTCGATTTCCTTCATACTTTCATACTGGAATTGGTTCCACGAACCGTCGGCAAGTTCGCCGCTGACGATCAATGCGATCTTAAACGGCTCGGCTGTGGGTTCGGCGGGCGGCGCGGTTGGCGCGGCAGTCGCAGCCGGCCCACACGCGGCCAGGAACGCGCTAAAAACGAATGAGAGTTGAACCAGCCTGCGGCCGGTTCGGCGCTGTGCGAACATTTCTTGTCTCCTCGCTCCAGGAAGTGGCCCGTGCTAAGGGCACCTCTCCCCAGATGACTTGATACGTCTCGACATTTAACGGAGCATAGGGTTGCAGTATCTCTTCAAACAGCCACCTCCTGACTTTCTTCACTGGAGGTGGCCGTCATTGCGCAGGCCAGCCCGCCGCCATAATTCAGGTCCGGCCGCTTCGACCGCCGCCATGATTGTCGCCTCGTCGAGGGTCTTCACCTGGCGGCCCTCCATGATCACTTGCCCATCAACGATCACCGTATCAACATCGGCCGCATTTGCCCCGTGGACAATCGCCGTCGGCAGGTCGTAGATCGGGACGAGGTGCGGCCGGTGCAGGTTGAGCAGAATCAGATCGGCCTTCTTGCCTGGTTCGAGCGAGCCGATCTCGTTTTCCAGGCCGAGCGCGCGCGCCCCGCCGAGGGTTGCCATTTCCAAGACCTGCGCGGCCGTCAGCACATCAGGCCGCAGCGTATGAACACGATGGAGCAGCGAGGCCGTTTTCATCACACTGAACATGTCGTGGTTATGGTTGCCCAGGCCGTCGCTCGCCAGCGCAACGTTGACCCCGCGCGCCAGCATTTCTGGCACGGGCGCGACGCCCGAGGCCAGGCTCATGTTGCTTGTCGGGCAGTGGACGACGTGCCCGCCGCGCTCGGCAAGCAAATCCAATTCGCACTTATCCAGCCAGACGCCGTGCACCACGTGAAACCGCCGATCCAGCACGCCCAATCGCGCCAAGTGTTCCACTTCGCGGCAACCGTAATCCTCAAGCGTCGCCTCCACCTCCGAGCGAGCCTCAGCGACGTGAACGTGAATTGGGGCGGCATACTCGTCGGCCAGGGCTTTGGCCGCACGCAAATCGTCCGGCCCCGCCAGGAAGAGCGTGAGCGGTGCGGGGCAGACCTGCACCCGCCCATTGGCCTCTCGCCGCCACTTCTCGATAAGGCCGCGCGTGATCTCGATCTCCTCGGCCAAACTGAATTGAAAAACGTGCTCTGGCACGCGCCATGCGCGCGCGCGCGGCGTAGATAGACGCCAACCTCGCGCGATCAATCCGCGCAATCCGCTCTCCGCGAAAACTTGGGCGATGCCATCGGTAGCCGCCAGGCCGGTATCGCCTGAATGATTGTCAATCAGGCAAGTCGTGCCGGACTTAATCGCCTCCAGCACGCTGAGCGCGGCGCCCAGCCGAATTTCCTCCGGCTTAATCACTGCCGTGACCGGGTAGGCCACGTTTCGCAGGAAGCCGAGCAGATCCTGTCCATCGGCCAGGCCGCGCAAGAGACTTTGGAAAGAGTGTGTATGCGCGTTAACGAAGCCCGGCAGTGCAACCATGCCGCGCCCGTCAATCGTCTGGCGAGCATAAGCGACCTGCCCGGCCAGTTCAGCGCATTCGCCTACGGCCTCGATCCGGTCGTCCTGAAAGATCAGACAGCCATCCGGGATAATGCGCCGCGACGGGTCGAGAGTGACGAGGGTAACGTTGACCAGAGCCGTGTCCACTGGGCCCTTCTATTCTGGACACTTGCCTTCTTCGACTTTGCGCTCGATCTTGTTAAGGAGTGCACTGAGGTGACTGAGTTCCTCAGGCGACAGGCAAGACATCATGCCGGCCAGAAAGGGACGATGGTGACCCCGAATCTCGAGGAGTAACTCTCGTCCCTTCTGAGTCAACGCCACCGTCGTGACCCGGCGATCATTCTCGTGGGCCACCCGAGCCACAAGGTCATCACGCTCCATCCGGTCAATCAAGGATGTAAGCGTGCTGTTTGACCGGAAGATGAGCCCGCTCAGGTCCGTCAGCGAAAGCGCCTCGCCCTTCATTAGATGGAGGAGCACGCCGTACTGCGCTGTCGTCACCCCCCACTCGCCGAGTTCAGCCTCCACATAGCGGGAAACGGCGTCGGCTGTACGGCGCAGCGCCACGTAAGCATCAATCGCTGGCTGGAGATCGTCTCTCACCGGTTCAACCTGCCAGACCGGTTTGGAAGCTGCTGTTGTATCGGTCATCAATCGTCCTCAATTGCAATCGCACGCATCGGCGCGCCATCGGCCCCGACCAGTTTGAGCGGCAGGCACACCAGAAAGACGCGCGGTTTCTTGATCTCGGCCAGGTTCACCAGCCACTCGAGCAAGACGACCCCCGCCTTCAAGAACTTGAGATGGTTGGGGCTGCCCCGGCCGCTCGGGGTGAGTTGGCCACAGTCGGAACAAACACGAAACGGATACACGTCAGCTTGAAAGTCTAACGCGAGCGACTTGATTTTCTTCGCCAGAAGCCAGTCGCAGGCATCTTCTTCGAGGGAAATCATCTCACGCCACAGCCGCTCGGTGCCCCACGGCGCACGGTTGGTCCAGCCCGTGCGGACCAAGGCAATGTCGCCCTCCCGCACCTCCGCACCCGAGGCCTCCAGGTCGGCGGCCCACACGGCCTCGCCGGGCTGCTTGTGGAGCACGTCAATGACAACCGCCTCGCCCACCAACTGGTCCAAAGGAACCTGGTCGGCGGCGAGGCCGTCGGCGTAAAAGTGGCGCGGCGCGTCGAAGTGAGTGAACGACTGTGTCGTCGTCTCGAGCCGCTGCATCATCAGCCCATCTTTTTCGACAGTCGCGAACGTGCTAAGGATGGTCGGCGGCTCCCACTGGCCGAAAGCCCGCCGCGCGGGATACTTCGTCCAGTCGTACTGCGTTTGGACCGGCAAGGTCAGGTCAATTAGCCGCCGCGCCATGCCACACAGCCTCTGTCTACCATTTTAACGGCATGCCCATCTCGATTAATTCGCCCTTGACTTTGTCGTACATCGCCTGCCACTCGGGTTTGGGCGTAAGGGTCGAAACATCGTAGGCTTCCTGGAAGGTGACGCCGTTGTCGGGCTCGCGCAGTTTGTTTTCATACTTGGGGATGATCTGCCTGACGATCTCGTTGGCTTTCACGCGCGTCATGCCCGAGCAGGCGTGGAGGACTTCGCCGCAAAACCTGCATTCCAGCGGAGAGAGATGGTTCGTCCACTTGCCGCCCGAGGTGCGCGGCCCGATGACCACACTCGCGCCCGAAACCGACAGCGCCATCATGATCGCCGCCGACTCCCACAACAGCATCTCCGTCATCGGCCCGCCCAACTGGTTCGACACCGATTGAATGAGCAGGTCGGTGTTGCGCGAGAGAGCCTGAATGGTCGTGCTGAGCGCCCAAATCGAGTCGCGGTTGGTGTTGCAATTGAAGCGGATATCCATCATGGCACAGCCGCCGTAGTCCGCGAAATGGACGTAATATTGCACCAGTCCCCAAGCCACGCCGGCAATCGCCGTGCCTTCGGGCGGGCCGGCGTAACCGCCGATCATCGGCGACGCGCCCGACATGATCGTCGCGCCCATGTTCAGCGCGTGAGCGACTTTGTGGAACGCGTCGTAAGTCGTCTTCATCTCAGCCGGGCCGAGGATCATGCAAACGTTCTGGTCAACGGGAAAGCCGTGCGGAATGCCATAACCGCCCAGTTGGCCGAAGGCGGTAGGGCTGGTGATGGGCGCGGTGGCCGGCATGCCGGGCCGCCCGGCCCGCCATAGCGCTTCCTGGTGATACTCGTATTGAAGCCGTCCGCCCACGGTTTCGTAAGGCGTGCCGCCTTTCAACGGACTGCCGAAGACCGTATTCAGCGAGCCGCCCTGCAAGATATCCACTTCGTGTTGCATGGCGATGCCGGTGTTCAGCGGAATCCAGATGTCTTCGGTGACGACAATGCCCAGCGGCGCAGTGAAGAGCGGCCGCACGCCGTCCTCGGGCCGCCGCGGAAGCATCACTACCTGGTCTTTGCCCTTGCCCAGGATCAATTTCTTCGGGGCGCGGCTGAAGCCGTAATGCAAATCCTCTTCCGTGACTTTGATGATGCGTTCGGAATCCTGGCAGAAGATGCCGAGTTCGTGCGCCATCTCGTAACCGGCTTTGAAGTATCGGTCGGCCAACTCGTCGTCGCAGTTGATCGGGTTTTCCTTGTCCACCCGTTTGGCTAATTCGTACTTTGCCAGTTTGCCCTTAACCGCCGTCGGCACGCGTTGCGCGTCCCACTCCTTCACGGAGCAGATTTCGCCGCGATGGGCTTTGTCCAGCAGTTTGACGAACAGTTCAATTGACATCGGTGCGGGTCTCCGGCCTTACCAGATAACGAGTGGCTCGTCGAAAGGCGGGCGCTTTTCGTGGAAGGCCAATTGCTTGCAGACTTCCACGACGTTGTTGGCCTGCTTGCCGCCGCCGTCGGCGCCGATCTTGCGAATCCAGTCGGGCGTGACCGGGCCACCGCCGACGATCACGTAGTATTTGTGGCGCAGGCCGGCGTCCTTGAGATAATTGATCACGTCCTGCTGGTAGTAGAGCGAGGTAGACATGAGGGCTGAGAGGCCGATGATCTTTGCGCCGATCTCCTCGGCGGTGGCGACGAACCGCTTGGGCGCGACGTTCACGCCGAGATCGGTCACCTCGAAGCCCGTCGCAGCTAGCATCGCGGCGCACAGGTTCTTGCCGATGTCGTGGATGTCACCGAAGACGGTACCCATCACGATCTTGCCCGGCGCCTGGTAGTTCTCTGCGATCGGGATGTGCGGCACGAGGATCGCCATCGCCGCCTTCGCAGCATCGCCGCCCATGATCAATTCAGGCAGGAAGATCTCGAAGTTCTGAAATAGATCGCCCAATTTGTCGGTGCCGCCCACTACGCCTTGTTTGATCACGTCGAGCGCATTGAGCCCGGCGTTGAGCGTCTCTTGCGCGATGCGGCTGGCTTCGGCCACCTCGCCATTGACGACGGCATCCGTCATACGTTGATAAAAGTTGTTGTCACTCACGGGACGTTTGCTCCTCAAGTGGCTTTGAGTTGAGACGAAACGAGGCCACCCGGTAATGGGCAGCCTCATGTTCAGTCAAACGCATGACGGGAGAAGCAACATGGCCAGTTTGCGGTGGCATGTGCCCTTAGCATGCAAGGATTTCCCGACAAATGGTGTTTATCATCCCCAGAAAGCCCGATTAAGCAATACTGCGATGATAAAAATTACGGTTGCGGAAATTTCGATATAGAAATATTATACAGTCGATTCTTCGTTTGTCAATCTCCTGGTCGTGCCGATATTGGTGGTTGAGAATTCGTGATGCATTGACAGCCAGTCGTGACCGTGGTCTCCTCGCCTCACCCCTCATCCGGTGAGGTGCTCGTGTCAGCCAGCGTCGCTCACGACCTGTTGATCCTGCTCTTCATAATTACAACTGATCGTTCTGAGCAGGTGGTGGACACGCCGCCGCCAGCCCACCCGCTTCAAGACCGATCGTGCCTCGGCCACTGGTCCACGACCACTCCGCCCGCGCACGCCGGACGATTGCGAACACTGTCGCGACGCAGCAACCGCACCTGCCAGAGGGGCGGCCCGATCAGTCGTACCGTACGCACAACGGAAGAGCCGGCAGGGTCAC
>Ga0209109_10000188_pt1 | contig 29797 bp, 28 predicted proteins | sample Rifsed10ft2_FD_184004 | JGI IMG/M metagenome (GOLD analysis project Ga0209109, IMG submission 184004) | Soil microbial communities from Rifle, Colorado, USA - sediment 10ft 2 (version 2) | ecosystem: Environmental > Terrestrial > Deep subsurface > Rock core/Sediment | place: Rifle, Colorado... | reverse complement strand
AGGGTCAGGTCTTGTAATCGAACATCAAGAGGGTTTCTAGCCCAGGGCCGAAGTTCAGAGCAGATGTCGCCGATGCTTTTCACCATTTCATGAGGGCTGGTGGGGCCTGCGTCGCGCATGGCGCGGAGGCTCGGAAACCGCACTTGCCGAGCAGATGCGGTCGCGTAAGCGACGACGAGCACTGTTCGAAGTTCCGTTCGAGCGCAGCTCTGAACGGAACAAGTTGCGCAGGCGAGCAGATGGGAGGCTTAGTGCGGTCGAGCCGGAGCGCGTGAGCAGGCAGGACCCACGAGCCCTACCTACCTCCCTACTGCTTGACCGGCACCGCTTCAGGCACAGATGTCGTTTCAGGTATGGGAGTCGCGGTGCTATTGGCGGGGGTTGAGCCGTTCTTGAAGGGTAAATCGAGCAGCGAATAGGGGTTCACGCGGGCGCCGTTGAGTTTGACGCCCCAATGGAGATGCGGGCCGGTGGCGCGGCCGGTCGCTCCCACTTTGCCGATGATTTGCCCCGCTGTGACCAAATCTCCGTCTTTGACCAGAATCTCCGACAGATGGAAATACATCGTATAGAACCCCAGGCCATGGTCGATGAAGACGCCTTTGCCGGAAAAAAAATGATTGACGGTGATGCGGACAATCCCGTCGTTTGTCGACGCGACATCGGCCCCCATCGGCGCGCCGATATCCTCTCCATTGTGCGGATTGCGCGGTTTGCCGTTCATGATCCGCACGCTGCCGAAAATGCCGGTACGCTTGCCATTCACTGGTTCTCTGAAGTTGCTGTGCCATAATTTCAGCCGCGAGTTCTCTGCGAGCGCCTGCTTGATCTGCTCCTGCTCGGTCTTCCAGCGTGCCACACTCTTCTCATCCAGATCGACCGTCTCTTTCGGCACCTTCAAATGCTCGACGGAAAACTTCTCTTTGGCCACCAAGACATTAAAGCTCAACTGCTTCGCCTGTTCGCCCTGCTTCACTTCCACAGCGAGTTCATAGGCCCCCGGTTCGTCCTGCATGTCGATCCCGAGCAACCCGATATAGCCGGCCGGCTCCCCAGGTCTGAACTCCCGGAAAAATGGAATCGTCCGCTTCAGAAACGTCCCTTTCACTTCCGTCGCCTGCTCTTCGCCGTTTACCTTGACCACCAGCACCTGCCCCTGCTTGCCGCTGTATTGCCCATCGAGGCCCTTCGATGCAGGAAGCGTATTGGGAAACAACTCGACGGGGAACACGCTGGACAGCAACACGACAGCCGTAATCACCGTTCGGTCCAGTCGTGAGATCCGCAATTGCGCCTGTTTGAGAGCGGTCAGCATCATCGGTAGAACCGTAGCCCCGCCACCTGCGAGAGCAACTCGTCCACACGCCGATTCACGGCGCTGAAGGGGTCCATACAGAGAATCGTTTCTTCCCAGTAGCCATTGAGCTTCAGATAGGTCCAGTCGACCGTATAGGATCGATTCTTCGCACGGGCAAACCGGATGAAATCGCCGCGGACCTTCGCCCTCGTAGTCTGTGGCGGAGTCGACATGGCCCGCTGCACTGCTTCCTCCTCCACCACCCGTTCGATCAGCCCCCGGGACTCCATCAGATAATACAACCCGCGCGTCCGTTTGACGTCATGAAATTGAAGGTCGAGCAGGAACACTCGTGGATCGTCCCAGCTGCAACCCTTCTTGTCGATATAGGACTGGATAAGATGGCGCTTGGTCACCCAATCGATTTCGCGCACGAGCTGCATCGGGTCCTCTTCGAGCTTATCCAACACCATGGCCCATCGTTGCCACACATCGTCGAGTATTGGATCGTGCTCCTGTTGGGCCAAATATTCCTGCGCGCGATCCAGATAGACCCGCTGAACTTCCACCGCCGTCATCTGGCGACCATCGTCCAGTTTAATCTTGCGCCTCAAGGTGGGATCGCGCGATACCTCCCGAATGGCTTTTACTGGGTCCTCGAACTCCATCCCTTGGACTGCGTACCCCTCCTCGATCATGGATAGCACCAACGACGCCGTGCCGACTTTCAAATAGGTCACGAACTCCGACATGTTGGAATCCCCGACGATGATGTGGAGCCGCCGGTAGCGTTCCGCATCGGCGTGCGGCTCGTCTCTGGTATTGATAATGCTGCGCGAGGAGGTCGTCGAGGAGGAGGTCTTCTCGTGAATGTGTTGCGCGCGTTGCGAGATGAAGTACTGTGGCTTGCCGGATACTTTGAGCACCTTTCCCGCTCCGCTATAGACCTGCCGAGTGACGAAAAATGGAATGAGTTGCTCCGTGACTTTCCAAAAATCGACGTCGCGGCGCATGAGGAAGTTTTCATGACACCCGTAGGTGTTGCCGAGCGAATCCGTATTGTTCTTAAAAATGTAGATTTCCCCGGACAGACCTTCTTCTCGCAATCGTTCTTCCGCTGCCGGCAGACAGGCTTCAAGAAGTCGCTCACCGGCCTTATCGTGGATGACGAGATCAAGAATGTTGTCGCACTCGGGCGTGGAATACTCAGGATGACAGCCTGTGTCTTGGTAAAACCGAGCCCCATTCACCAGAAAAGCGTTGGAGGGCCAACTGTTCGGGATGAGACCTTCAAAAATATACCCCAGCACCTTCTCCATCGGTAGATAGACCCGACCGTTCGGAGAAAAGATGAGACCGTACTCATTCTCCAAACCGAAGATCCGTCGTCTCAGGGGGGCGGGTTGCAGCATGTGCGTATACACAGAATACCAGCCGGCCCTGTCTTCTTCAACAGAAGGACACGATCCGCCGCTGCGGTCTGTCTGGTTGATCTGGTTTGTTTGGTTTATCCGGTTATTTGGTTCATCTGGTTAGTTTCGTTCAACCAAAAAACCAGACAAACCAAACAAACCAAATGAACAAGTTAGGTCGCGAGAAGCTGTTTGGTGTCGGTGGGCGAAAGACGACGGAACCTTCGGCCGTCGCGGGTGCGGTCCAGAACCGCCACTTCCAGGCTCTCCAGCGAGAGCTTCTGGTTCCCAATTTGTTCGAGTGCGGTGATACAGAGCGTGAGAGCAGCCTGGAGTTCCGGGGGCTGCGTGAACCCTTTCTCCTTTAACACGGCCTGCACGGCCTCGGACTTGCCTCCGATGACCGCAAAGGTACGCTCGTCGATGATGCTGCCGTCGAAGGAAATGCGATACATCTCGTTGGCCTGGCCGTTGTGCCCGATCTGCACCACCAGGATTTCCACCTCCAGCGGCTTCAGCTCCTGGCTGAAGATGGTGCCGAGGCTCTGGGAATAGCCGTTCGCGAGAGAGCGAGCCGTCACATCTTCCCGGCTGTACATGAATCCTTTGAGATCCGCGTGCCTGATGCCGGCCTTCCGGAGATTTTCAAACTCGCTGTACTTGCCGGCCCCCGCGAAGGCGATGTTGTCGTAGATCTCGGAGATTTTGTACAACGAGGCGCTGGGATTTTCCGCGACGAGCAGAATCCCATTCACATATTCGATGGCAATGATGGAGCGGCCTTTGGCGATGCCTTTCTTGGCATACTCCGCCTTGTCCTGCATCATCTGCTCGGGCGAGACGTAATAGGGCATCGGCATGCTTAATTCTCCTTGGAACGACGAGTAGCAATCAACCCGTCATAGATACCACGAATCTGCTGGTCGGAGACATCGGTGATGCCGGTCGCGTCGACGATCTTCGCGGTGGGGTAAATGCCCCGCACGAGATCCGGCCCCCCGGTGCCGACATCATCGTCTGCCGCATTGTACAGGGCCAGCAGAGCCAACTTCAGAGCGTCCGGCTCAGCCAAGCCTTTGAGGAAATGCTCCCGCATCGTATTGCGCGCATCTTTCCCCCCTGACCCTATGGCATGGTAATCCGACTCTTCGTACCGTCCACCCGCGAGATCGTACTTGAAGATGCGGCCTTCTGCGCGCTTCAGGTCGTAGCCGACATAGAGAGGCATGACGACCAGCCCTTGAAAGACCATCGGCAGATTAGCCTTGACCATCTGTCCGAGCTTGTTGGCCTTCCCCTCACAGGACAGTTGCACACCTTCTAGCTTTTCGTAATGCTCAAGCTCGACTTGGAACAGTTTGGCCATTTCGATGCAGGGACCAGCCGCGCCCGCGATCGCCATCGCGGAATACTCGTCGATCTTGAACACTTTCTCGATCCGGCGCTCGGCGATTTGAAATCCTTCCGTCGCTCGACGATCTCCGGCAATCACGACGCCCTGTTGATACTTGATCGCCAGCACTGTGGTGGCATGAGGCACGCTCATTGAACCGGCCCCTCGCATCGGCTCGGCCGTGGCCTGGGCCTGCAGGAATCCGCTACGGCCGACCGGCATCAACGCGGGATGATGGGCGGTCAAAAAGTCGAAGAAACTCGGGTCGTCGTGGTTGGGGAGAAATGGCAGTTTCATAGTGTGAATCGTGAGGAGTCCTTGTTCATCAGGCCTTGAGCTTTTCCAGCAATGCGTCAACGGTCTCGACCTGATCGAGGAGGTCACTCGTTAGCGAGGCCGTGCCTCGGAGCGGGTCCATCAACGGCACCCGTTTGACCTGGTTGTTGCCGACGTCGAACAGCACTGAAGTCCAGCTGGCCCCGTAAATAGATTTCGCAAACTTGCTGACACATCGTCCACGGAAATAGGCGCGTGTCCCCGGAGGCGGGGTAAACTCCGCTCGTGCGATCTCGACCTCCTGCACGATTCGCTCGATTAGGTGGCTGCGTTCAAGCGTAAAGTAGAGACCCCTGGCGGGGCGGACATCGTGATACTGAAGATCCATCAGCCGTACGCGATGATCGTCCCACCCACAACCCTTTCGCTCCATATAGGATTCCATCATCTGGCGCTTCGCCACCCAATCCAACTCGCGCACCAAGAGCCGAGGATCTTGTTCCAACTTATCCAGCACGTCTTCCCAACGGACGAGAATATCTTTCGTAACTTGGGAGAGATCGTGACAGGCATAGTATCCCATGGCGGCCTTCAAATAGGCTCGTTGAATCGCCACCGCCGTCGTCGAGCGGCCATCCGTAAGCTTGAGCGTCTCCTTCATGCCCAGATCGCGTGACACCTGCTTGATGCTTCGGACCGGATCGTCCAACTCGATCTGCGGCAGATCTGCACCGACGTCGAGAAGGTCCAGGACAATGGCCAACGTGCCGATCTTGAGATAGGTCGAAAGTTCCGCCATGTTGGCATCTCCGACAATCACGTGCAACCGCCGATACTTGCCATACTCCGCATGCGGCTCATCGCGGGAATTGACGATGGGACGCCGGACCATCGTATTGAGATCGACGAGGCACTCAAAGAAATCCGCACGCTGCGAGATCTGATAATCCGTTGGGCTGGTTTGATTCTCTGCGCCGACCTTTCCTGCCCCTGCGAAAATGGGTCTCGTCACAAAGAACGGCGCCAAGACCTTCACAATGCGCTCGAAGGGAACCGCGCGAGACATGAGATAGTTTTCGTGATAGCCGTAACTGTTCCCTTTGCCGTCCGAGTTGTTCTTGTACAGCACACAATAATCTCGTCCGGTAGCGCACGCCATCTGTTCGAGACACTGAGCAAGGATTTTCTCACCGGCTCGTTCGAAGGCCACTATTTCTCGTGGATTGGTGCACTCAGGCGTGGAGTATTCTGGATGGGCGCCGTCGACATAGAGACGGCCCCCATTGGCCAGCACCTTATTCAGCTGGCGATTGTACTCGGGATTGGGCCGCTCCCGCTCCCCCTCGACCTCGAATCCGCGCGCGTCGAGTAACGGATTCTCATTTTCATAGTCCCAGACAGCTAGAGGAGCCGACAGACCTGGATAGTGCCCGATGACGGCGATGGAATTGGAGACGGGGTCTGCGGAGGCAGGATCGCGTGACGCGATGCCGAATTCTGTTTCTGTTCCCAGTACGCGGGGAGTCGTCAATGCGGTAGATTCCTGCATGGGTGCGACGTCTTAGCAGGATGCTGAAAAGTCCGCCAGCTTTCTGGAAGGCTAAGGCTCAGGTCAAGGCTGAGAGAAAAAGAGTCTGATCTTCGCTCAACCTTAACCTCGACCTACCCTGCTTGCTGGACAGCATTTTTCAGCATCCTGCGTGGACTTCTCCTCTTGTGCCACACGTGCAAACCTGTGACGTCCTGGTCTGTCCACAGATTTTTCCCGCAGCCTGTTAGAGATAGTGCCCTGTAGTAACAGTTTCGATCTGACGCGAGTCGCCCGGACCTCCGCTGATCGTCCGAAGATGCACGATCTTTTCACCTTTTTTCCCGGAGATCTTCGCCCAGTCGTCAGGATTGGTCGTATTGGGCAGGTCCTCGTGCTCCTTGAACTCCTCCCGAATGGCACGGATCAAGTCCTCGGCCCGAAGGCCACGGCCTTCCTTCGCGATCGCCCGCTTGACGGCAAACTTCTTGGCGCGCGACACGATCCCTTCGATCAGCGCCCCGCTCGCGAAATCCTTGAAGTAGAGCACTTCCTTTTCACCGTTGGCGTAGGTGACTTCGATGAACTTATTCTCTTCCGAGGACGCGTACATCGCTCCGACTGTGAGATCGGTCATCTGTTCGACTAATGCCTTGGCGTCTCCGCCATGGCGGTTCAAGTCTTCTTCGGCAAACGGCAGGTCGATGCTCAGATACTTCGAAAAAATATCCTTGGCCGCCACCGCATTGGGACGACCCACCTTGACCTTCACATCGAGCCGTCCGGCTCGGAGGACAGCCGGATCGATGAGATCCTGGCGATTACTGGCTCCGATCACGATCACATTGCGGAGTCGTTCCATGCCGTCGATTTCCGAGAGAAACTGCGGGACGATCGTCGATTCGATATCGGAGGAGATCCCGGTGCCTCGCGTTCTGAAGAGCGCGTCCATTTCGTCGAAGAACACGATGACGGGATTACCGTCCGCCGCCCGCTCTTTCGCTTTCTTGAACACTTCGCGAACTTGGCGCTCCGACTCACCGACATACTTATTGAGCAACTCCGGGCCCTTCACATGCAAGAAGTAACTCCGCACTTCTTTGCCGGTGAGATGCCCGAGCTTTTTCGCGATCGAATTCGCGACGGCCTTGGCGATCAGGGTTTTCCCACAACCTGGCGGTCCATAGAGCAAGACCCCCTTGGGCGCGCTCAACTTGTACTCTGAAAACAGGGCCGGATGAAGAAACGGCAACTCCACCGCATCACGGACTTGCTCCAACTCGTGCTGCAACCCGCCGATATGCTCATAGTCGACATCGGGCACTTCTTCCAATACCAATTCTTCCGCCTCGGACCTCGGCAGCTTTTCGACGACATAGCCGGAACGAGGATCATAGAGCAGATGGTCGCCGACGCTCAATCGTTCGGCCAGCAGCGGGTCACCGAGCTCTGCAACCTTTTCTTCGTCGAAATGCAGCGTCACCAGGGCACGATTCCCTTCCAGCACGTCTTTGAGCCGCACGACTTCGCCCTGGATATCGAAGCCCTTGACCTCAATGACGTTCAACGCTTCGTTCAGGACCACTTCCTGTCCCTTACGCATCGCCTTCCCATTGATCGATGGGTGTACACTGACTTTCATCTTCCGTCCGGACACATAGACATTTCCGGTTCCATCATCATTGAGGCTGGAAAAGATGGCGTAGGCCGAGGGAGGCGCGGTCAGTTTCTCAACTTCGGCACGCAGCGCTTCGATCTGCACCTTCGCTTCCTGGAGAGTGCTGACGAGCTTTTCGTTCTGTTTGGTGGCTTGGTCGAGCTGATAGCGGGATTGGTACAGCCGACGGATTTCGTCTTCCATCGACTGGATCTGCACACGAAGCTTTTCAACCTCGCGAATATGTTCGTCATTGCGTTGTGCCACGTCCGTTTCTCCTTCAGTCAACCGCTTCGTGATGTGCGTGACGGAATCTCGGAGAGACCGGAATCGACTCGGACTTTCTTTCTTGCCATCCATGGCGCCACTCGAAGAAAGCAAAACCCCTTGCTGAACCGAGAAGTCCTTGTCTGCGCGGATTCTATCACCCGTTCCTGGGGTGGTCAACCGGACGACGGCATCCGGACGACGGCATCCTGCAGGGTGATGGCCGTGCGTGACGTACATCACGGGTAGAGCGCCACGGCATCGAGTAACTCGCGCGTCGCCGACTCCACATCGGCCGCGCCAAGAATCGCCGTAATCACCGCCACGCCGAATGCCCCGGCACGTCGCATCTCACGCGCGCGCGCCGCCGTCACTCCGCCGATCCCGACAATTGGGATGCGGACCAGTCGACAAGCCTTCTCAAGGGTGTGAATACCGAGTGGCGGACCGAACATCTGTTTGGATGGCGTCTCGTAGATCGGACCCAGGACGATGTAGTCTGCGCCCTGCGACTCCCCCACCACCGCCTCCTCTACCGCATGCACAGATATACCCAGAAGACGCTGTGCCCCCAGCAACTGCCGTGCGACTGAAACAGGCAAACTATTGCTGCGCAAATGGACGCCGACTCCTTCCAGCGCCAATGCGACATCGATCCGATCATTGATGAGGAGTTGGGACCTGCGCGAGGCCGTCACGGCCTGCGCCTCACGCGCAAGCGTCACGAGTTCCCTGGCTGAGAGATCACGCTCACGGAGTTGAATTGCAGGTGCCCCGGCTGTGAGAACCCGCTGCAGAAGGGGAACCAATGGACGCCCGTTGGTCTGATGACGATCCGTCACCAGGAGCAGCCGAAAATCAACGCCGGGCATCATTCGTAAGGCGTGAAACGTGAGGCGTACCAACACTCATTCGGAAGGAAAGATCATCGATTCGCTTTTTCGCCTGACGTCTCACGCCTAACGCCTCACGCCAATTAGAGCATACCCTCGATGGGACTACTAGCCGTGGCATACAGTTTTCGCGGGATTCGCCCGGCTTTGTACGCCAGCCGACCGGCATATACCGCATATTTCATCGCCTCGGCCATGGCAATGGGATCTTGGGCCCCAGCAATGGCCGTATTCATGAGTACAGCGTCCGCCCCTAATTCCATCGCAAGAGCGGCATCGGACGCGGTCCCCACGCCGGCATCAACAATGATCGGCACCTTGACCATTTCCATGAGGATCTTCAAATTGTACGGATTGCGGATACCGAGTCCCGACCCGATCGGCGCCGCCAACGGCATGACGGCGGGGCACCCGATGTCGACGAGCCTCTGAGCCACGATGGGATCGTCATTCGTATAGGGCAGCACGATAAAGCCTTCTTTGATCAAAATCTTCGCCGCCTCGATCAGTCCGGCCGTATCGGGGAACAGGGTCCTCTCGTCACCAAGCACTTCCAGCTTGATCAAATCGGACACGCCGGCGGCCCTGGCCAGGCGGGCATAGCGCACGGCATCTTCCACGTTGTAACAACCGGCGGTGTTGGGAAGAATGGTGTACTTCTTCGGGTCGAGATAATCGAGAAGGTTCTCTTTGGAGCGATCGGTAATATTGACGCGCCGCACCGCCACCGTCACCACGTCGGCTCCCGACGCCTCAATGGCTTTCTTGGTTTCGGCAAAGTCCTTATACTTCCCGGTCCCAACCCAGAGGCGGGATTTGAATTCACGTCCCGCGATAATCAGTCGATCGTCCACCATGATGTCCTCTTAGAATTTATCCATCGATGCATTGACGAATAGTTCAATACATGAGCCTAGCCCAATGAAACAATGAATCACTCGTCAATGACGTAATTCTTCCGCGCCTCCGCCAATAAAGCTCAAGATCTCCACTCGATCCCCTTGTTTCAGACTTCGGTGATCGAAGTCCTTGCGCTCCATAATTTCTAAATTCACCTCCACCGCCACGCGCTCGGTCTTGATGGCAAGTTCACGCAGCAAATCCCCAACGGTGGCATCAGCCTGACAGCTCCGCTGTTCGCCGTTCACCTGAATCTGAATCGCCTCCACCATCATCACCCATCCTAGGGGACCAGAAATCTGGTTGTCAACAAACCCAGTCCGGCCTATCCCCTTGCCCCGCATCCCTGATCACGTCAGAATAGCGCCATCACGGCCTATGATATCGACCCCACACCAGAACCAGCAAGTCGCAGCCATCTTTCGATCGATCGCCGAACGATTAGCCGCCCAGCGGGCAAACCCCTATCGGGTCAGAGCCTATCGGAAGGCGGCGGACACCATCGAAGCCTTGGAGGAAAACATTGCAGACGTCGCCTCGCGGAAGGCGCTGGAAGATATTGATGGAATCGGCCGGGACCTGGCGGACAAGATTGAAGAATTTCTCAAAACTGGAACGATCCAGGCCTATGACGCCTTGAGAACACCACTCCCGGAGGCGGTGAAGGCCTGGACACAGTTCCCGGGACTGTCCGAATCGCTCGTGGCGTACCTCTACACCCGCCTGTGCATCACCACATTGACCGATCTGGAACAGCTGGTGCGATCGCACCTGCTGCGCACAGTACCCGGGTTCTCAGGATCGGAAGAACGACTGCTGGAGGCGATCGCCGCCTCACAACAGCAGCCCCCCATTAACCCGCATGATTCATGAGCTCATGAATCATGCGGGTTAGGACGCGCGAGGAAGCTCCTTAAAGATCTTCCAGGTCTTCAGCATCTCAACCGCCTTTTGAAGTTGAATATCCTGCTCAAGCGAGGGATCGCCCGAGACATCAACGGGAGGGAGCTGAGGCGTGGTGCCGTTCTTTGGAGTGCCCTCTTCCTGTCCTTTGCCATTCTGAACGGGCTGATCTTTCCCCGGCACGACCGCAGACTTGGCCTGCTTCGGCTCCCCTTCCCTTTCACCAGGCTTCGTCTCGCCTGCCTTAGCGACAGTGGTCGCTGGTTGGGGTTTCACGACAATATCAGGCGTAATACCGGTTGATTGAATCGAGCGCCCTTTCGGCGTGTAGTACTTCGCCGTCGTGAGACGGAGCCCGGACCCATCCCCCAGCGGGAGAATCGTTTGCACCGATCCCTTGCCGAACGAGGTCGTGCCGACAATCACCGCCCGCCCATAGTCTTGCAATGCACCGGCCACGATCTCAGACGCACTCGCCGATCCTTCATTGATCAGAATAATCATGGGCGAATCGTCCATCTGATCTTTCCCCTTGGCGATCCACTCGTCCTTCTTATTTTCACGTCCTTTTGTATAGACCACGAGCTTGCCGCCGGGGAGAAACTGCTCGGAGACCTCAACGGACGCGGTCAACAGTCCGCCTGGATTGTTGCGGAGGTCCAGGATCGTGGATTGGAGCTTCTGTTCTTTGAACTGTTTGAGCACCTTGCTCAAATCCCGCCCCGTCGATTCCTGGAATTGCGTCAGCCGAACGTACCCGATGTTGTCCAACACTTTCGACTTCACGCTCTCAATCTTAATGGTATCGCGGATCAGCGTAAATTGGAGCGGATCGGGAGTCCCATCCCGCTGAATCGTCAAGTTGACCTTCGAGCCCTTGGGGCCACGCATCTTCTGAACCGCATCCATCAAGGTGAGATCTTTGGTCGTCTCGTCGTTCACCTTGGTAATGAAATCCCCTGACTTAACCCCTGCTCGGTAGGCCGGCGTACCCTCGATGGGCGCGATCACCGCCAAACGGTTCTCCTTCACCCCGATCTGGATACCCACGCCCCCGAACTCACCCTTCGTTTCAACCTGCATTTCCTTATACATGTCCGGCGTCATGTAGGCCGAATGCGGATCGAGGGTTGAGAGCATCCCACGAATGGCCCCCTGGACGAGGTCCTTTACCTTCGTTTCGTCGACGTAACTCTTCTGAACTTGGGTCAACACCTCGGAGAACGTTTTTAACTCTTCATAGGTTTCCGTGGCATGCCCGGTCCGCTCCCACCCCTTGCCGAGCAACACGCCCAAGACCAACGCCACCACCACCATCGGGCCTAACATCCAGAATCGTCGTCGGGGATCCTGTTCCATAATATAATGTCCTTTCCTCTTCCCGTTCCCTACCGCCTCGCCAACCATTGGAGAGGATCAAGCGGCTCCGCCCCCTGGCGTAACTCAAAGTATAGAGTATTTTCACCCGTCATGCCTGTGTCGCCTGTTTCGCCGATCGCTTGCTCGGCTCCCACCTGTGCTCCCACTATCGCCAATATCTTCGAGGCATGGGCATACAGCGAAAAGAACCCGTTCGCGTGATCAAGGATTATAACGAGTCCGTACCCTTTCAACCAGTCTGCATAAACGACGGACCCTGGCATCACCGCGTGAATGGCGCTCCCCTCGACCGTCTTGATTTCGATGCCTCTGCGCTGCACATAGGTGTTGAAGGTCGGATGTTTCTGACGGCCGAAGAAGGAGATAATACTCCCATCAGCCGGCCAGGGCAGTGCGCCCTTTACCCCGCGAGGGGCGATCCCCCCGGTCGGAGGTCGGACAGCGGCCGCGCGACGGCGCTGCTCCAATTCGCGCAACAGACTGTCGATGCGCGACGCGGACCGTTCTAATTCTTGGAGGGCATGCTCGTAGGACTCTTTTTCATGAGTGATCTTAGTGAGATAGACCTTCTTTTCTTTCTTGACCGATTTCATCTCAGCCAGATGCTTCTCGGTACTTTGCTTGTACGACAGCATCCCGACCCGCGCTTCTTCCCGCAGCCGCTCCGCCTGCTCCATGCGAGTCATATCGGCTCGGAACGTGCCCATGAGGGCATAATCCCGTTCCGATACGGCCGAGAGATACTGCAGCCGGCGCTGAAAATCACCATACGAGTCCGAGGCAAGCAAGGTTTTCCAATAGCCAAAACGGCCCTCCATGTACTGAACTCGCAGCCGAGCCAGAATGGCGTCCTGACGTTCTCGCACACTGCCACGCAAACCGGATAGTTGCGTATTGATGACCTCGATCTCTTGGTCTTTCTTCCTCAACTTCCGACTAATCTCTTGATGCGCTTGTCGGTAGTGCACCACACGTTCGTCGAGCGTCTGAATCCCCTGCAAGAGGGACTCTCGCTTTTTCCCTGCCTCATCGGCTTGTTTACGCGTCTCTTCGATCTGATCTTTGAGTTGTTCCAGGGCCTTGCGTTCTTTCACAATCTTATCGGTAATCGGATCAGCAAACGCAACCGTTGGCCAGGAAACACCCAGCAGCCCCCAGATCATGACTCCGACCCTGAGCCTCGTCCCGCACCTCATGCCTTAGCCTCGCCGAAACGCCGTATCGACACGAAGCTGCCTGCAAACCCGAGTCCCAGCCCCACCGCAATCAGGGCAAGACAGATTGACGGGGGAAAGAATGTCATGAGGTTCTCGAGCCCGGCAAATCGTCCCGTCGTTCGCATTTGCTGCCGAAACAATTCGTACATGAACTTGAGCATGACCAGAGAGAGTGCGCTCCCCAAGGCACCAAGCACGGCGCCCTCCAGCAGATATGGAATGCGAATAAAGCTTGTCGTAGCCCCGATGAGACGCAAAATGGCAATCTCGTCTCTTCGGGCGAATAGTGTGAGACGAATGGTATTGGCGATAATGGTCACGGCAGCCGCCGAGAGAATGACGCCGATGCCGATGGCGACCAACTCAATCGACCGAATCACAGTCGCGAGGGCGTCGATCCAATCTTGATTATAATCAACCTTGGAGACGCCAGCGACCTGCCTGACCCGTTCCGCCCATCGCTTGACCGCATCCGGCGAACGGAATGACGGGCTGAGTGCCACCACAAAGGAGGCCGGCAAGGGATTCTGGCCCAGCCCCTCAAGCAGGTGAGACTCCGAAGGAAATTGCGCCTTGAACTCTCCCAGCGCTTGCTCTTTCGAGATAAACAACAGTGATGCGACTGCACGATCGCCCCGCAACTGCTGCTCCACCTCAGCGACCGAATCGGAGCCGAGCCGATCATCAAGATACACCATGATCTTAATATCGTCCTGGAGCCATCCGGCCGCCGCCCGTAAATTGACATAGAGCAGCAAGAAGATACCGACACAGGCCAATGTAAATGCCGTGGTCAAGATGGCAACCATCGTCGTCGTCCGGTTGGTCCGCATATTGACCCAGGATTCTCTGAGGAGATACGAGAGCGTCCTCATGCCAATCCCCTATGTTCCGGCAGCAACCGGCCCTGTGACAATGTGAGCACCCGCCGATTCACCTGCGCCATGACCAGAGGATCATGCGTCGCCACCACGACGGTTGTGCCGCGCGCGTTAATGAGTTTAAACAGTTCGATGATCTCAGCCGTCAGGGCAGGGTCTAAATTTCCGGTCGGTTCATCCGCCAACAAGACGACCGGACCATTCACAATCGCACGGGCGATGCAGACCCGCTGCTGCTCTCCTGTCGAAAGGCCCGCAGGAAGCTGATCTCGCTTGTGCTCGACACCGACCGCCCGTAACGCCTCCGTGACTTTCCGACGAATGTCGGCAGAGGAAATTCCTTGCACCAGCAAAGGCAGCGCCACATTCTCAAACACGGACTTCTTCGGCAACAGCCGAAAGTCTTGAAACACCGTTCCCACCTTGCGGCGCAGATACGGAATGTCCGACGGCTTAAGCGTCGTCACGTTTTTTTGGTGAACGAAGATCTGTCCCTCATCGGGCCGTTCGGCCCTGATGAGCATCCGCAACAGCGTCGACTTGCCCGCTCCACTGGGCCCCATGAGGAGGACAAATTCTCCCTTGCCGATCTCCAGAGTGACGTCAGAAAGCGCCGGCCGCTGATCGTACTGCTTCGACACGTGGATTAATTGAATCATCGTTTATCTTACCAGCGGAGATCGTCCCCAGATACTTCGAACGCATTCTGAATATGCTCGATCTGTGAAACGACGGCGTCCGTGCCTTGCAGCAAGACAACATCGAATCGGCACAGTCGATCTTTCATGTGGTGTCGGGCCAAATACTGGGCCGCCAATTGGATCAACTTCTCCTGCTTCCGTTGATGAACGGCCTGGATGGCTCCGCCGAACGCGTCGGTGCGACGCGCCTTCACCTCGACAAAGACCAGCACCTGACCGTCTTCAGCCACTAAGTCCAGTTCCCCCACCGATGAACGCAGATTGCGTGCCACAATCCGATACCCCTTATGCCGCAGATACTGCTCTGCCGCCGATTCGCCTTCTTGCCCAAAAATCCTCCGGGGGTCCAGGATAGTCACTGAATCGTCCGAAAAGATTCGCCCAGACCCGTCCGCGAGAGGGGTTCCGCGCCCCCATGGCCACCCAAGAGCTGTGCGACCGGAGCGAACGTGCGCCGATGAATCGCGCAGGGACCATGTTGAGCGAGCCGTTGCAAGTGTTCTTCTGTCCCATACCCTTTATGAGAGAAAAAATTATACTCTGGATAGGTCAGATGATACGCCATCATCATGCGATCACGCACGACTTTGGCCACGATCGACGCAGCGGCAATCGAGAGCGATAGCGTATCACCCTTAATGATAGAGCGTGAGGGAACGGCAAGATCCGGCAATGTCACGGCATCGATCAAGAGGCAGTCCGCCGGGGGAGTCAGCGATGCCAGCGCACGACGCATGGCTAGACGAGTCGCTTCTAAAATATTGAGGCGGTCGATCTCCTGCTCTGTGGCGACCCCTACACCGACCGCACGTGCCCGCTGGACAATAACCTCGTACAATCGAGATCGCTCAGACTCGGAGACTCGTTTGGAATCGTCGACGCCGACCAAGCGGCAACGAGTAGGCAAGATCACCGCTGCCGCGACGACAGGGCCCGCCAGAGGGCCCCGTCCGGCTTCATCCAGACCGGCAATACAGCGATGGCCGCGCCGCCGGGCTTCCAATTCAAATTGGTCGGTAGGTCCCACGATGTGGCCCCGCGATGCGTCAGTTGAAAGGGCACCCAAACACTCGTGGTCGATGGAGCCAGGGAATGAGACTAGCAGGATGCTGAAACAGTGCGCCAGCACCACAGGCCGTGGCGCGTGAAGCGCGAAACATGCGAGAAAGGCGCGAACTGACGTTCGAAATTCAGGGTTCGCAGTTCCGAAAACCTTGAACTTCGGACCTCAAACCGTCGTCCGCTTCGCCCGCCCCGCGAATCTCGCTCGGCTATCCTGCGGGAGTATGTTCCTGTTGGGCCACACGTGCGGACCATCGAAGTTCTCGCGTGCCAACATAGTGTTTCCGCAGCCTACTAGGGCTTCGAGGACGAGGTGGCCCCGGCTGGCTCTTCGGCCTTACGGGTGACCCCGGGCTGCCCCTTTACACTCGCGACGAACTCCCGATCTTCAACCTTGGCAAACTTGCCCTTCTTCCCCCGGAGATAATACAGCTTGGCCCGACGCACCTTGCCCTGGCGCATGACTTCGACACGTGTGACGATCGGCGAATGGAGCGGGAAAATTCGTTCCACGCCGACGCCGTAGGAAACTTTGCGCACGGTGAAGGTCTCCGTGTTCAGCAACCCTTTACGAGCAATCACCGCACCTTCGAACACCTGAATGCGCTCTTTTTCCCCTTCGACCACTTTCACATGCACGCGGACGGTGTCTCCAATTTCAAAACTGGGCGCCGACTTCTTCGTGAAAGACTGTTGTATCCGTTCCAACCGATTCATGAGACTACCCCTCCTCCCCACATCGAACAGGCGTGCCCGGCACGCCTTCACGAGTAAGTTCGTCTAGCAATTGTTGATCTTCGAGACTCAAGACCCGATCTTGCAAAAGATCCGGACGTCTCTGATAGGTGCTTCGCAGGGCTTCCTTCCGACGCCACAGACGAATGGCCTCGTGGTGCCCTGAAAGCAACACCTCTGGCACGGGCATCCCTCGAACCTCCGCCGGTCTCGTATAGTGCGGATATTCGAGCAACGCATCCGTGAACGACTCTTCTATGATCGACTCCGGATCACCCAACACGCCGGGAACCAAACGGGCTGCGGCATCGATGAGCACCAGCGCCGGCAACTCGCCTCCGGTCAACACATAATCCCCGACGGAAATTTCTTCCGGGTGCAAGGTGAGCCGTACCCGTTCATCCACCCCCTCGTAGTGGCCACAGAGAATGACGAGACGACGTGGGTCAGCCGCCAGATTTTTTGCATAGGCCTGCGTGAATGGACGACCGTGCGGCGACGGAAATAGCAACCGAATCTGTTCGCCGGCCCGTGCATAGTCGGCCTGAATCTGTTCCACCGCGCGCAAGATGGGCTCAGCCTTCATCACCATTCCAGCCCCTCCGCCATAGGGCACATCGTCCGCCACCTTGTGTCGATCGAGCGTATAATCGCGCAAGTTGCGCACGTGAACGTGCAGCAGACCTTTCTCTTGTGCTCGCTTGAGAATACTCTGGCCGAGCACCGGCGCCACCATGTCGGGAAACAGGGTCAGGATGTCACACCGCATGACGATCCTCAAGCAAGTCGTCAATCCCGCGAACCATCATCCGGCGGCGCGCGAGATCCACCGAGGTCACAAAGCTCTTCGCGGCCGGAATGAGGACTTCCTCCGTCCCCTTGCGAACGACGAAGACGTGATTATCCGGTATCTCCAAAATCGTCTCAAGCACACCAACCTCATCGCCCCGCTCGTTCTCGACCGTCATCCCAATGAGATCACATTCAAAATAGACGTCCGCAGCCAAGGTCGCCGCTGGATGACGCGGCACTTGGATCAATCCCCCGCGCAGCATCCCAGCTTCCTCCGGCGTCGTCACACCCGCAAGACCCATGATGTAGGTCGAGCCGGCGCGCCGAACATGCGTCACGGTCCTGTCGACCATCTGTCCCGTCGGCTCCAAGACCTGAACCTTCGTCAGATCTTCCAACCGGCCAGGCACATCGCTCAATGATCGCACCTTGAACTCGCCCCGTACGCCAAAGGGGCGCTCGATCTTACCAATCGTCACCAGATCTGCCTGAGCCGTTGTCACGTACTAGGCGCCCTTCTTCTTCGCCGCTTTCTCTGCCGCTTTCTCCGCTTCAAACTGTTTCCATACGCCACACCGGCGAAGCAACGTCCGGACCGTAACCGTCGGCTGGGCCCCTTGGCGCAACCAGCTCAACACCCGCTCCTGCTTCAGCTCCGGCACCGCCGGTTCCTTCAAAGGATCAAAAATCCCAAGAATTTCAAGGAAACGCCCGTCGCGCGGTTTCCGAGAATCCGCTGCCACAACGCGGTAGAGCGGTCGCTTGTGTCGTCCTGTCCTCGTCAATCTCAAATGAACAGCCACTAGATTCCTCCTTCTGTACAAAATACCCGTGATGATTGTGAGCGACGCTTACCTGGAGCGCAGAAGTTGCGCCAGCTGCCGGCGCCCTCCCGACCCTGCCATAGCCTTGGCGATTTTTCTCGCCGAAAGAAACTGTTTAATCAACCGATTCACCTCTTCCACCTTCGTCCCGCTTCCGCGGGCAATCCGCTTTTTTCGGCTTCCGTTGATGACCGTATGATCGCGCCGCTCGCGAACGGTCATCGAGTCAATCATCGCCGTGACTCGTTTCATCTCTCGCTCCGGCATCTGCCCTTCCATCGCCCCCTTGAGCTTCTGACCGCCTGGCAGCATCCCCAGAATCTGATCTAACGAACCCAGGCGACTGACCTGCCCCAGCTGAGCACGAAAACCCTCCAGCGTGAAGGTATTGCTGGCCAGTCGCTTCTGCGCATCCTCCGCCTGCTCGAGCGTAAAGGTTTCTTGGGCCTTTTCGATCAGCGAGAGCACGTCGCCCATTCCGAGGATGCGCGACGCCATCCGATCCGGATGAAACAACTCAAGCGCATCAAGCTTCTCGCCCACGCCCAGGAACTTGATCGGCTTGCCGGTCACCGCCCGGATAGACAGCACCGCCCCTCCCCGGGCATCGCCTTCAACCTTGGTCAGAATAACGCCGGTCAGTCCGATACGTTGATCGAACTGGCTCGCCATCGTGACCGCGTCTTGGCCCGTCATGGCATCGGCCACCAAGAGAACCTCGTGCGGTTGCACGGCGGCTCTCACCGCCACCAACTCCCCCATCAACTCATCATCGATGTGGAGCCGCCCACCGGTATCCAGTACGACGAGATCGTACCCCTGTTCCCGTCCCCGATCCACACCTGCCTGGCAGATGCGAACAACATCCGCTTGCGCAGCCTGTGCCTGATCGGCTCGATGCACGTCGATCTCAAGATCGCGCCCCAGACTCGCCAACTGGTCGCCGGCTGCCGGACGACGAGGATCCGCCCCAACCAGGAGAACCCGTTTCCCTTGAGCCTTGAAGTACCGCCCGAGCTTGCCGCAGGTCGTCGTCTTGCCAGCACCTTGGAGTCCCACCATCATGACGACGGTAGGGGGATTCGAGGCCAGAGCCAGACCGGCTCGCTCACGGCCCATCATCTCCCGCAGTTCCTCCCACACGACCTTGACCACCTGATGACCAGGGGTCAAGCTCTGGAGGACTTCCTGACCAACTGCCTTTTCGCGAACCCGCTCGATGAAGTCCTTGACGATCTTGAAGTTGACGTCGGCTTCGAGCAGCGCGAGGCGCACTTCTTTCAACGCTTCCGCGATGTTCTGTTCGGTGAGGACCCCAGAACCGCGTAGCTTCTTGAAAATCTTTTCGAATTTTTCGCTAAGAGAATCCAGCATAGCGCCACAAAGAAAAAGGCAATCGAAGCCTTAACCCCAGATCTCCGATCGCCTAGAAAACTCTAGCAAAAGAGCACCGGGAAGTCTAAAGGACGAGGCAGGATGAAGTCAAGGGAATGGGAGGCCGCATTTTATTGACATGCCGTAGGCCTTTCGCTATGGTCGGCTGTTATCTCCGTGGAGCTACACAAAGAGTTGCAAGGCGGTTGCCGTGAAAAAATCACCTTTGGTTCTGCTCATTTTCGTGCTCATCGGTGGCCTATTGGGCGGAGTACTGGGAGAAATTCTCCGCGTCATGGCCCCACAGGGTACTATTCAGGCGGTTTTCGCCACCAATTATCTCCTCGGCATCACCGAACCGCTGACCATCGATCTGGTCCTCCTCAAATTCACCATTGGCTTCGTCCTGAAAATCAACCTCCTCAGTCTCCTCGGGATGTTCCTTGGCATCTATCTGTACAAAAACGTCTAGCAACCCACTAGCAGGATGCTGAAACAGTCCGCCAGCATAAGAAGACCGTTATTTGGTTTGTCTCGTTTGTTTGGTTGAACCAGACCAACCAGATAAACAAAACAAACCAGATGAACCAGACAGACCGGGTTAGACCTCTGGCTTCAATTCTAGCTCCTTCAGCTTCAACGCTCGAATCCGGTTTCGTAGCGCTGCGGCCCGTTCAAACTCCAACTCCTTGGCGGCGGCTTTCATTTCCGTTTCCAGCCGTTTGATGATCTGTTCAGTCGCTTCTTCTACTCCGTAGACGGCCAGCGACTCCGCGGCCAAATCCAGCTGCACATCATCCGTGTCTGCCGTGGCATATTCAAGCGACAGAACGTCCTTCTTGATGCTCGTAGGCACGATGCCGTGTTTGGCATTATAGTCGGCCTGAATCGTGCGCCGGCGCCCGGTCTCGGCGAGCGCCATTTGCATAGAATCGGTGACGGCATCACCGTAGAAAATCACGTGGCCCCGCACGTTCCTCGCTGCCCGCCCAGCTGTCTGGATCAATGACCGATAGGACCGAAGATACCCTTCCTTATCCGCATCGAGAATCGCCACCAGGGTGACCTCGGGGAGATCCAGCCCTTCGCGCAGGAGATTGATCCCCACCAGCACGTCGAAAACTCCGCGCCGCAGATCGCGGATGATTTCGGCCCGCTCCAACGTCTTGATGTCAGAGTGCAGATACCGCACCTTGATACCGAGATCGTGGTAGTACTCGCTCAAATCCTCCGCCATGCGCTTGGTCAGGGTGGTGATCAGCACTCGCCCTCCCTGAGCCACTTCAGTCCGCACTTCGCCGAGGAGATGATCCACCTGCCCTTTGGCCGGGCGCACTTCGATGACCGGATCCATCAGACCGGTCGGGCGAAGAATCTGCTCGACCACCTCTCCAGCCGCATGTCTCAGCTCGTAGGGGCCTGGCGTCGCGGAGACGCAGACCACCTGCGTGAGACAACGCTCAAATTCGGCGAACGTGAGCGGCCGGTTATCGATTGCCGAGGGCAACCGGAATCCATACTCGACCAATGTGCGCTTCCGCGAATAGTCGCCCTCGTACATCCCACCCACTTGGGGAATCGTTGCGTGGGATTCATCGACGATCAGCAGAAAGTCTTTGGGGAAATAATCGATGAGCGTCGGAGGCTGCTCCCCGGGCGCGCGGCCACTGAGATGCCGCGAGTAGTTCTCGATACCGTGGCAGTACCCCATTGCCCGAATCATTTCAAGGTCGAACTTGGTGCGCTGCGCGATCCGCTGGGCTTCCACAAGCTGATTCTGTTTCTTGAAATAGGCGACGCGTACGTCCAGTTCTTCTTCGATGCCGGTAATCGCCCGCTCATACCGATCCGGCGCAATGAGATAGTGCGTGTTCGGATAGACCGCGACTTTGGGAAGCTTCCTGAGCGACTTCCCCGTGAGCGGATCAATTTCGTGAATGGCGTCGACCACGTCACCGAACAACTCGATCCGCACGGACACCGCGTCATTCGAAGCCGGAAAGATCTCGATGACGTCGCCGCGGGCACGGAAGGTTCCGCGGTGGAAATCCATGTCGTTGCGGGCATATTGAATCTCAACCAGCTTAGCCAGAATCTTTTCCCGCCGAATCTCCATTCCCTCCTCGAGGAAGACCACCATTTCGTGATAGACCTCCGGCGACCCCAGGCCGTAAATACAGGAGACCGACGAGACGATCAGCACGTCGTTCCGTTGGAGCAGCGCGGCCGTTGCCGCATGGCGCATCTGATCGATCGCATCATTGACGGAGGCGTCCTTGGCAATGTACGTGTTGCTTTGGGGAATATAGGCTTCCGGCTGGTAGTAATCGTAGTAGCTGACGAAATACTCCACCGCGTTGTGGGGGAAGAACTGTTTGAACTCTTGATAGAGCTGACCGGCTAGCGTCTTGTTATGGACCAGAACCAAGGTGGGCTTCTGCACCTGTGCGACCACATTGGCCATGGTAAAGGTCTTGCCGGACCCGGTGACGCCAAGCAGCGTTTGATGCTTCCGGCCAGCCGCAATCCCGGCCACCAACTTATCAATGGCCGGGCCTTGATCTCCGCAGGGCTTGAATGGGGCTTCGAGTTGAAACGGCGGCATGGAACGACCTTTCGGCCGTTATCTTACCATCGAACACAGCACTGCGCACAACAGCGCGCGTGCAAAACAGACAATGGCAGGCCCAGGCGACGCCACCGGCCCCTACCGGGGTCCGGCGGCATCAGGGTTTCTTAATATCGTGAGTGCCTGGACGCACCGACCGAGGCTCCCTGTCTGTGAACTGGTCCTCGATTCTCGACCTCGCGGAATCGCCGGCCTGATGGTTCCGCACTTCGACGAGGCCGCTGGCGAGGGGCCTGCTGGTCGCTGACCGGCATAGGGGCCGGAGCGGGGAGAGCGGCAAACACGGGAAGCGCGAGTTTCTTCGTCTCGATTTTTAACTGTCTCACCATTCGAAGATACTCTCGCTCTTCGGACTGTGACAGAATCAAAAAGGTCGCCCCTTCCTTCTCTGCTCGACCTGTCCGCCCTGTCCGATGGACGTACGAATTCGGATTGGTCGGTAATTCATAGTGAATGACCTGCGCCACATCCTGAATATCGAGGCCTCTGGCTGCCACATCGGTCGCCACGAGCGAACGGAGGCGGCCGGCCCGAAAGGCACCGAGCGTCCGTTCCCGCTGCGCTTGGCTATGATTGCCGGTCAGCGCACCGACCGAGGCCGGTTCTCCACCCAAATGGGACGCCAGGCGTCGCACCTTATACTTTTGATCACAAAACACCATCGACCGTCCCCCACCCGTCACGGTCTGGAGCAACGTATGCACGAGTTGCGTACGCGCCTGATCCCCCGGTACGACATAGTAGGCATGCACGATCGTGGTTGGAGTGCTGATCCCTGGGTCGACAGAGATGCGAGCGGGATCGCGCTGCATGCTCTGCGCGAGCGTCTGAATGTCCCCCGAAAACGTCGCGGAGAAAAGCAGCGTCTGGCGCTCAGCTGGGAGGAGACGAATGATCCGTTGAATGTCCCGCAGAAACCCGCGATCCAACATCTGATCGGCCTCATCCATCACGAAAAACGTCACCCCGCCCAGACGCAAATGACCGGAGCCGGCCAAGTCGAGCAACCGCCCTGGCGTACCGACCACCACCATCGGCGGTCGTTGCAGTGCACGGTACTGGCGCTCGATCGGCGTTCCGCCATATACCGACAAGGAGGTCACGGACATCGGGGCATACTTGCGTAGCTCCATTTCGATTTGGAGTGCCAGTTCCCGCGTGGGTGCCAGCACCAAAAACTTTGGCCCAGAAGCATGACTTGGTCCGGACTTGGTATAGGGGCCAGGCGCGGGCGCAGAGGCTTCCCGTTGCATGGCCTGCTCAATAATCGGCAGCAAAAACGCCAGTGTTTTCCCGCTCCCGGTTTTGGCTTGCGCCATAATATCCCGGCCTTTCAGCGCCAGTGGAATGGCAGCCTGTTGCACCGGCGTGGGTATCGTCAGCCCCGCCTGTATCAGGCGCTGGGCAAGGGACTGGTGTAGATTCATATCAGCAAACGTAGACATTAAGACTCCTTGTATGGGGCACACTTCCTGGGACTGCACGGTCCGGCCTGGTCAGAGGGCCGAGAAACGCATCGAGTTGATGGGCAATTCTAGGAAGGAATTAGCGGGGCTGCCGGATAGGCAGCCCCGACGTGTGAAACACTTGTTACGGCTTAGTACCGGTCGCCACCAGACCCGCCACGGCCGCCACCGCCACCGCCAGAACGTGGCTCCTGGGGACGCGCTTCGTTGACGGTCAACGTGCGGCCGCCCAACTCAGTGCCGTTCAGTGCGGTGATCGCCGCCTGCGCTTCCGAATCCGAGGACATCTCCACGAATCCAAACCCGCGGGACTGGCCGGTGAACTTATCTGTGATAATCCGGGATGATGTCACCGCCCCATGAACAGCGAACAGATCGCTCAGCTGCTGCTCAGTTGTGGAATACGGCAAACCCCCGACATAGATCTTCGAACCCATTGGGCTCCTCCTTTGAGAATATGTGTTGTCTTGGACTCGAGAACAAAGTGAGGAAGGAATGGGCCGAAGACGCTAACACCATGGCGGCTCAAGGCTGGCTTCCGATCAAATTCCCGGGCAGAACCAAAACAACATCTGTCTTAGGCCTTGTCACTCTCTATGGTATCACCACCAGGCCTTTCGAGATGATACACAGGCCCCACTCTACTCCTCAGTCCGTTCAAATGCAAGCGACAACACAATCACGCGTGACCCTGCGTCCATCTAATAGGCAGCGGGGGCAGAAAACGGACGCTGAGAAAAGAGTGGAATGGCATGCAAGCTGTCAAAATCTAGCGCTGTTTGTCCACGAACCAGGAGCCCGACCTGACCGATCGCCAGGGCCTGATCTTGGACCGCCACGACGAGTTGCCCGTCAAAGTAGGTTTCAATAAAATCCTTGCTGATAATGGTATTCCGCTGGATTCGCAGCGTATGCCAGGGCACTGCTTTGGGTGTGATCGACCGCCGCCCCAGACTCAGCTCCTTTCCATCGACCACCCGAATCACCTCTATCGTCTTTGCGGCAAGATCCACCACTGCCGCATAAAAGCGTGTGCCATCCTGCACCCCGAATACCACCCCGCCTCCCCCTGCCTGAGCATCGACGGGAAAGCGCATCCTGACCGACACATCTGGATATTCATACTGAAGCCCGTCGGCAACGATCAACCGGTAGCAGGTCACGGCCTGGCACGATGATTTCACGCCTAGCACGTTGGACGCCGAGGGGGCATCGTTGGCCGCCTTGATCGTCCAGTCCGCAGCCGCGCCCTCGCCAAACCCCAGCATCGAGAATCCGGCAGGAACCTCGCCAGACTTCTGCTGATCGAAAGTCCACCGGTTAAACAGCCCCCCTTGGGCCTGACCTTTCAAGTTGGCTTCTTTTTCCGCCTGGCTCTCTTCCTGAATGGCTTGAGACCGCTCGACACAGAAGCTCCACTCACCGGCGATCACGGTCAAGGCGAATACTGCGTAGACCATGAACCGGGACGCGTGAAGTGAGAGAGATGCGAAATCAAAAGTTCGACGTTCCGGGTTCGACGTTCCGAAAACCTCGAACTTCGGACCTCGAACCCTCGTCCGTCTCGCTCGTCCCGCCTGTCTCGCACGGCTATCCTGCGGGGTTCTGTTCTGTTCACCCAGACATGCAGACCATCGAAGTTCTGCTGTGCCGAAATGATTATTCCGCAGCCGGATAGGCTTCAGGCTTATGCCACGTTCTCTCACGCCTATCCTCTCGACTTCTTCCTACTTCGGTGACTGCTTCTTGATATCGAGAATGTCCTGCTGGAACCGGTCGCGGGCTGCCATGATAGTCTTTCGACGTTGCCACCGACCCCACGTCCACCATCGAAGCCGATCCCGAAACGTGACGACCGGTAGTGGCGCACTGCCACCGGGCGCGTGCTGAAACTCATAGCCCTGCTGCGAGTCGCGATTCTCGAAGAATCGGCGGTAGAGGTGATCGTACAATCCTTTACCTGAGACACCCACGGCACCCTCCCTACAATAACAGGTCCAATTGGTGGCTCTCCGTCACCGGAGGCGAACAGGTCTGACGTTGACAGACATACGCTGTTGGCTGCCCGTTCACACTTGTCTTCCCTCCGGCCAGCGCCAAGTCGGATTCCCCGGCACGACGAGCAGCTTCGACCACCAGCACTGCGCGATTCGGCAAATAGCGTCGATGGACTGCTGAGAGCAACGCTTCGGTCCTCGCATCGCCACGAGTCCCGACAACGACAATCTCCTGGGGCGTCGTCAGGTACCAATCCAGCGCACAGAGCATGGCCGATGAGCCATAGGCGTTGTGCTCCATCACGCTCCGGAACACCCGAAACAGGTGCTCGGCCCGGTCATGATACCTCTGCTCTCTTGTGAAAGAGAAAAGCCTCAATAAGACCGAAGCGACAATGGCATTGCCGGATGGAATTGCACTATCGGTACCGGACTTCATGCGATGGAGGAGGGCTTCGTGGTCGCGGCTGGTATAAAAACACCCCCCCGCCACTTCATCCCAATATCGCTCCAGCAAATTGTCCGTCACCTCGCGGGCTTGATCCAGATACCACCGATGCGACGTTGCCTCAAACGCGTCCAGCAACGCTGTGGCGAGACAGGCTGCATCGTCCAAATATCCGTTCAAGCGCCCCTTCCCCGCCGTGACCGTCCGATAGACTCGCCCGTTCTCAACCGCATAGTCCAGCAGAAATGTGAGCGCCTGTTCCGCTGCCGCCAGATAGGCGGAAACCCCGAACGTGTGATAGGCGTCGAGATAGGCGGACACCATCATCGCATTCCAACTCGTGAGAATGTTGTCATCCCGCTGCGGTTTCATCCGTTGCTCTCGTGCGGCAAGCAACTTCATCCTGGCAGACTCCAACAAATGCTGCGCATCGGGCGCGAGCTGAATCTCACCGAGCCGATTCAACACGTTCTTGCCTTCGAAATTTCCGCCCTCCGTCACGCCGTAGTGCCGGCAGAACTCCTCAGCCTTATCGGCGCCCAGCACCGAAGCAATCTCTCCCGGCTCCCAGACGAAGAAGGTTCCCTCATGCCCCTCACTGTCGGCATCCTGCGCGGCAAAGAACGCGCCGTCCGGATGTGTAAGTTCACGACGAACGTACTCCAAGGTCTCTTCCACAACCTCACGAAACCGATTCTCTTTGGTAAGACGCCATCCATCGAGGTAGATCCGCACCAGCTGCGCGTTGTCGTAGAGCATCTTCTCGAAATGGGGAATCAACCACTGGCCATCCACCGAGTAGCGGTGGAACCCCCCACCGAGATGATCGTAGATCCCTCCGGCCGCCATGGCTCTCAACTGCAAGAGCACCTGCTCTTGATGGGAGGGATCTTTCGTCCGGGCCGTCTGACGCAACAGCAGGCTGAGCGGAGGGACCGTCGGAAATTTCGGTCCCTCACCGAATCCGCCATGGATCGGGTCAAAAAATTGTCCTAAGCTCTTGGCCGCTTCATCGAGCAAACGATCCGTCAACGGATCGGTCGACGGCTGCGGCGTTCCAACTCGTACCAACCCGGCCTTTACCTTCTCCACATTCTTGCGGACATCGTCTCGATGATTCCGATAGGCCTCGACGACACCGCGCAGGACCTCGGGAAATCCAGGCAGGTTGTAGCGGGGTGCCGGCGGGAAATACGTCCCCCCGTAAAACGGTTCTTGGTCAGGCGTCAAAAACATCGTCAGGGGCCACCCGCCGCCCCGTCCCAGAAACACCTGCGCGGACTTTTGGTAGATATCGTCCAGGTCCGGGCGCTCTTCTCGATCGACCTTCACGTTGATGAAGTCCTGGTTCATCAGCCTGGCAATCTCGACATTTTCGAAACATTCATGTGCCATAACATGGCACCAGTGGCAGGCTGAGTAGCCGATCGACAACAGAATCGGCTTGTCCTCTGCTTTCGCCCGCGACAAGGCTTCCTCGCCCCAGGGATACCATTCCACCGGATTCTCCGCATGTTGCCGAAGATAGGGGCTGGCTTCTGCGATGAGCCGGTTCTGAAAACGGTTTTCTGGCGCTGAGCCCGTCATCGATTCTCTATCCTTGTGGACTCGCATAGTACATGGGCCCGAAGTCGCGCTGCAACGAGCCTGTCAGACTATGCTATAGTTCTGCGGCACCTCGAAAGGCTCACCGCATGAACTGCATGACGCGCAGCTGCTCTCCCTCCCTTGTTGTGGTCACTCTCCTGGGAATCATCCTCAGTCTGCTTCCCCTGGGGGTCCAGGGCTTTGCGCAATCGGAGGAAGACCATCGTGCATGGCATGGAGCGCTCGACAACCTGTCAAGCGAGCGCATGCTCGCCGACGTGACGACGCTCAGCAGTCCCTCATTCAACGGCCGCCAAACAGGAACCGCAGACGATGCCAACTCAGCGAAGTGGATCGCTGATCAATTTCTTGCTTCCGGCCTCTCGTTGGCGAGCACTCGCGTCGATCCAAGCAGTCCTATGGGACCAGGCCGTGGGTACGGGACCGGATTGATGACCGCAGTGGTCACGGTGCCGAAGATTGCACCGGACCCGTTACTCCGCATTTCAACAGCCAGTGACTCGCTTACCCATCAACTCGGGACAGACTATCTCCCCATCCTTGATTCACCCTCCGCTGAGGTCCGCGGGCCGATTGTATTTGTCGGCTACGGAATCGTAGACGCGACGCAAGGCATCGACGACTACGCCGGAGTCGAGACCACTAACGCCGTTGTCCTGTTTCTCCGCGGCAAACCCACGCACTACAAGGGAGCCATCAACCACGCAGACAAGGTGCGCCTCGCGCGCCGGAAAGGCGCGCAAGGCTATCTCACGGCCACAGGACCAGTGCTCAGCTCCTATGAAGCGCGCCGCGGCGTCACGGGAGAACCCAGTGCATTTTATGGACTTTCCCCCCCTTCAGAAACACTCCCAGGAGCCTGGATCAGCACCACTCTGGCCGAACAGATCCTCGCCGCTCCCGAGGATGCGCAGCCAAGTCGGCTGCATAAACTACAAGAGAAGTTGAATCAGTCCCCTGCCGCACAATCAGTCAACACTGGCCGTTATAGTTCTCTCGATTGGCAGACTCGTTCAGAGGAAGGCGTGCTCATGAATGTGCTCGCCTTCTTGCCCGGGAACAATCCGCAGAAGACACATGAGTTCCTCGTGATCGGCGCCCATCGTGACCACTTCGGACGACAGGCTGGCTTGCTATTCCCCGGTGCCGACGATAACGCCTCCGGCACGGCAGTGATGTTGGAGGTCGCCCGCGTAATGGCCAAGGCAGGCGCAAAAAGCAAACGGACTATCTTGTTCGTCTCGTTTAGCGGAGAGGAACAGGGACTCGTCGGATCCCGGCTCTATCTCGAACGGCCGGTCGCGCCGATCAGCTCGACCAAAGCTATGATCAACATCGACCATGCGGGAATCGGAAATGGACGACTGACGATTGGTGTGACGGGCTTCGAGAAGAGCGTGGCGCTCGAAGTGGGACAGACAGTCGGTCTTGCAGAGAAACTCGACCTCTTCGGATTTTTCCCCGGTGGCGATCACGTTCCATTCAAAGAGGCGGGGGTGCCGACCGTCACCATCGTCAGCGGCGGCATCCACCCACACTTTCATCAGCCCACCGATTCCGCCGACACGATCAATCCGGAGATTCTGCAAACCGTGGCCAGGTATGTCCTCGCCCTAGCCTGGCAACTGGCAAATGTGCAATAGAGCAGGCACGAGGCGAGGGGCAAGAGGCCATAGGTAAGACAGAACGGGTGTGATCTGTCAGAGAGTCGCCCCCCCTGGCCTCTAGCCTCATGCCCCATGCCTGGATTATGGGATGTCGTCGAGAATGGTCGATTGGATCGAGGGCAACGGCGTGGTTTGGCGTGGAGGACCGGGAAGGACGAGCGCTGAACCGCTCTGGTTGGCACCTTGGATAAGACCAATCGAGAGTTGCGGCCCGAGTGTGGTCACAGCCCCGCTCCAAGCCTGACCGGTTGTCGGATTCCGAAAGCTAAAGGATTGAAAATTGTTTCCGGGGTTGTACAGAAACCCCTGCGTACCCTGATTGTCGAGATAGAGACTCCCTATGCCGGGCATCTTGAACAGTGGAGCAACCCCTCCATCGAATGAACGAACACTGGAGATCGATTGGCCCCAAGCCTGCGAGTGCAGCGATGGGAGCGCGAACAGGAGCAGGGCCAGCATAGACAGTGCCAGGGGAAGCACCGAGACCTGA
>Ga0209109_10000186_pt1 | contig 29924 bp, 25 predicted proteins | sample Rifsed10ft2_FD_184004 | JGI IMG/M metagenome (GOLD analysis project Ga0209109, IMG submission 184004) | Soil microbial communities from Rifle, Colorado, USA - sediment 10ft 2 (version 2) | ecosystem: Environmental > Terrestrial > Deep subsurface > Rock core/Sediment | place: Rifle, Colorado... | reverse complement strand
CCGCCGGCGATGGAAAAAGCTGGGCTCTCCGCAATGGCCAGCGACAGCTCTCGCGTACCTTCGGCGAATTGATCGAACTCGAACACGCCGACCGGACCGTTCCAGACGATCGTGCCCGCCTGTTTCAACATCTCCGCGAAGTGTTTCGCCGTTTCAGGACCGATATCGAGGATCATGTCGTCGTCGGCCACCTCGGTGACCGGCTTGTGCGTCGCCGGGGTGGTTTCCGCCAGTTCCTTGCCACAAACCACGTCGCTCGGGATGGGAATACGGGCGCCGCGCGATTCGGCCTCGGCCATCAGTCTCCTGGCGGTGTCCACGAGTTCCGGTTCGTACAGCGACTTGCCCACCCGGTGACCGGCCGCCGCGATAAAGGTATTCGCGATTCCGCCGCCGACGATCAGCTGATCGACCTTTCTCGAAAGCGATTCGAGAACCGTCAGCTTGGTGGATACTTTAGATCCGCCCACGATGGCCACGAGCGGCCGCTTCGGGTCGGCGAGCGCCTTGCCCAGCGCCTCCAGTTCCGCGGCCAGCAATATCCCGGCGCAGGCGACGGGCGCCAGCAGGCCCACGCCGTGCGTGGAGGCCTGGGCGCGGTGTGCCGTGCCGAAGGCATCCATCACGAATATATCGCACAACGCGGCATATTGCCTTGACAATTCTTCGTCGTTTTTTTTCTCGCCATCGTTGAAGCGGACATTTTCAAGCACCACCACTTCGCCATTTTCCATACGCGGAGCGGTGTCGAGATAGTTCTTCACCAGCGGTACTTTTCTGCCGAGCAGTTTTGAAAGCGCCTCGGCGACGGGTTGCAGCGAATTTTCCTCGCTGTACTCTCCTTCATTGGGTCGGCCCAGATGCGACATCAACATCACCTTGGCGCCGGCCTTCATGGCGTATTCGATTGACGCCAGTGAAGCGCGCAGGCGCTTGTCGCTGGTGATCCGCCCGTTCTTCACCGGCACGTTGAGATCCGCGCGGATCAGCACGCGCTTGCCGGCGAGGCTGAGATCGGTCATCCGGATGACAGACATCGTCGGATCTCTCTGAAAAATTCGCGGCGCGAACGGATGCAAGCCGATTTACTTCGCGTTCATCAACGCCACGGTGGTATCCAGCATGCGGTTGCTGAAACCCCATTCGTTGTCATACCAGCTCAGTACCTTGACCAGATTGCCGATGACCTTGGTCTGGGGCGCATCGAAGGTGGCAGACACGGCGGTATGGTTGAAGTCGCTGGAAACGAGCGGCTGGTCATTGTAGGCCAGAATGCCTTTCAATTCGCCATCGGCGGCGGCTTTCATGATGCGATTGACTTCATCGTTATTGGTGGCGCGCTGGGCGATGAAAGTCAAATCCACCACCGAAACGTTGATGATCGGAACACGGATGGCAAAACCTGAAAGCTTGCCGTCAAGTTCCGGCATTACCAGACCCACCGCCTGGGCGGCGCCGGTCTTGGTGGGAATCATGTTGTGCGCCGCGGCGCGCGCGCGATACAGGTCGCTGTGGTACACGTCGCTCAACACCTGATCGTTGGTATAGGAATGCACCGTGGTCATCAGACCGCTCACGACTCCGATTTTCTCGTGCAACGGCTTCACCAGCGGGACCAGGCAGTTGGTGGTGCACGAGGCATTCGAGATCACGCTGTGGGCGGATTTGAGTGTTTTGTGATTGACGCCATAGACAATCGTGGCATCGCACTCGTTCTTGTCCGCCGGCGCGGAAATGATTACCTTTTTCGCCCCGGCCGCGAGATGCGGCTGACACTTGGTCTTGGTCCGGAATATTCCGGTGCACTCGAGCACCACGTCCACCCCCAGTTCCTTCCAGGGCAACTTCGCGGGCTCGCGTTCGGCGCAGGCGCGGATCTTGTCGCCGTTTACGACCAGCCGGTCGCCTTCGACAGTTACCGTGCCGGGGAATTTTCCATGCACCGTGTCGTAACGGGTCAGGTGGGCGTTGGTCTCGGCGTTTCCCAGATCATTGATCGCGACGATCTGAATATCCTTGCGGCCGGACTCGTAGAAAGCCCGCAAGACGTTGCGGCCGATACGGCCATATCCGTTAATAGCGACTTTGATTGCCATTTCAAATCTCCAGAAAGTTTATAGTTACAGTTGCCACGGAGGTCATTTCGGTCATGACGTCGCGTCCGATCACCCGGGTTTACGACGTCACGCCGCGGTCAAGAAAAATTTAAAGCATCGCTTCCACCGTTTTCGCGATATGTTCAGCGGTGAAGCCGAAGTGCTTGAACAGCACCCCGCCCGGCGCGGACTCGCCAAACCGGTTCAGACCCACGATCCGCCCCTGCTCGCCGACATGCTTGTACCAGCCATCGGTGACGCCGGCCTCAACGGCCACCCGCCTGATGTCTTTCGGCAGAACATTGTCGCGGTAAGCGGCTGCTTGGGAATCGAAGACATCGGTGGACGGGATGGAGACGACGCGCACCTTGATGCCCCTCATGGCGAGCAGTTTCTGTGCTTCCATGGCACAGCCGACCTCGGAACCCGTCGCCAGCAGGACGGCCTGCGGTGTGCCGCCTTCAGCCTCGGAGATTATATAACCACCCCGCGCTATCGCGGCGATTTGTGCCGGTGAACGTTGCTGATGCGCCAGATTCTGGCGCGAGAAGACCAGGCAGGTTGGACCCTGTTTCCGCTCAATGGCCAGTTTCCACGCCACCGCGGTTTCGACGGCGTCACACGGGCGCCACACAGACATATTAGGTATGAGTCGCAAAGTCGCGAGTTGTTCCACCGCTTGATGGGTCGGGCCGTCCTCGCCCAAGCCGATGGAATCGTGGGTATAGACAAACAGCGTGCGGATTTTCATCAGCGCCGCCAGCCGCAGCGCATTGCGCGCGTAATCCGAAAAGATGAGGAAAGTCGCGCCATACGGGATAAAGCCGCGGTGCAAGGCGATGCCGTTCAGAATGGCGGACATGCCGAATTCGCGCACACCATAATGAATGTAATTGGCATTGGCCGCGGTTTTGTTTAATGCCTTCGAGCCGTTCCAAAGGGTCAAATTCGACCCGGTGAGATCCGCCGAGCCGCCCAGCAATTCCGGCAGCAGCGGACCATAACCGTTCAGGGCGTTCTGCGATGCCTTGCGCGACGCGATGTTTTCGGCTTTCGCATCCACCGACAGGATGAATGCCTCCGCCTTCGATTTCCAGTTTTCCGGCAATGCGCCGTTCTGGCGCCGCTCAAATTCAGCCGCCAGTTCCGGATAGGCCATGTAGTAGGCATTGAAACTTTCATTCCAGGTTTTCTCCGCCTGCGCTCCCTTGGCGCGGGCGTCCCATGCGGCATAGATCTCTTCCGGTATCACAAAGGGCGCGTGTTTCCAGCCGATGTTCTCACGGGTCGCCGCCACTTCGGCTTCGCCGAGCGCCGCGCCGTGACATTCCTCCTTGCCCTGCTTGTTGGGGGCCCCCCAACCGATGATCGTTTGGCAACAGATCAACGACGGTTTGTCGGTAACTCGACGCGCGGATTCGATGGCTTGCTTCACCGCCGCGGCATCATGGCCATCCACTTTCGGAACCACGTGCCAGCCATAGGCCTCAAAACGCCCGGGTGTATCGTCGGTAAACCAGCCGCGCACCTCGCCGTCGATGGAGATGCCGTTGTCATCGTAGAAGGCAATGAGTTTACCCAGTCCCTGGGTGCCTGCCAGCGAACAGGCTTCGTGCGAGATGCCCTCCATGAGACAGCCGTCGCCGAGAAACACGTAGGTATGATGATCCACGATCCGGTGCCCGTCCCGATTGAACTGGGCCGCGAGAATTTTCTCAGCCAGCGCCATCCCTACGCCGTTGGCCAGTCCCTGACCCAGGGGACCGGTCGTGGTTTCAACGCCCGGCGCGCAGCCGTATTCGGGGTGGCCCGGCGTCATGGAATGGAGCTGACGGAAATTCCTGATTTCTTCCAAGGGCAGGTCATATCCCGTTAAATGCAACAAACTGTAAAGCAGCATGGAACCATGACCGTTGGACAGGACAAAACGATCGCGGTCGACCCAGTTTGGATTGGCGGGATTGTGCTTCAGGTAGTCGTTCCATAGCACTTCGGCGATATCGGCCATGCCCATGGGAGCGCCGGGATGGCCGGAATTCGCTTTCTGCACCGCGTCCATGGAAAGCGCGCGCAGGGCATTCGCCAGCATACGTCGTCTCATGAGTGGCTGATTCCTGTCGCCATGGGCGCCTGGGTATCGATAGTCAGGGAGTAATCCATTTTTATTCAAGCGGCCTGTCCAGACGCCGGTCAACGTTTAATTGGCAACGAACTGGCGCGCCGCTCCTGCTGAGCAATTAATTCCTCGGCAAAAATGGCTTGAGTAACCGCCATCGGGAGCGGGAACCTGGACGTTACCGATGAATCATTCAGCTGGATTGCCGTTACCCTGTATGGCTGCAATGACTTGGGGTCCTGGCGGCACGCCTGAATCGCGCGCATTTTCCCTCACGCACCGTTTTTGGGCAATAGCCGCGGTTATTTCACTGCGCGGAAAAATAGGGTTGCCGCTACCGGCCCGGCATATTCCAGTTATGGTCGATCCACCCCTTCCATTCCGAAAACAATGACGGCGAGGCCGCCGCCACCACAGAGCGTGTTGCCACGCCGAGGCAGAAGACATCTTCCCCGTCCAGCGTGCAGGCACGGCCACCGGCTTCGCTCAAGATCAAACTGCCCGCGGCATAATCCCAGAGTTTTTGCGCCCCATGCAGGTATAGATGAAACCGTCCATAAGCCACCCAACACCATTCGAGACTGCTGGCACCGAAATTTCGCTGCGAGCCATACGGAGGATGCGCGGCCAGCTGGGCAGCCAGCGGCAGGGCCAAGCGCTTGAAATCCACCGCGGCAATGCAGCGGCGGATCCCGTCCGGCAACGACGGCTTGGGTCCGGAAAATGCGATATTGTCGAGCCAGGCGCCTTCGCCCCGCCGCCCCATGAAGCATTCATCGCGTATCGGATCGTATACCAGGCCCACTTCGGAACGGCCATCCGCAATCAGCGCCAGTGAAACGGCGAAAAAAGGAATACCGGCCGCATAATTGCTGGTGCCGTCGAGGGGATCGACACACCACAAACCATTACCGGCGGAGGCGGTCAGCCGTTCCTGTTCGCGACCGGTCATTTCTTCGCCCAGAAAAGCAATGTCCGGCCAGTGGTGCAGCAAATCCGCCTTCAATCGCCGCTGCATCGCCACATCCGCTTCGGTCACGATGCTGCCATCGTGCTTGATTTGCCGGGCTACTTCCGCAAACAACGGCAACAGTTCATCGCGCGCCGCCGCACGGACGATATCTCGCAACTTCTCAAGCGATGGCAATGTCATCGGGTTTTGCCGGTTTTGAACGTTTCGAATGTGAGACAAAAGCGATGAACAACAAAAACATCATCAGGAACCAGTTGCCTTACCGGTACACCCTAATTGTCATGGATTCGATTTTTTCCACTTGATCGAGCAGCCGATGCTGGGAATCTGGTCTTTGGGTCCCTGACCGGTTTGCGCCACCTGCTTCATCGCCTCGAAAAGATCGCGTCGCGCATTGGGCAGCGTGTCCTTGTGCGAGGCATCGAGCCGGCCGCGGTACTGGAGTTTGAGATCCTTGTTGTAGCCGAAAAAATCCGGGGTACAGACGGCGCCGTAGGCTTTGGCGATTTCCTGCGTCTCATCATAAAGGTATGGAAACGGATACTGGAATTCGGCAGCCACCTTTTTCATGTTGTCGAACGAATCCTCCGCGTATTCTTCCGGGTCATTCGACATAATGGCGACAGAATTAATGCCGTGTCCTTCGAGCTCGCGTGCATCGCGGATAATGTGTCGGCGCACGGCTTTGACATAAGGACAATGATTGCAGATGAACATCACCAGCAAACCGTTCTTTCCGCGAACATCTTTCAGCGTCCAGATTTTCCCGTCCACACCGGTCAGCCGAAATTCCGGGGCGGGCCGGCCAAAATCACATACCAGAGACTCAGTTTGCGCCATGGCATCGCTCCTTGGAACGAATCGTGTACGCCGGTCGTCTGCGCCCTTCGAAGAGTATTGTGCGTGGGCCGCTATCGGTAATCTTCATTAACACGAGGCAAGTCGTCCTGATATTATCTCGCAGTCTATGGATAACGACACGTTGATGCAACGCGACCTGCGCGTGGTGTGGCATCCCTGCACCCAAATGCACGACCATGAGGCCCTGCCGCTCATTCCGATCCGTCGCGGTGAAGGCATCTGGCTTGAAGATTTCAACGGCAAGCGTTATCTCGATGCCATCAGTTCCTGGTGGGTCAACCTCTTCGGCCACGCCAATCCGCGCATCACGGCCGCCATTGAAAACCAGCTGCAACAACTTGAACATGTGATGCTGGCGGGTTTCACGCACGAGCCCGTGGTCCGGTTATCGGAACAACTGGTGCAACTGGCGCCACCCGGGCTCACGCGTTGTTTTTTCGCCGATAGCGGCTCCGCGGCCATCGAGGTCGCGCTCAAGATGAGCTTTCACTATTGGTTGAACCGGGGCGAGAAAAAACGCACCCGCTTCGTCAGTCTCGCAAACGGTTATCACGGTGAAACCCTCGGCGCCTTGTCGGTGGGAAATATACCGCTCTACAAAGACACCTACCGGCCCCTGTTGCTGGAAGCGATCACGGTTGAATCACCGGATTGCTATCACCGGGAATCCGGTCAATCCTGGGCGGATTATTCCACGCAGGCATTCGCCCGCATGGAGGAAGTCTTGGCGCGTCACGCGGAGGAAACCTGTGCCGTGGTGGTGGAACCGCTGGTGCAGTGCGCCGGATCGATGCGCATGTACGATCCGGTTTATCTCCGGCTGCTGCGAGATGCGTGCGATAAGTACCGGGTGCATTTGATTGCCGATGAAATCGCCGTGGGCTTTGGCCGCACCGGGACCATGTTTGCCTGCGAGCACGCGGCCATTGCGCCCGATTTTCTCTGTCTCGGCAAAGGACTGACCGGCGGATACCTGCCGCTTTCGGTGTGCCTGACGACGGAAGACGTGTACCAGGCCTTTTATGCGGATTACCGCACCCGCAAGGCGTTCCTCCATTCCCACAGTTACACCGGGAACCCGCTGGCCTGCCGCGCCGCCCTGGCCACGCTCGACATCTTCCGCGACGATGATGTGATCAATCGCAACCGGGAACTCGCGGCGCACATGGCGCGCGCGGCGGTGCCATTGGCCGACCACCCGCACGTGTCCGAGGTACGGCAGACCGGGATGATTCTCGCGATCGAAATGGTGCGGGAGAAAAAAACGCGCGCGCCCTATCCGTGGCAGGAGCGACGCGGCTTATCGGTATACCGCCATGCGCTCGAACATGGCGCGCTGTTGCGGCCGCTCGGCGATGTCATCTATTTCATGCCGCCGTACGTCATCACACCCGAGGAAATCGACCTGCTTACCAATATTGCACGAGATGGTATTAATCAGGCAACGCGAGAGTAGCAAGTAGCAAGTTTCAAGTAGCAAGTTAAGATAGAATTAAAATCTTGTCACTTGCTACTCGCCACTTGCTACTGCCTTCAGGGATAGAACACCCGGTGCAGCGCCTCCAGATCCGGAACAATCATCACTCGTCCGTCCACCTTGATTCCCCCGGCCACGTACGGTGAATCGGGCAATTCGGAATTATCGGCGATCGGTTGCGAGCCGTCCGCCGACTGGGGCCGCGGTTCCGTGTTCGTGAGCAACCCGAAAAATTCCCACTCTTTTCTTCCGCTCAGGGGATAGAGGACGACGATTTTCCCGGCGCTTGGGTTTGCCGGCGCCATCCCGCCGAGAAGCACCTCGTAAGAAATGACCGGCACGGCGAGCGTGCGCCAACCGATCACGCCTTTGAGCCAGGGCTGGCTGAAAGGAATCTGCGACATGTTTTGCGGATTGATTACCTCGGCGACCGTGGCACTGGGTACCAGCAGCGACGCGCCTTCCAGCGAGATTTCCAGCAAATGCAGCCGGGGGCGTGATCGTGGCTTCTTCATACGTTCCCCAAACTCTGCAGATAACTGACGAAGGCCTTTGGCTCGAATACCAGCATAACCTGATTACCGGTCACCCAGGCACCGGAAAACAGATGTCCCAGATGCGTGGGAGGAAGACCGAGGGGAATAAACGGTGTTATCGTGGTCTCCGCGCTTGGCAGCAGTTGCACTTCGTCGACAACCATACCCACGGCATGTGGCAGTGCTTCCAGAAACACCGCGCGATACCAGTGATGATGACGCGTCACGCGCAGCGTCGCGTCCAGACAGTAGGCCGGGTACCGAGCGGTGCGCACCGTGCGCCAGGCGGCAACATTTCCTTCAGGAGACTTGTTGATCACAAGGTTGTCACGCTGCTCGATGTTGTAGCCGGAGGTGCCCGGGAGCAGATAACTTATGCTCCCCAGTTGCAACCGTAAGTACTGGTTATGCTCACCGACGGTCATTTTTTCCCTGAATACCGGGTCTGGCAGCACAATCAATCAAATCCGCGAAGCGGTTCATCGTTCCTGGAGCCGTTCCAGGAGATTATCGATATTTTTGAACAATTCCTCTTCTTGATAGGGTTTGCTCATGTATATGTCCACACCGAGGTCGATCGCTTTTTGCCGGTGTTTGGAACCCGCTCGCGACGTAATGATGATGATGGGGATTTGCTTCAGGTTCTCGTCGGATCGCACGCGGGTCGTCAGTTCATACCCATCCATCCGCGGCATTTCAATATCGACGAGCATAAGATCAGGAATGCGGTCACGCAGTTGTTCAACGGCGTCGATGCCGTCCTTCGCCACCATCACGTCCATCCCCCGCTTTTGCAAATGCTTGCTTGTAACCTTGCGCACGGTAAGCGAATCATCCACCACCATGATAACGGGTCGTTCCCGGATTTCCGCTGCCGGCTTGGCAACCGGATGGTGTTCGAAATGTATGATGTCTTCACGAAACCACAGCGCGGGTATATCCAGGATGAGCACGACGCGTCCGTCACCGAGGATGGTCGCGCCGGCGAGTCCCTTGATTTCAGAGAGCTGCGGCCCGATCGATTTGATCACCACTTCGCGGGTGCCGCCCAGACCATCGACCTGGATGGCGACTTCGCGTGTCCCAGCCCGTGCAATCATTACCGGTACTTTCTTTATGTTACGCGGCGTAGAAGTCAGGCCCAGCCGCTGCCCCAGGCTCATGTACGGATACACTTTCCCGTCGTGGGAAAGCAGCGGATTCTTGCCCACCGCAAGATTGGCGACTTTCTCAAATGGAAATTCAATGATATTCACCACGGACCCCAACGGGAGCGCGAACAGCTGGTCCCCCACATACACCATCAAGGCCTGCATGATGGACAATGTCAATGGCAGGCGAATGATAAAAGTCGTTCCCATGTCCGCTTCGCTGTCCACGGACATGCTCCCCCCCAACTGCTTGACTTCGCTGTGCACCACATCCATTCCCACGCCGCGTCCCGACAAATGGGTAATTTTCTCCGCGGTGGAAAACCCGGACATGAGAATGAACTGGATCAGTTCTTCTTCGGTCAAGTCGGCTTCGGGTGACATGAGACCGCGCTCAATCGCTTTGGCGCGAATCGCCTGAATATTGAGGCCGGCGCCGTCGTCGGACAAGCGGATAATCACTTCGGGTCCTTCCTGCGAGCAGGCTATCGTGATGCGCCCGACCGCCGGTTTGTTTTTCTGTCGGCGAACGGATTCTTCTTCAATGCCATGGTCAATGCTGTTGCGGATCATGTGCTCAAACGGCCCGATCATGCGGTCGAGCACATTGCGGTCAATTTCCACCTCGGCGCCATCCAGATTGAGTTCCGCGCGCTTGCCCAATTCGCGTCCCGTCTGGCGAACAATATGCCGCAAGCGCGCCGCCTGCGTCATGAAGCTCACCATGCGAGTGCGCATCAGGCCTTCCTGCAGATCGGTATTGATACGCGCCTGCTGCTGCAACACCGCTTCAGCTTCTCCGGCGAAATTTCCCAAGCTGTTCTGGATGGTGCCGAGATCGTGCAGACTTTCAGCCAAGGAACGCGACAGCTGCTGCAAGCGGCTGTAACGGTCAAATTCAAGCGGGTCGAAATCTTCTTCGTGATTCTCGACGCCCGCCTCCTGCTCCATGCGGTAGAGAATCTGCGACTCGGATTGTATTTCCAGCTCGCGAATCTGCTCTCGAAAGCGGGTGATGTTGCGTGACAGCTCTGAAAGGTTGTCGCGGAAACTGAAAATCTGCTGCTCCATGCGCGAACGCGAAATACTCACTTCGCCGGCGTAGTTGACCAGGTCGTTCAACAGGCTGGTATTGACGCGCACCTGGCCGCGGCGTTCCATCATTTCCGGCCACTGCTGCCGATCGTCGTCTTCCGGCGGCTGACGGTTTTCCTGAAAATCCGTGCCGGTGTTAAACGCTGCGGGCATTGCCGCACTCTGCTTGTTTTCGTCTGACGCCGCGGTTTCAACGACGGGTTCATCGACCGAAACCCTGTCAGCGGTATTGTCCGGAACGGCGGCGACCGGCTTTGGCTCCCTGGCCGTCACAGAAACGTCCGTGACCGGTCGGCCGGATGACAACGCCAGCACCCTGGCATTCAGGTCCGTGATGTCGGGCGCGGGCCGGTTACGGCGGGCATGGCCGAGCATAATCATCAGGAAGTCGTGTACCTCATCGAGCAGGTCGAACAGCCCAGCTCCCACATCAACCTTGCCCTCTTCGGTATTTCTAAGCAGTGTTTCAGTATTATGACTGAGCTCTCCCATGGTCATGGCGCCAGCCATGCGGGCCCCGCCTTTCAGCGTGTGCAACGAGCGTTTGAGTTCCGGCACCAAAGCCCGGTCGTCCGGACGGATACGCCAGCGGGTCAACGCCTCTTCAATGGTGTTCAGGATGTCCGTGGCCTCTTCCTGGAAGATATCGAGCAACTCGGGATCGATCTGCTCGGGTATCGACTCCGGTGAGGTGCTGGAAAACGGAGGGGCACGCTCGGGCGCGATTCCGGTGTCGGGAGGCAGTGACGGAGGCGGAGTGATTTTCGCTGGCGCGGGTGGCGGCGTTGCGACTTCCCTTGCCGGGATGCGAACTGACGGCATAGGATTTCTGTCGAGTGAGGGATCCGGTTCCTCGATATATTCAATCACCGCGTGGGTATCGCGCGAAAGCTCGGCAAACCGCTGGCGCAGTATCCCGCTTGAGGTTTCCCCGCGGTTCATCAGCTCAACGAGCTCCGTAACGACCGATTCAAATCGCGTTACGAGCTCCAGATGAACCTCATTCAATGGAACATTTTCGGTTTTAAGCGTATGCAGGAGCTTTTCTATTACCGAGCAGGGTTCGGACATCGCCTCAAGCGTCAGTGAACGGGCGTTACCCTGAAGCGTGTGTACCGCGCGATAGAGAGTTTCCGATACAAAACAGGCGCCGCCAGTCTCACGGCAAGAAGAAATCTGCTGGCGGATGTTGGCGAGGTTATTTTGCGCTTCCGAAGTGAAAATTTCGAGCAAGGCTCCATCCAGTTTCGGGAGATCAGCGGTTTTTTTTTGAGGAGCTCTGGATTTCACATCCGAACCCGGTCCGGGCGTTGCTCTCCGTTCCGTTTCCGTCGCGGATGCTGCTGCCTTTTTTCGCGGAATCTTCGGCGGCACCGCCCCAGGCTCCGCCAGGGCGAAGGCAAATTGGCGCAATGATTCCAATTCGACACCGTGCGGCGACCGATCCGCGAGGGCATCGACCATTTTCGGAAACGTCTCCTCAGCCTGGTCCAGCAGATCGATAATCGCCGGCGAGGGTGCGATTTTGCCCTCGCGCACCTTGTTCAGAACATTTTCCACCGACCAGGCCAGCTCGGCAATTTCGGTGGCCCCTACCATCCGGCCACTGCCTTTGATGGTATGGAATCCGCGGCGGAGGTCGGCCAAGGCATTCTGGTTTGCGGTATCTTCCCGCCAAACCCCGAGCTTGTTCTTGATATTCTCAATCACATCGCGCGCGTCTTCGATGAAGATATCCATGATCTCATCATCGAATTCCTCGTCCGCGGCGGTCTGTCTTTCCGGCGCAGCAGGACGCGCGGCGGGCTTGGAGGGGACAGCTCTTGTCCTTTCCGCAGTTTCGGCATACTTCGGCGCGGGTACTTCGTCATCGAAGTCCGCCGCGGGACGATTCGGCGTGGCGCGCGAATCGCGGCGCACGATCAGCCGACGGCCGGCCAGCGCGGACACGGCGGTGAACGACTGTTTAAGGGTATCTGTGATTTCCTGCGTCACACGCGTGGGATCATCGGCCACGAGCGCAAGCAGTTTATTCATTTCTGCGCTGAACAGTTCGATCTTTCGCTGACCTTGCTCCCGGGCCAATTGCGAAAGATCTGAAAGCTGCTGGGCGAGCGTCTCCCGCGCCGGGTCGTTCTCAAGGTCATCGAGCCAGGATTCGAGGCTCATACGAATACCGTCAATCAGCAAACCCGGGTCACGTTTTAGCGTTTGCCTGGTGGCGAGTGCGTTGTCCATATCCTTGAACGCCGCATCGATCAGCATTTCCAGGTTCGGCCGGTCGGCGCGCAGACCCTCGATAAATGCGCCGATCGTGCCGACGCACACGGCCAACCCATCCATGACGGTGCTGTCGGCGATGAGCGTGCCACGTCGGATGTCTTCGACATATTGTCTGGTTACTTCCACCAGTTCACCGGCGCGCGATTGGCCGAGGATCTGCATCGCGCCCAGGATCTGCGATAGCAGGGCCGGAACCTGGTCCAGCGATTGCACTTGGGCAGGGTCAGCGGCGAAACCTTCGAGGGCGTCCTCGATGCGAACCAGATTGTTGCTCACTTCACCGGCCACGACTCCGAGTAAATGCTTGTAATCCGATTCCGTCAGCTCTCCATCCGATACCTCGATTCCATCCGTCGCGGGCAACGATTCGCCGTCATCCGGCGAATGCAGCGTGCGCAACCGCTGGATGGCATCGGCAATCTGGTTTTTCCACTCGGCCGGGGAACGGCTCATGTCGCGCGTGCTGTTTTCGACCATGAGCAGGGCCTCCGCCATGGGCATGGAGGCCGAATTCGGATTCGCAATCTTGTTGTCGAGCAGGGCGCGGCAGGTCTGCGATAACTCATCCACCAGCGATTTGAGTATCGGTACATTCAGCATATCCAGCGTACCGGACATCTTGCGGAATGACTCCAGTAATGGCTCGAGCGAAACGCTGGCGTGATTTTCCGGGTCAAAATAGGTGGACATCAGATCCTGTGCCGATTCTATTTCCTTGCCGAGCGCCGAAGACACCGACTGCAGCGCCTCGGGCGCCGGCAGGTCAGTCACGGTATCGGTCTCCTGGACTCCGCCGGTCAGCAGGAACGCCAGGTCGAACGCATGCTTGAGTTGCGTGATACGGGGTCCTTGTGAACTCGCGTGGGCAATTTCCCACAGGATCGCACGCGTCAACGATTCGGAAGAATTCCGCAGAACCGATTTTTCCGCGCCATCGATGATTTTTTTGAGCTGATGATCCAGGCTTGCAAACAACTTCTTGCGCTCGGGCGTTACCTCAAGCCCGCCGTCGATCAATGCCTCGAATAGGCCTCCGGCTACCCAGAATAATTGTTCGAGCGCCACCAGGCTTGCCTTGGCATGCAGCTTTTCGAAGACATCCGCAATTTTCCGCAGCGCCGCTTTATCTTCCGCATTCCTCAGCCACTGAAGCAATGTCGATTGGAATGGGCCGCGAAGCTGCTTGGCGAGTTCGCGGAATTCGGATTCCGATGCCTTTTCCTTCGGTGAGTCGGAAGGCGGCGGGCGGATGGAAAGATCGGGCGAGAACAACTCCAGCTCAGAAATGGTCGGGACTTTCCTTGCCACACGAAGCTCGTTGATGAGCTTGATATGCTTGAGCGGTATATCGAGCTGACCGTATTGCAACCGCGCCAGATAATCCGGGAGCGTCAGGATTCCACGCGTCAAGGCGTCAAAAACACCGGACTCGGGAGCGACCTTGTCGTTGACGATGGCTTCGGCAAGCGCCTCGGTTTCCTTGGCGAGCAAGGCCGCGCCGTCGAGTTCGACCATGAGCAGCGTGCCCACCACCTGATGCAGATGGGTGATACAAAAACGCAGCCGGGTCTTGTCGGACGGATTTTCGGCGAACGACTCCAATGCAAGACGCGCTTGTTTCAGCGTCTCATCGATCTCGGTTTTGACCCAACCCAGCGTGCTCAGGTCAACTTTGCTGTGTGTACTCATTGATATCGCAAACTCTCCACCGTGATCTGCCTTCACGCTGTTCCAATACGCGTGAAATCCTTGACCGAATAGCGCCGCCCGAAGGTGACGTTATGCCGGCAGCTTGAAACCCGCCACGGAGGCTTGCAGCTCGCGCGCCAGATCGGAGAGCTTGCCGATGGCTTCCGCCGTTTGCCGGCTGCCCGAGGAGGTCAACGTGGTGGTCTCCTGAATCTTGGCCATATTTCCTGATACGTCCGTCGCCGTCTGAGACTGTCGCTGCGCATCGCGCGCAATGTTCACGATCAAATTTGAAAGCTGCTCGGACACGGATTCGATCTCACCCAGCGCTTGTCCCGCCGCATCGGCCAGCCGCGTGGTCTGTACCACGCCGTTGGTGGCCTGCTCCATCGAGGCCACGGCTTCATTGGTATCCGCCTGAATGGTTTTGACCAGGTCGGCGATCTGCTTGGTCGCTTCGGCCGACCGCTCGGCGAGACGCTGCACTTCGTCCGCCACCACCGCAAAACCCCGCCCGGCTTCACCCGCCATCGCCGCCTGGATCGCGGCATTCAGCGAGAGTATGTTCGTCTGCTCGGCAATGTCGTTGATGAGCTCCACGATCTCGCCGATTTGCTGCGAGGATTCACCCAGACGCTTAATGCGTTTGGCGGTCTCCTGGATCTGCTCACGCATCTCGTCCATGCCCTTGATCGTATCCTGCACGGCGACCGCGCCGCGTTTGGCGGTCGCCACGGATCCTTGCGCCACTTCGGCGGAGCGTTCGGCGCTTTTTGACATGTCTTCCATGGAACGGGCCATGGCCACCATCTTGCCCGTGGCATCGGTGATCTGCGCCGCCTGACGCAATGCGGCTTCGGTCAACTCGGTGGCGGTTTGCCGCGAGTGTTCCGAAGCGACGGCCACTTGTTGCGCGGCATTTTTGATACGCATCACCAGGTTTCTCATTTCGCGCACCGCGTAATTGATAGAGTCCGCGATTGCTCCCGTGATTTGTTCGGTCACCTCGGGCTGAATCGTCAAGTCGCCATCCGCCAGGTCGCCCATTTCGTCGAGCAGTTTCAGGATCGCGTCCTGACTCTGACGGTTCTGTTCAACGCTCATGTGCGCGCGGTCACGAGCGTCTTTGACCAGCCTGAACGCCAGCAAAAAGAGGAACAAGACCGAGGCAAATCCCGCAATAATGATGGATGTGCGAATACCTTCGCGATGCTCGGTCAGGCCGGAGTAGGCATCGACCAATTGCCTCGACTTCTGCAACAGCGGATCGGACTGTTCAAAAACCGTCTGGCTCGACCGTTGCGAGACGAACAGTTCCGCGGCGCTGCCAAGGATACTTTCGATGTGCTTGTTGATTTTTCCGAACGCCGCAGCGGATTCGTCAATTTTCTCCCGCACGGACGGGGGCGCGTTCCGCCGCAGGAATTCGTTGGATTCCTTGTATAATTTCGCGTCCTTGCCGAACTGCGCGGCCGCCACCGCCGCCTCGTTGCCACCCTGGGCAAACAAGTTAACATCCTTCGCCATGCGCTGGGAAATCATGCCCTGGCGGGATGCCAGGTAAAGCAATTCCTGTTTCATTCCAGCCTTGGCGCCCAGCTCGGCAATCTCGTCGGATAGCGACAGCAGCAATGGGCTCATCTGGTTAATCGCCAACACCGAGTCGTGCAGGTTGAATTGCGATTTTTCCAGCGACAGAATCTGGTCCACGTTCGCCCGTAAACCCTCGTTCGGTTTGGGCGTCCACATGTTGAAAATTTCCTTCAGCTGGTTATTCGCGATTTCCTGCGGGCTCGGCGAAACTCCCAGCTGGGAATTGCCGTCACGCAAGGAGGTTAAAATTTCGTCAAACCGGTCGCGTGATTCCCGCAGGCCCTTGAAAGCGCTTGGCTCACCCAAAACCGCCTCGCGCGCATCCTTGGCCAATCGTTGCGACAACATCAGTAACTGTGATGATTGTTCGATATACTTTGCCTCGCGCTCGGTCCGCTGGGCATTGATTACCAACAACCAGATCATGGCGATGATGGCGATCACCATTCCGCCCAGGACGAGTGGCAGACTGCCGAACAAGTTCATCAGCCCGCCGCTGAATAATGATGACGTCGGTTTCCCGACATCGACAAAATCGTTGCCCAACGTCGATCCGGCCGCCTCGTCCGTAAGATCGATGATATCTTCCGAGGGCTGGTCCAATCCTGTCTGCGTTTTACTTTTCCTAGCCATGCTGTCCACCTCGTCTCATACTGAATACTGTGAATTCATTTGTACCTGGCTATTTCACGGTGATTATACTTGCCGGTCAGGCGGCGACGTGACGGAAGGAAGGACTTTCCGCCAGAGATTTCATATCAAAAACTCCCCACAAAACATTGTCGCGCAAAAAAGCCCCCGTCAACTGGCCCAGAACGGGGTCGTCCACCCCGGACAGATCCTGCCGCTCCAGGTCCTCGTCAAAATGTCGCAGTCCTAAAACCTCGTTAACCAATAAGCCGGTGTTCAGTCCCGACGCATTCATGATCATCATCCGGGACTTGTCATCCTGAAAGACCGGCGGCTTGCCGAAATATTCCGAAAGATCGACGATCGTAATCAGGTTCCCGCGCACGTTGGCAATGCCCTTGAGCCAGGGTTTCACGCCCGGCACCACCGCCGCCGGCGGCGGCGGTAAAATCTCGAGCACATGATCGAGCGGCGTCACCAGCATCATGTTCCCGAGTCGAAATCCCACTCCGGACCACAACTTCGTCACTTCGACTTCTTGCGGCAAACCAGGAGCATTCTCCAGGCTTTGTTGCTGCATCTTGCGCAGGAGTTCGAAGGGGTCTTGTCGCGAGGTATTAGCCATGCGCTAAAGCGACCTTATTTTCCCGATCAACACATTTTCGACAATTGGTTTGACGATGTAGTCCTTCGCGCCTTGCCGCAGCCCCCACGCTTTGTCGGTTTCCTGACCTTTGGAAGAGCAGACAAATACCGGAATGGAAGCCGTCTCCGAGTCCTTGGAGATCACCCGCGTGGCTTCAAAGCCGCTCATACCCGGCATTACGATGTCCATCAATATGAGATCGGGCTTTTCCTTTTTTGCCTTGGCTATTCCTTCCTCACCGCTGGTGGCGGTTATCACGGAATATCCGTTTTTCTTCAGCATCTCCCCCAACAAGTGGGTATCCGTCGCTGAATCGTCTACTACTAAAATTTTTTTTATAGGCATCTGACTGCTCCGTTTTGTCTGATTACTATAATTTCCCCGTCTCCTTCACGCCAAGCCGGCCGTATCAGTGGACATATCGGTTGATGACATCAATCAACTCCTCCTGGGTAAACGGCTTGTTAACATGTTCTTCGGAACCGGCGATACGCCCCCGGGCACGGTCGAACAGGCCGTCTTTGCTCGATAACATGATCACCGGTGTATCTCTGAATTTCTTGTTGTTCTTGATCAGTTGGCAGGTTTGATAACCGTCCAACCGGGGCATCATGATGTCAACGAAAATAATGTCCGGGAGGTTATCGGTAATCAGCGACATGGCCTCAAATCCGTCGGCGGCGGTGTATACCTCGTACCCAGCCTTTCTCAGCAACGCTTCGGCGGTGCGCCTTATGGTATTGCTGTCATCGATTACCATCACTTTAATACTCACGACGCTTTCCTCGCCTAAATTCTTGCTATCGGACATTTTGACGGACACGCCGAGCCAGGCCAGTCGGTTTGTGATGTAATTTGTGCGGATTTATGGCTATAATAATGATTTGGTAGCACAAATCCCGCCCAAAATCCACGCACACGATCGCTCCGGCCACTCCCTTAACAATATAGTCTATGCCAACCTTGGCGTTTGGAGCCCGGCCACGGGCCGTTCATCCCGGTCTTTCCCGGGAAATAACCGGCGGAATATCTGCATCTATCGTGCCAAACCGCCTGGGACTTACCTTTATCAGAACCAATCGATTACCATGGAGTCTGAGAACCGGCCCACAAAATCCAGCGAATCATGGGTAATGCATCTCAGCCAATCGTCCCGCATCTGACCACGGCCCTAACCGGGCCGTTGCAAGAAATCGAGGCCGTCTTGCTGCGAAACCAGGCCGGCATCGAGCGCTGGTTCCGTAGCCAATGGCGGGAGACACCGGCCCCGTTTTATTGCTCGGTGGATTTGCGCAACGCCGGTTTCAAACTCGCGCCGGTGGATACCAACCTGTTCCCGGCCGGGTTCAACAATCTCAATCCCGCGTTTCGTCCCTTGGCGGTGCAGGCGGTGCAAGCAGCGCTCGAACGGGTTTGCCCCAGTGCCGGGGGAGTGCTGGTCATTCCGGAAAGCCACACTCGCAATGTCCATTACTTTGAAAGCCTGGCCACGCTCGTGGAAATCCTGACCATGGCCGGACTCAAGGTACGGCTCGGTTCGTTACTTCCCGACATCACCGCGCCAAAAACCATCGTATTGCCCTCCGGGCGGGAACTCCTGCTTGAGCCGCTCGTGCGCCGTGACCACCGGATTACCGTGGCGGATTTTGAGCCCTGTTTTGCGCTGCTCAACAACGACTTGTCCGGCGGAATGCCCGCCATCCTGGAAAATCTGGATCAAACCATTGCCCCGCCGTTACCGCTTGGCTGGTGGAATCGCCTGAAATCGAATCACTTCACCCACTATCATCGCGTCGCCACCGAATTCGCCGCCTTGGTCAATCTCGATCCATGGCTGATTGACCCGATTTTCCGCAAATGCGGCAAGGTAGATTTTGAAAAACGCACCGGGGAAGAATGCCTGGCCACCAATATCGCCGAGATCCTTGTTGAGATGCGGGCCAAATACCGTGAGTACGGGATCGATCAGGAGCCCTTCGTCATCGTCAAGGCCGACGCCGGCACCTATGGCATGGCCATTATGTCGGTCAAAGATGCCAAAGAGGTATACGCGCTCAATCGCAAGCAGCGGACCAAGATGGCTCGCGCCAAGGAAGGTCATGCGGTGCGCGACGTGATGGTGCAGGAAGGGGTGTACACCTTTGAAACCTGGGGACCGAAAAATGCCGTGGCGGAACCGGTTGTCTACATGATCGATCACTTTGTTGTCGGAGGATTCTACCGGGTGCATACCAGTCGCGGGATCGATGAGAACCTCAATGCGCCCGGCATGCAGTTCGAACCGCTCGCCTTTGCCGAACCCTGCAGCTATCCCGATCCAAACCAGGCGCCGAACACCAACTCCAACCGTTTCTATGCCTACGGGGTGATCGCACGTCTCGCGCAAATCGCCGCGGCGCGTGAATCAGAAGAGGCAATAAGGACGCCGGCGGCATATAAATCAAACGATTTGAAGAAAGCCAACTACTGATCGTTTCCCGCACGCGAGCTCCATGACGATCCGACTCGGCGTAGTGATGGATCCCATCGGGGCCATCAATATAAAAAAAGACAGCACCTTCGCGATGCTGCTCGAAGCTCAGGCGCGCAGCTGGCAGATCCAATACTTGGAACAAAGCGACCTGTTCCTGCAAGACGGGCGATGCTTTGCGCGCCGCCGCGAACTCCGGTTATTTGAAAACTCCGACCGATGGTTCGAATGGGGTCCGGAAAACACGGGCCCAGCCGAGATGCTTGATGTCATCCTGATGCGCAAGGATCCGCCGTTTGACATGGAGTACGTATACACCACCTATCTCCTGGAACGCGCGGAAGCGGCCGGCGTGCTGGTCGTGAACAAACCGCGCAGCCTGCGCGATGCCAATGAAAAACTTTTCACCGCCTGGTTTCCTCAATGCATGCCGCCGACCCTGGTGACGCGTTCCGCCGCGCGGGTCCGCGATTTTCTCTCGGCTCACGGCGACATCGTACTGAAACCACTGGGCGGCATGGGCGGCGAATCCGTTTTTCGCCTGCGCCGCGGCGACCCCAACACGAATGTTGCAATCGAAATCCTGACCGCCGATGAAACCCGCTTCGCCATGGCGCAGCGGTTCATTCCCGAAATCGCCCAGGGCGACAAGCGCATTTTGCTCATTGACGGTGAACCCATCCCTTATGCACTCGCCCGGATTCCCGCCGAAGGCGAAACCCGCGGGAACCTTGCCGTAGGCGGGACGGGCGTGGGCGCGCCATTGACCGAGCGCGACCGCTGGATTTGCGCACAGGTGGGCCCGGTGCTGCGGGAAAAGGGATTGATGTTCGTCGGACTCGACGTCATTGGCGATTACCTGACGGAAATCAACGTCACGAGCCCGACCTGCATTCGGGAACTCGACCGGATTTATGACCTCCGGATCAGCGCCAAACTCATGGACACCATCGCCGCCAGCCTCTCCCGACAGCGTGCACGCCGGCAGGATTGAGTTATAATTTTTCTATCGAGCATGACGGCATATACCATCACGAGTATTTCACAGAGCGACCGTTTCGGCGTGAGCATCTTCGGTTCGTTCCTGGTGCACATGGTCGTGATTCTGGGTGTGACGTTTACCTTGCCCAAGCTGAGTGATTTTCCGGGGCTGCCCAGCCTGGAGATTACGCTGGTGCAGACCGCGAGCGATAAACGGCCGCTCGACCCGGAGTTTCTGGCGCAGGCCAACCAGGATGGCGGTGGCGACAGCGATGCCGCGGAAATCGCCAAGAACCCGCTGCCGGTGCGCGAGATCAGTCCGGTGAATCGCGATTTTCCAACCTTTCAGACCATGCCCCAGAAGCGCGTGACGTCGGAACGTGAAAAGACCGCGCTGCTGTCACAGCAAGCCAGCCGTAAAATCAAGGATCAGGAAATCAAACCGGAGAAAAAGGAATTACAGCTCCAGCCGCCCCATTTGGGGCTCATGGCGCGCGCGGAAATTCAGGAGGAGCGTGCGCGCCTGAATGCCGAGATCAGCCGCACGTGGCAGGAATACCAGAAACGTCCACGGCACAAATTTCTGAATGCCCGTACGCAGGAATACAAGTACGCGGCATACATGGATGCCTGGCGTGCGAAAGTGGAGGCCATCGGTAATCTCAATTATCCCGAAGAAGCCAAACGTAGACATCTGACCGGCAACCTGTTGCTGGACGTGGCGCTGAATCCCGACGGGACCGTCAACGGGATATCGCTGCGACGCTCCTCGGGACATAAAACGCTGGACGACGCGGCGATCCGAATCGTCGAGCTTGCCGCGCCCTTCGCACCGTTTCCACCCGAAGTCCGCGCGGACATCGATGTGCTGCATATCACGCGTACCTGGAAATTCAATGAATCGGGGCTTTCCAGCGAAAACTGATTCGTCGGCTTGCCGGTTGGATTTAGTCAATCACAAATCTGTCCGGTGGCAGATTCATCTTGAAATCAGAAATTACGACCGGCTCGGACCAGACACCCTTGTATCGCGCATCCGAGTGCCGGATACTCTTTTACCATGACAGCCTTGGTCTCTTTCGCCAATCATTTCCTGATCGCCATGCCAACCCTGGCAGACGCGAATTTTGCACGCAGCGTCACCCTCATCTGCGAACATTCTGACAAGGGCGCCATGGGTATCGTCGTCAACCGTATGACCGATTTGCGTTTAGGCGAAATCTTCGAACAGCTCAGCATAGATCCGGCCAAGGCTTCGAACACCGAATCCGTTGTCTATCTCGGTGGGCCGGTACAGAACAATCGCGGCTTTGTGCTGCACGAGCCGCTTGGCAACTGGGAATCTACGCTTACCGTGACGGACAATCTTGGGGTGTCTACCTCGCGCGACGTCCTCGAGGCCATCGCGCACAATCGTGGCCCGGATAAATACATGGTGGCGCTCGGTTACGCCGGGTGGGGTGCCGGGCAGCTCGAACGCGAAATCTCCGAAAACTCCTGGCTCTCCGGACCCGCCAGCCGCGAGATTATTTTCAACTTACCGGTGGAACACCGCTGGAAAGCGGCGGCCCGGCTCATGGGTGTCAATCTCTCCACGCTGTCCGGAGAGGCGGGACACGCGTGAGACCAGGGTTTATCTCCAAGGATACCCGCCGGCACGGCCCCTCCTAGGCATGCCCGAGAGCACCACGGCCGAGACCTTTCTCGGGTTTGACTACGGGGCAAAATACATCGGCGTCGCCGTCGGGAGCCGCCATTCGCGTCAGGCAGAACCCTTGACCACCCTGCGTGGCTCGGCCAAAAATCCCGACTGGGTCGGTGTTTCGAAGCTTATTGCGCAGTGGCGCCCGGATGCCCTGATCGTCGGTTTGCCGCTGAATATGAATGGCAGCGGCAATCCGATGACCCGCGCCGCCCGGCAATTTGGCGAACACCTCAAGGACCGCTACAATTTGCCGGTACATATGGTGGATGAACGTCTCTCAACGCTGGCCGCCCGCGATATCCTGAACGAGGCGGGCGTTCCCATGAGACGTCACAAAAAACGGCTTGATCAGGTGGCGGCCCAGACCATCCTCCAGACCTTCCTGAACGAACTTCCCGGAGCCCCCCGTGACATCGGCGATTGACATCGAAGCGGCGATGACGCGGATGGCCGAACAGCTTCGACCACTGCTCAAGCGTCGCCCACTCATGATTGGTGTCCACACGGGTGGGGCCTGGATTGCCGAACGCCTGCACCAACAACTCGATCTGAAAGAACCGTTGGGTACACTCGACATTTCCTTTTATCGAGATGATTTTACCCGCATCGGCATGAATCCCCAGGTCCGTACTTCCCATCTTCCCGTCAATGTCGAGGACCGCCACATCATTCTGGTGGACGACGTGCTGCATACCGGACGCACCATCCGCGCCGCGCTCAACGAAATCTTCGACTACGGCCGTCCGGCCTCGGTGATGCTTGCCTGTCTCATCGAACGTGATGGACGCGAATTGCCCATCGAAGCCCAGGTAGTGGGTGAGCACATGAAGCTCGGGAAGAAAGAGCACATCAAACTGCTGGGACCGGATAAACTCGAGTTACGCGTCCAGGAGGTCAACGGGTGAAACCAGGCCTTCAATTCGATGACGCCGGCCGGTTGCGCCATCTGCTCACCATTGAAGGTCTTTCCCGTCAAACCATTATTGAAATTCTCGACACCGCCGAGTCCTTCATCTCGATGGGTGAGCGTGAGATCAAGAAAATCCCCCTGTTGCGGGGAAAAACCGTCGTCAATCTGTTCTTCGAGTCCAGCACCCGCACCCGCACCACCTTCGAGATCGCCGCCAAGCGCCTGTCGGCGGACGTGATCAATCTGAATGTCGACGCCTCCAGCACCAGCAAGGGCGAAACCCTGCTCGATACCATCCGCAATCTCGAGGCCATGCATACCGATCTCTTTATCGTGCGGCATGCCGAATCCGGCGCGGCGCACATGATCGCGCGCCATGTACCGCCACACGTCCATATCATCAACGCCGGCGACGGCCGCCATGCGCACCCCACCCAGGGTCTGCTCGACATGTTCACCATCCGTCGCTACAAGGGTGCGTTCGAAAAACTCAAAGTGGCCATCGTGGGCGACATCCTGCACTCGCGTGTCGCGCGCTCGCAGATTCACGCGCTGGTCACGCTGGGCGTGGCGGAGTTGCGCGTGGTCGCTCCCAAGACGCTGCTGCCGACGGCGGTGGAGATGCTCGGGGTTCGTGCCTTTACCCGCATGGAGGAAGGTCTCGACGGCGTGGACGTAGTTATGATGCTGCGGCTGCAGCGCGAACGGATGCAGGGGGCTCACATTCCGAGCGAGCATGAATTTTTCAATCTCTATGGACTGACGCCTGCCAAGCTCGCGCTGGCCGCCAAGGATGCCATCGTTATGCATCCGGGACCGATGAACCGCGGCCTGGAAATCGATTCCGCCGTGGCCGACGGCCCGCAATCGGTGATACTGCCGCAAGTGACGTACGGCATCGCCGTGCGCATGGCGGTGATGGCGCTTATCATGGGTGGTGCATCTGAACCTCCGAAGTACCGGGATGCACAGATGTCGCGCGCGGCGAAAAACCCGCAACGAGCCGGCGGGAGGCGCTGATGGCGGGAATCGTCATCCAAGGCGGCCGCCTGATCGACCCGGCCCACGCTGTGGACGGCAAGAAAGATCTCTACATCGACGGCAATGGTTTTGTGGTCGGTGTCGGCAAGGCGCCGTCCGGGTTCAAGGAGACCAAATCGATCGATGCGCGCGGCTTGATCGTCTGCCCGGGTCTCGTCGATCTGCGGGCCCGGTTGCGCGAGCCGGGATTGGAATATAAAGCCACGATTGAATCCGAAGTACATGCCGCGGTTGCCGCCGGCATCACCACGCTTTGTTGTCCTCCCGACACGCGCCCGGTCATCGATACACCGGCCATGGCGCAGATGATCCAGTCACGGGCCTGGCGCTTCGGGAAGGCATTCATCCACCCGCTCGGCGCGCTCACGCAAGGACTTGGAGGCAAGCTGCTGGCCGACATGGAAGCCCTCGATGAAGCCGGTTGCGTCGGATTCACCAATGCCCTCGAACCGATGACGGACACGCTGGTCTTGCGCCGGGCGTTGGAATACGCCGCCACGCTCGATCTCACCGTATTCTTGCATGCAGAAGATCCCTGGTTGCGGAACGGCGGTTGCGTGCATGAAGGCGAGATCGGTACGCGCCTGGGGCTGCCCGGCATTCCGGAAGCCGCGGAAACCGTGGGCGTGGCCCGCGACCTGGCGCTGATCGAGCAGACCGGATGTCGCGCCCATTTTTGCAATCTCTCGAGCAACCGTGCCGTGGCCATGATCGCGGAAGCAATTGCGCACGGGCTTCCCGTCAGCGCCGACGTCACGGCGCATCACCTGCATCTCACCGAGCACGATATCGGCGATTTCAATACCCTGTGCCATGTGCAACCGCCGCTACGCGGTACGCACGATCGCAAGGGCTTGCGCAAGGCATTGAAGACCGGCGTTATCCGCGCGATCTGCTCGGATCACCAGCCGCACGAACCCGATGCCAAGCTCGCACCGTTCGCCAAATCCGAGCCCGGCATCTCGGCGCTTGAAACCTTACTGCCGCTGACGCTGAAACTGGTGGACGAGAAATTGCTCAGCTTGTCGGAGGCGTTGGCGCTGTTGACGCACAATCCGGCGGAAATTATCGGCGTGGAGACCGGACACCTCGGCGTCGGTGCCACGGCCGATATCTGTATTTTCGACCCGGAGGCCCGCTGGATGCTGACGGAAGACAAACTCATTTCTCGCGGGCATAACACGCCGTTTCTGGGTTGGGAGTTCCGCGGGCGGGTGACGTACACGTTGGTCGGCGGAAAAATTGTATTTGAAGCCGGCGAAAATTAACGATTTTCCCATTTCGCCTTTTCGTCAGCTCGAATATCTGCTGCAACTTTCCTTGCGACATTTTTTCGGCGTTGTCCGTTCAGACTTCAGCAGTCGTTATTTTTTCAATCGTAGCGGTACACCCACCATTCGCCTTCGTGACAGGCAAAGACCGTCACTTCGCCCCGGCGCGTGCTGACGATGTGTTCCGCCGGCAACGAAACCGGCGAGTTTTCCATTTTGCTCTGAGTTGATTGGCGCAGGGGGGCAAATCCTTCTAGGGTATTAAGATATTTTGCGGTGCCGTAAGACAAGTTGCCAATCAGAAACTCGGATTCGATAACCCTGGAACAAGCCAATTGTTGCCGCAAATTTTCGGTTTTTGTCATGATCAAGAGAAGATAGCGCCGCCTCCCTTCCTCCATCCGATAACACCACATGATCGCACTGTCTTCTTCCTGTGGGGTGAAATATCCGTATAAAAATGGGGCGCGCCCGCCGGAAGTGTGATCGCGCAGATATTCCGCATCCGGCTGACAACCATGGAGATTCATGTATTGCACCAGTTCGGGGGGGTACTGTTCGTGGTGCCAGCGGTTAAGATTGGGTGAATTCGGCGCACAGGCACTGGCAAGCGATACGCTGAGAAACACAACTATCCGGAACGCCAGGCGAGATAATCCCGTCGATACCGAAAAATCCATGATCAGTAAATCAGGTGAACCCGTAGTCGATTCCGGATCACACGGGAGTGACGAAACCGGTCGACTCTCATCCGCCCTTGGCCAGTTTCCGTTCCTTCTCGTTCAAGGCATCAAAATACTTTGAACATGACTCAATCGCGAGCGGTGCGGCCTCGTCCCACAGCTGTTTGGCTTTTTCCCGCGATTTGACCACTTCCGGGAAAGGAAAGTCGATCGGCATCGAAATGGCATTCGCACCGCAGGAACTCAACCAAACCCGTTTGTATTGGCCGCTGGCGGAATCGCGTTTGTAGGCCTCCAGCCAGACGGTCACTTGTGCGGTCACATTTTTGGTATTGGTTCCGAGGGTGAACCCGGCGGCAAATGCCCTACCGAGAGTTTGACGCTCGGTTAACGTCAGTTCCCTTACCTCGAAAACCAGAACCAAATCCGTGATCGGACGAAATGCGGTGAAGTTTTGATTTTGATCACTGATGGGCGTGTCGGCACCAATCACCCGCAGCCGCGATTTGTCAAATGGCTGCCCCCACACGGCAGCAAATTTCGGAATTAGCGTATCGGCAAGCTGATTAGTAAGTGGATGATCGTTATATAGCCAGCGCATTACCTCCGCCACCGTGGGTGCACGCTTTGCTTGCTCGGCACGTCCGCTGCTTTCCAGGTCCTGCCAAAGTAATCCACCGCCCAGCTGACTTGAAACGCCGCTACCGTATGCGGCCCAGAAGCTGGAGGTATCAACGACGCCAAAAGAATAATGCAATGGCTCCTTGCCGTGCTGCACGATTGTCACGCTGCTGGCGCCTTGGCGCAGCTCCGTGAGACTCGGTCCCCCCGCGCAGCCGAACAACATGGAAAGAAAAGCGAGATAAAAAAAGATAGCTCTCATGTTTACCTGACCTAATTGAATTGGGGAATTTCCCTATCTATTAGCACGAGGAACACGGAATGCAACACCACTGTATGGGAATTACCCCGCGCCGGTTTCTTTCGCAGGAGAATCAATTACATTGCGTTGGTTTCGGAAGCGCCTCGGAATTACTTGAAAGTGACGTTGCGCATCGACTCACCGAGCTCACGGCTCTTCGAGTCCTTGCCCTCGAGCTTGATGCGCAGCCGCACGTCGTTGATCGAGTCGGCGTTGCGCAGGGTGTCGTCGTAGGAGATGAGATCGGCCTCATACAGATTGAACAGCGACTGGTCGAAAGTCTGCATGCCGGCTTCCGTCGACTTGCTCATGAGGTCCTTGATCTCAGGAACCTTGCCTTCCATGATCAGGTCGGCGATCAGCGGTGAGTTGATCATCACCTCGACTGCGGGCACGCGCCCCTTGCCGCTTTTCATGGGGATCAGCCGTTGTGAAATAATGGCCTTGAGATTGAGCGCCAGGTCCATCAGCAGCTGATTGCGCTTTTCTTCCGGAAAGAAGTTGATGATGCGATCCAGCGCCTGGTTGGCGTTGTTGGCGTGCAAGGTGGACAGACACAGGTGACCGGTTTCGGAGAACTGGATCGCCAGGTCCATGGTTTCGCGCGAGCGGACCTCGCCGATCAGGATCACGTCCGGGGCCTGGCGCATGGCGTTCTTGAGCGCCACCTCGTAAGAGGCGGTGTCCACGCCCACTTCGCGTTGGTTCACAATGCAGTTCTTGTGGTCGTGCACGAATTCCACCGGGTCCTCGATGGTAAGAATATGACCGTAGCTGTATTCATTGCGGTAACCGACCATGGCCGCGAGCGAGGTGGATTTGCCCGAACCGGTGCCGCCGACAAACAGGATCAGTCCGCGCTTGGTCAGCGCCAGGTCCGCCAGCACTTTCGGCAGATGCAGATCGTCGAAGCGCGGGATATCCGTATTGATGGTTCGCAGCACCATGCCGACTCGCTGCTGCTGCATAAATACGTTGACGCGGAAACGCCCGATCTCCTGCGGCGAGATGGCGAAATTGCACTCGTTGTGCGCCTCGAACTGGCGGCGTTGGTCCTCGTTCATAACGCCATAGGCAAAGGCGCGCGACTGCTCGGGGGTCAACGATTGTTTCGTCACCGGCATGATCTTGCCATCAACCTTGATGGAGGGCGGAACGCCGGCCGTGATGAACAGGTCCGACGCCTTTTTGTGCTTCATCAACTTCAGAAGGTCAACAAAATTCATCTGGCTTTGCCCCCGGTGGCCGCGGCTACCGCGGCGGCGGTTGAAAACAGATCTTTATTCATGGCGACAGTGCGCGCTTCGTCAATATGCACCTGGCGTGTGCGCACCAGATCTTGCAGGCACTGATCCAGCGTCTGCATGCCGACATTCTGGCCGGTCTGGATGGAGGAGTACATTTGCGCCACCTTGTTTTCGCGAATCAGGTTGCGGATGGCCGGCGTGCCGAGCATGATCTCGTGTGCCGCCACGCGTCCGCCGCCAATTTTCTTGAGCAGCGTCTGGGAGATCACCGCGCGCAGGGATTCTGACAACATGGCGCGCACCATGTCCTTCTCCGCCGCCGGGAATACGTCGACGATGCGGTCGATCGTTTTGGCCGCGGAACTGGTATGCAGCGTGGCGTAAACCAGATGTCCCGTTTCGGCGCCGGTCAACGCCAGCCGGATTGTTTCGAGATCGCGCATTTCACCGACCAGGATCACGTCCGGGTCCTCGCGCAAGGCGCTGCGCAAGGCATTGTTGAATCCCAGCGTGTCCTTGCCCACTTCGCGCTGATTGATCAGGCAGTTCTTGCTGGTGTGCACGAATTCGATCGGATCCTCGATGGTCAGGATGTGCTCGTGCCGCAATTCGTTGACGTAGTTGATCATGGCCGCGAGCGTCGTGGACTTGCCGGAACCGGTCGGACCGGTCACCAGCACCAGACCGCGCGGCTGGTCGGAAACTTGCTTGAACACCGCCGGGGCGTTCAGTTGCTCGAGCGACAGGACCTTGGAGGGTATGGTCCGGAACACGGCCGCCGGGCCACGCAACTGGTTGAAGGCGTTGACGCGAAAGCGCGCGATGTTGGGGAGTTCGAAAGAGAAATCGGTTTCTAAAAATTCCTCGTAGTCTTTCTGCTGCTTGTCCGACATGATGTCGTAAATCATGTTGTGGACGGAGCGATCGTCCAGCGGATCGACGTTGATGCGTTTGATGTCGCCATCCACGCGTATCAACGGCGGCAGACCTGCCGACAAATGCAGGTCCGAGGCGTTCTGTTTGAAGGCAAACGCCAGCAGTTCAGCTATATCCATCCGGGTCTCCGGGGGCCATGTGGTTGATAGAATTCATTATCGATTCGCCCCTCCCTACTTTTTTAGTCCATTCCAGCCTGATCTGCAAACGGGCTGCTCGCCGGCCGAGCGTGCAACACCGTGTAACTAAAGGGTTTCCGTATCTTCCTTACCGGATTTACCGCTTCCGTTCGTGCGAATGGGGCTTTAAACTCGCTCGGCTATGGCTAGAATCGATGCGAAAACGGCGGGGCCTCAGCTGGGGTTCATCGGCGCCGGCAACATGGCACGCAGCCTGGTCTCCGGTTTGATTAAAAACGGCTGGCAGGCGGCCCAACTCTCCCTCTCCGACCCTGAGCCCACCCAACGGGAGGCCGTTGAAACCTTACTCGGCGTGAACGCCTATGCGGACAACAGCGAAGTCGCCGGGCGCGCCGATATTCTGGTGCTGGCGGTCAAACCCCAAATCCTTGCCACGGTGGCCAGTGCCCTGGCATCCACGGTCCAGAGGAAG
>Ga0209109_10000178_pt1 | contig 30237 bp, 31 predicted proteins | sample Rifsed10ft2_FD_184004 | JGI IMG/M metagenome (GOLD analysis project Ga0209109, IMG submission 184004) | Soil microbial communities from Rifle, Colorado, USA - sediment 10ft 2 (version 2) | ecosystem: Environmental > Terrestrial > Deep subsurface > Rock core/Sediment | place: Rifle, Colorado... | reverse complement strand
CCGTCGATCGCCGTCGTGGGTACCGGGAAGCGAGTCGGGAAGACGGCAGTCACCGGGCATCTCGCACGCCTCGTCTCGTCGCGCCTCTCCGTGGTTGTCGTCGCGATGGGGCGCGGGGGGCCGGCCGAGCCCGAGCGGATCAGTGTCGCCCCGACGATCGAGGCGCTCATCGAGCTCTCGCGCAGCGGCCGTCACGCAGCGTCGGATCACCTCGAGACCGCCGCGCTCGCCGGCGTCGAGACCGTCGGCTGCCGCCGGTGCGGAGGAGGGCTCGCCGGAGCGGTCTTCGCCTCGAACGTCGAGGCGGGCGCTCGCATCGCCGCAGCGCTGGAGCGGGACCTCGTGATCTTCGACGGAAGCGGCGCGGCCCTGCCTCCGGTCGCGACGCAGCGCAGGATCGTCGTCGTCGGGGGGCACCAGGATCCTGCGGTCGCCGCGGGGTACCTGAACGAGTACCGGCTGCTCCTCGCGGACCTCGTTGTCCTCACCATGGCTGAGCGGAGCTCCGAGTGGGAGCGTGTGCGAGACGCCGTGGAGCGGGTCGTGCGCCCGGGAGTGGAGGTCGTGCCGACTGTTCTGCGCCCGCGCCCGGCCTCCGACGTGCGTGGCCGGGCGGTCGCGTACTTCTCGACCGCACCCACCTCGGCACACCCCTTGCTCGGGTCATATCTCCGCACCGAGCACGGTGCCGATGTCGTCTACGTGTCCGGGAATCTCGCGGATCGAGAGGCCCTGCGCGCAGAGCTCGAGCACGTGGAGGCGGACGTGTACGTCGTCGAGCTCAAGGCGGCGGCGATCGACGTCGTCGCCGAGCACGCTATGGGGCGGGGTGCCGAGATCGTGCTCGCTGCAAACGACGTGACTCCTGTCGCAGAAGCGCACAAACTTGACGAGATGCTGCTGGAAATGGCAGGAATCACGGTATGAGCGAGCGCAGGCACCTGACTCCGCTTCCTCTCGGGCAGGAGATCCCGTTCTCGAAGGGTCTGATGGCGCGCGCGCTGATCGTGACCGGCTTGGATCCCGTCAGCGCCCACCTCATCGCCCGGCGTGCCGAACGGGACCTGACGGAGCGTGCAGCGACTGCACTCGATCTCGACCGGCTCGGCGAGCTCGCGGCGGACGTGATCGGCGAAGAGGAGGCGTCTCGGACTGTTCGGCGACTGCGGCGCCTCGATGTGCTCCAACGGCTCGACTTGCCGCTCCTCCTGCTGATCGGCGGCACGACCGGGACGGGGAAGTCGACGATCGCGACCGAGGCGGCACACCGGCTCGGGATCACTCGTGTCACCTCGACGGACTTCATCCGACAGACGATGCGCGCCTTCTTCTCGAAGGAGTTCATGCCCTCGGTGCACTACTCCAGCTTCGAGGCCAGGCTCGCTCTGACGAGGGCCGAGGAGGAAGAGTCAGGTGACGCCGCGCTCCTCGGCTTTCTGGACCAGACGAGGAACGTCCTCGTCGGTGCCAACGCCGCGCTCGAGCGCGCTGCCACCGAGCGGTGGTCGATGGTCCTCGAGGGCGTCCACCTCGTGCCCGGAATGGTCGCCGGGGAGGTGCCCGGCGCGTTCGTCGTGCAGTGCGTGGTGGCGATCGAGGACGAGAACCTGCACCGCAGCCACTTCTGGGTGCGGGATCACGCTACCGAGGGGCTGCGGCCGCTCGACAAGTACCTCGACGCCCTTCCGCAGATCCGCGAGATCCAGGAATTCCTCCTCGAGCGCGCACGCCGATACGACGTCCCGATCGTCGTGAACGACTCGCTCGAGAACGCGCTCGCCGAGGTCATGGACCTCGTGCTGCGTCGCGCGGACCAGCTCGTCGGTATTCCGGCGGGCTGAGCTCCTGGCCTACTGCGGCTGACGACGCACAGGTGGCTGCGCTCAGCTGGCTGCGCTGCACTGGGCTGGCTGCACTGGGCTGGTTTGCAGCTGATTGCCCTGGGCTGACTACACTGGCGCTGACTACACTGGCCGGGTGGTCACCCGCGAGGACGTCATCGAGGCGCTGCACTCGGTCGAGGACCCGGAGCTGGGCATGGACATCGTCGAGCTCGGGCTCATGTACGACGTGGAGGTCGAAGGGCCGCAGGTGAAGATCCTGTACAGCCTCACGTCGATGGGCTGTCCTGCGGGGGCGATGATCGCGGACGGGATCATCGACGCCGCTCGAGGGGTGCCAGGTGTCGGGGCCGTAGAGGCCGAGCTCACGTTCGACCCTCCCTGGACTCCCGACCGCATGTCCGACGACGCGAAGTTCATCCTGGGCTTCGGCTAACCATTCCCGGCGTCAGTCGGGGATGCGAAGGACGACCTTGCCGAACTGGGCTCCCGACTCGAGTCGCTCGTGCGCTCTCGCCGCCTCTGCGAGCGGGAACACGCTGTCGACGTGGACTCGCGCCTTCCCGCTGCGGATCAGGTCGTACGCACCCTCGAAGTCGGAGGACATCCCCATGGACGATCCGTAGAGCACGAGCTGTTTCCACCAGAACCGGTAGAGCCGCGCCGGCGGACTATGCCCGCTCGTCGCTCCGCAGACGACGATGCGCCCCTCGAATCCGGCCGCCGACAGCGAGCGCTCCCAGGTGGCCTCTCCGACGGTCTCGACCACGACATCCGCGCCTCGGCCCTCGGTTGCTTCCTTGACGGCCGCGACGACGTCGTCGATGTGGTGGTCGACCGTGACGTCAGCACCGAGCTCGCGTGCGCGCTCGAGCTTCTCACTACTCGACGACGTGACGATCGTGCGGGCGCCGACCGCACGGGCGATCTCGAAGGCCGCGAGTGCGACCCCGCCGCCGATCCCCCAGATCAAGACCCATTCACCCTCCTGGAGGCGAGCCTTCGTGACGAGCATCCGGTACGCGGTCTCGAACACGAGTGGAAACGCCGCCCCTTCCTCGAAAGAGAGTACGTCGTCGAGCGGGGCGAGCTGCGAGGCCGGGATCGCCTTGAGCTCGCAGTACGTGCCCTCCGTGTGCTCGCCGATCACGGTGATGCGGCCGTCGTGGACGATCCCCGGGTTCACGACCACTCGCTCGCCCTCGGCGAAGCCCGTCACGCCGGGTCCTACACGCGCCACGACGCCTGCGCCGTCCGCTCCGAGGATCCGAGGCTTGGGAACGGACGGAAGGCCTTTGCGCACCCACACGTCCAGGTGATTCAGAGCTGCTGCGCGTAGCGCGACGAGCACTTCACCGTCCTGCGGGGCTGGATCGGGGACGTCCTCGTAGACGAGCACCTCCGGCCCGCCGTCCTCGTGAATCCTGACCGCCTTCACGAGGCAGAATCCTCTCATGACCACAGCCGAGCTGAGCCGGCTGGCCGCCGAGCTAGGGCTCGACGTCGTCGGAGCGGCGCCGGCAGCGTCGTACGACGAGACCGAGAAGCACATCCGCGACCGCCGCGAACGGGGCCTCTTCGCGGACATGCGATTCACGATGGCGAGACCCGAGATCTCGTGTCACCCCGAGCGGCTCTTCGACGGTGCGCGCACGGTCGTCTCGGCTGCGCTCTGCTACTTCGTACCGGGCCCCACCCCCCTCGGAGACGAGGGCCGCCTCGCGCGGTATACGTGGTGGGACGTCTACGAGGATCTGCGCAGCAGGCTCGACGAGCTCGGCCGTACGCTCGGAGCGGACTATCGCCTGCTCGTGGACGCAAACGATCACGTCGACCGTGAAGCTGCGGTGCGCGCCGGTGTCGGCTTCTACGGGAAGAACACGATGGTGATCACGCCCTCGCACGGATCGTGGGTCGTCCTCGGAACGCTGGTGACGGCGGCCGTGATCGAAGCGACGCCACCGCTCGACGTCGACTGCGGGTCGTGCCGCCTGTGCGTCGACGCCTGTCCTACCGGGGCCCTCGACGAGCCGGGGGTCCTCGATTCGACGCGCTGCCTGTCCTACTGGACCCAGGCTCCGGAGCCGATCCCCCTCGAGTACCGAACCGAGCTGGGGTCGATGCTGTACGGCTGCGACGTGTGCCAGGATGTCTGTCCCTGGAACCACGCGATCGAGCGGCAGCGCGCCGAGGAGAGCCCGCCTGCGGGGGCCAGCCCGACGATGTCGCTCCGCGACTGGCTCGAGCGTGACGGCGACGAGTTGGTGGCGGAACTGGATCGGCTCTACGTTCCGCGCAACGATCCGCGGTGGCTTCGGCGTAACGCTCTCATCGCTGCCGGGAACGTCGGCACGAGCACAATCGCTTCGGCAACTGGCTCCTATCTCGACGGAGACGACGCGATGCTTGCCGAGGCGGCCGAGTGGGCGCTCGAGCGACTGGCCGAACGGGCGGCATGACGGCGCACAGCGAGCGGGAGCGGCTGTCGCTCCTCGTCCACGAGGTGCGGAGCCCGACGGCCGCTCTCGCCGCGATTGCGGTGGCGCTCGCCGACGACGGGCTCGACGAGGCTACGACACGGCACCTCCTCGAGCTGGCCGTCGCCGCATGTCGAGGCATCGAGCGCATCGTCGGCGACGCGGCCGTCGGATCGATCCAACTGGAGGCGGTAGACGTGGGGGACGTCGTTCGAGACGCGGCGACAGCGGCTGCGCTCGACGGCCCGCGCATCCGCGCGGAAATCGAGGCCGGCCTACCGCCGATTCGCGCCGATGCGGTGCGGTTGCGCCAGGCGCTCGACAACCTCGTCGCGAACGCGCTGGCGCACTCGCCGCCCGGCGGGGAGGTCGTGATCGGTGCGAGGACGGAGGGCGAGGCCGTGCTCGTGACGGTCTCGGACGAGGGGCTAGGCGTGCCCGAGAACGACCGAGCCAGGATCTTCGAGCCAGGCGTGCGGCTCGAGATGGACGCTCCAGGGCGCGGTCTGGGGCTGTCCGTCGTACGCGCGATCGCGGAGGCGCACGGAGGAACCGTCACCGTCGAGTCGACATCCGGCCAGGGCGCCGTCTTCACCATCTCGCTTCCGGTAGGCAGCTGCTAGCCGGCCGGAACAGCCTGGACGGTGCGTTCGCGAAGGAGCTGACCGGTTTCGTCGTGCTCTCTGAGCTCCACCGTGGCGCCGAGAGGATCCTTTTCGAGGCCGCTGACTGTCGAGATCCGGACGGGGAGGCCTCCCGCAACCGGGTACACCTCGACGTACCCCGGCTGCTGCACCGCCACGAATGCCGTCCCGGGAGCGGGCTCGACCCACATGAACGCGACGGGCTCTCCGTCCTCCGTGTGGCACCCGCCGATGTCGAGCCGAGGGTCGAGGAGGCGGCCGTTGGAAAGACTGCCGAATGCCCCCCCGCACCACCTGCGGCGCTCGACTCGCGGCCCCGGGGCATCGTCGCAGGCGTGCAGTCCGTCACGATCGCGCAGCGTCACGGTGACGCCGTGCACGCCGACACGCTCCACGAGCGGTCGATCGGGACGCACGTCCCGGGCTGGCCCGCGTAGGCAGTCGGCCGCGAGCGATCCCTGCTCGACGTCGTTCGCGTGTACGACGCGGACGGCGGTCACCACCGCAGCGCCGGCGACATCCTCGAGCTCGGACGGAGGCTCGACAGCGGGCGAGCCGTCGACGAGCGTCTCCGGCGGCGAGTCCCCGCGTGCGCATCCGCTCGCTCCCGCCAAAACGAAGGCGAGAGCGAGCGGGACCAGGGCGGATGCTCGACGAGGACGCTCACGCACTCCAGCCGGTCCTACGGACGCCGCTGTAGCTCGCGTCGCCGCGGTACGTCCGCGTCCAGATGTTTGTGCCGTACGCCTCACCTTTCGCCTCGATGATCTGGTCGGTGCCGTCCGCGTTCTTGGCGTAGATCATCCCGATGTGCTTCGTGCTTGCCAAGGCGTCCATCTTGATCAGGGCCGACTTGGACAGGGTGACGTTCGGCGCCCCTTCCCCGGCCTTGAAGCCCGCAGCCGTGTACGGCCCGTGCACGAAGCGGAAGAGGCCCCACTGGTAGAAGCCGGCATTGCTCTTGTCCTCCGACTCCCGCCATACCTTGAACGTGAAGCCCGAGCAATCCGGGCCTTCGCCGCCCGTGTTGGGATCCTCGGTGGGATCGCCGGGGGAGTCGTCGCGGTCGTTGTCGTTCCAGCAGCCGCCGCCCCACTGGTAGCCCTCGTATCGCGCCCTGAGCGCGACGGTGGCCGAGCCGTCTCGGGTGATGTACGAGGTTGGCGTCGGAGCGCCCCAGTTGCAGTTGTCGGCGACGAAGCGTGTGTGGTACGCGCCTGCCGTGCCTACGACGGCGAGCGAGAAGGCCGCCACCAGCGCCGAGAGAAATGCCCGGCCGGAGCTTCTCATGACGTCACCTCCAGGTCGAAGCGGTCGACGAATAGCCCGGTTGGCGTCGAGCCGAGCTGGTAGAGCGAAGAGCCCACGAGCCGAAAGCGGCTGAGGGGAGCGGACTCGGCCCAATCGGCCGAGTCGAGGGACGCGCTCGCCTCGAGGCCGGCCGGGCCAAGCACGAGCACTCTGAACTCGTCCCGGGTGTCGGTGTACAGGCGAACGACGAGGACAAGACGCGTGCCGAGCGGTTCGGCGAGCTGAACCTCCCCGAGCGGTGTCGCGCTCGCGACGCGCCACGAGCGCAGCACACGGCCGGCGGTCGTGATCGCAACCCTGACCTCGTTGCCCCGCCGCAGGACGACGACCTCGCCACCGCCCGGAAGGCTGCGGCCCGGGATTCCTTCGGCAACTGCAACGGCGTCCGGCTGCGGGCCGCGTCCGACGGTGACCGGCACCCACTGGCCGGATGGCTGCTGGAGCACGATCGGCCCGTCGGCGCCAAGACGGACCTGGGAGACCGTGCGCTCCGTGAACTCCGCCGCGCCGAGCGCCTTGCCCTCATCGTCGAAGGCTCGCAGGAGCGGCCCCTGGCCGGCGCGCGCTCCTTCGAGCACGTACGTCGTGCCGTCCCGAGCGATCGAGACGTCGGCGAGCGTGCCCGCGATGGCGAGGGGGACGGACTGTGGGACCTGCGTGCCGTGCTGCCAGCGGAGGAGGCGTCGATGAACGTGGTCGAGAACGTGCACGGTCCCGCTTGCGTCGACGTCGAACGACGAGCCTCCGACGGGCGGGACAGCGCGCCCGCCCTCGAGCCCGACGTCCGCCGGGCCGTCGCCCCACGGAGCCTGGGCAACGCGTGCGTGGGCGTGGTGCACGGCACCGAACACGTGTGTACCGAGCCGAACGTCGACCGCGCGGTCCATGGGCAGGCTCCGCTGAGGAGCGTCCGCGCCCGCCTCCGGCAACCTCACGGTCGCACCGCCAGGCCCTGCCGACAGCACTGCGTAGTACGTGAAGCCCCAGCGAGAGCGGGCGATCTCGCCCGGGACGTGGGCGGCGTACCGACCTTCCTCGGCGGCCGGGTCGACCCGAAGCTGGAGCTCCGTGAACGGTCCTGTGTCGCCCGCTCGGACGAAGACCGAGCCTCGTCCTGAGCAGAGCTCGGAGCCTGAGCCCAACGACTCCTGGGCGGGGACGCAGTGGATGTCGTAGCGGAGGGTGACGTCCTCGCCCGGAGTCGTCAGCAGCGGGGGAAGATGCGTGGCGTCGAGGAGAAGGCCGGCCGTCGGCAAGGAGCGCTCCGCGGTCGCCGTCACCGGAAGTGCGAGGGTGGCAGCGAGCGCGAGCGCAGTACCGGACAGCGCGCCGGCAAGCAGGCCGGCTGAGATTGCGAGGCGACGACGAGCCAGGATCGAGACTGGTGTGTGTTTCATGCGCGCTCCGATCGTATGCAGAGAAGACAACGGCGACGGTAGCGCGGCGGCGGCCTCGGGGGAAGCCGAAGTTCAGGAACAGGCGCGCTCTTGCGGCTCTTCTGTGACGCCTAGCGCGCGGATGCGACGTGCAGCAGCTCGCGCTGGAGCCGCCTGGCGCGGCGGGCCACGACCTCGCGGAGGCGCTGTGGCTCGAGGACGACCGTCTCGCCGCGGTCCGCGAGCACTTCGGAGAGCAGCCAGTCCTCGGTCTTGTACGGCACGAGCGCGACTGCGGTTCCGTCGGTCAGCAGCTGGGCGCCGCGCTCGAGCTTCCAGCGCGCGACCGCCGGCGAATGCAGGAGGCGCGCGACCCTGGGGTTGCGGAGGTAGACCGGATCGAAGCCTTCGCGCGGCTCGAAGCGCTCGTCCGTGAGCGTGGCGGAGCGCATCCGGTCGAGGCGGAACGTCCGCGCGCCGTCGACGGTCCGGTCCCATGTGTGAACGCGCCAGACAGGGAGCTCGCGCTCGATGGTGTACGGCTCGACGCGGCGCAGCGACGGCTTGTCCTCACCCTCCTTCAAGTATTCGAGCTCGACGACGCGCCGCTTCTCGGTGCCGTCGCTCAAGACCCGTACGAGTGCCTCCTCGTCGGAGGCGACGCGAGGCTCCGGCGTCGCGTTGAGCTCGAAGCGACCGAACGTCTCCTCGAGCTTCTTCCGAACACGCCCGAGCTTCGTGTGCGCGTCGGCGGCGATCGTCGGTCCGACGTACTCGATCGCGAGCCGGATCGCACGCGCCTCGAGCGGGGTGAGCTTGGGGGGGCGCCGGAACACGTCGCCGTAGAGCTCCTTCTCGACCCGCACGACGTCGCCCTCGTGCTCGGCGTACACGGCGTAGCACCCGCCGCCGAAGTTGACGAGGTTGAGGAGCGAGAGGTGGTCCTGGAGCTCCTCGATAGGGATCGTGAACCGCGCCGCGAGCTCCGAAGCGTCGATGACGGCCGACTTCGCGTCGCCGCACGCAGTCAGCAGATGGGCGAGAAGCGCCTGGAGCAGGCCGAATCGCTCCGGGGCGACGGGGCCCGTCGAGCGCTCCGGGAGCGGCTGCCTCGGATCGGACCGCTTCGGCGTGGCCGGCTCCGGCGCGGCTCCGTGGTGCTCCTCGACGAGCTGCGCCAGGGCCTCCCCGACAGAGTCCCGCAGCTCGTCGGGCTCGAGGGGTACGGCTCTCCCGTTCTGACGGAGGACCCAGCTCGCGAGCAGGTCGACCTGCGCGAAGTCGGTCTCGAAGATGCCGTCCTCGACCGTTCCCGCATCGGCGAGCGTGCGCTCGACCCACCATGCGGTGTCGCCCGAGACGGCGATCCGCGCCGTGCCGAGGATGTCGCCGATCTGCCACGGACGCGGGATGCGATGGTCCTCGACGTCGAAGTCGGCGGGAACGCGGAAGTCCCGCTCGCGACGGGTCGCGAAGCGGATGTCCCCCCGGATGCGAGAGACCTTGAACGTCCTGACCAGGTCGCGCTCGAGGTCGTGTCCGATCACGTACCAGTTGCCGTCGTCGAGGCGAAGTGCGTACGGGTTGACCACTCGATCTCCGGGGCGGGTCCGCTTGGGGCTCCAGTAGCCGAAGCGGACGGTCCTCTGCTTCGAGATGGCCGACTCGAGCTTCGACAGGCGCCCTGCGAGCTCCGGTGAGTAGTCCGGCGCGCTGACCCGAACGCGCTCCGCCGTCTCCGTCGGAGGTCCGGCGAAGCCCGAGCGACCGAGCGCGAGGTTCTGGAGCGCGAGCCGCAAGGGCTCTGCGTAGGCGAACTTGCCCTCGAGGTAGTAGAGCGCGGTCTGGAGGGCCGCGAGCTCGTCGTCGTCGAGCTCGAGCCGGTCGAGGAAGTAGTTCTCCGAGCGAAGCGTGTAGAGCTCCTCTCCGGTGAACTCGTCGCGCTGGGACTGCAATGGGACGCCGAGTCCGGTGAGCTCCGCCCGGTCCGAGTAGAAACGCCGCGCGAAGGCCTCGTCGGACATCTCGCTGTACCCCTCGACGTTCGATTTCACGTCCCGAGCCGTCAACGGTCGCCTCTCCGCCATGAGGAAGGCGACGAGCGAGAGCTGCCGGATCAGCTTGTCCGCGTCATGCGACATGTGGTTCCGAGCTTACCGCTCGGAGCCACTAGAGCTTGGCGACCCGAGTCGCGAGGACATCAGGCCATCTCGACCGCAGACGGATCGGAGCTGCTTACGCGGCGACCGTGACGGCCCGCTCGAGGTGCTGGTGCGAGGGGCAGTAGTCGCGACCCGGCAGCGGGGTGCGCTGACAGGCCTTCCCTTTGCGCGTCGTCGCGTGGCACCGGGCGACGCCGCCGTCGAGGAGACCCGCCTCGATCTGCTGTTCGATGAATGTCGTCGCGGCGCTCACCCCCTCCCGGACCGACCAGGCGACGCGCGCCTGTGCGGTGATCGGGAAGTAGCGCCGGATGTCCGCGAAGAGCGCACGGTCAGGACGTGCGAAGTAGTGCGGATCCTGTGCGATGCGCCCCATCGTCTCCTCGCACTCCTCGAGCACGGCGCGGCGGTACTCGAGCTGCGTCCCGGTATCGACGTACGGGTCTATCAGGTCTTTGATGGAGCGATAAATCGCTCGCGAGTATTGATACATACAAGAGCGGAGCTGTACGGGGCGATCGTCCATCAGCGCGTCGAACTCTCCTGCAAATCCCAGTTTGTAGCTCGCAAAAGGCGGAGCACACGCTCCGCAGTCGGACAGTGTAGCGAGTTTTCGAGGTTGTTACAAAGTCGGCGCTGCCGTCTTCTAGGATGGCAACGGCTAGGGGACGATGCGGCGCACGCTCGCTGTTCGCGCAAAGGCCCGCGCGGGGCGGAGCGCGCTCGTCGCCTCAGCCTCGGACGCATAGATCCCCGCGAATACGAGCCAGTACCCGGGATGAAGGCTCGCAAAACGTGACGAGTCGAGAACGCCGACGGACGTGAGGCCGCTCTTCCCGGCCTCGCGGGCGCGAGCGACCGCCTGCCGCTTCCCGTCAGCCTGGGGGAGCGTGGCCAGCGCGATCGTCCACCCGTCCTGACCCGCCGGCCATTCGAGGATGCCTCCCTGGCCGTCGCTCGACGGGACCGGGAGCGTGCTCGTAGGAGCGCTGGCGAATCCTCCGGTCGCGGTAACGAGCTCTTGCGCGCCGCCCCCGGTCCCTCCTGTGGCAGCGACCGCTACCGCAGCTCCGGCCAAGGCGACTGCGAGTCCGGCACCTGCGCGGAGCACCCATCCCCTGCCGGGATCTTCGGCGACGCCGAGCGGTGGACCGCCTGGAACGCGCAGGCCGCACTCGAGGCAGTACTCCTGCCCGGCATCCAGCCCCTCGCCACACCGCGGACAGGCGTTCACCCGGCTCCCTGCCCATCGTCCGGCTCTGGCTTGGACACGCCGACCGGACGACCGCAGGTCGCGCAGAATCGTGCGCCGAGCAGCAGTGGAGCACCGCACGTGCATACAGCACCGACTCCTCCGGGGCGAAGGCTCGCGGCCCCGTTGAGGACGGCGTCGATCTCCTGCACGCGCGCCTCGATCGCGACGAGCTCGGCGCACCGCTCGACCACGAGCCCGGCGTTGAAACGGTCGCGCTTGTACATCTCCAGCGTGAGGCCGCCGAGGTCCCGCAGCCGCTCCTCGCGCACGACCAGGAGAGCCTTGCGCTCGCGCTTCAGGTCTCGCGTCCCGGGGACGGCGTAAGCCGGCGTGGAGGGCTCGGGCGTACTCGCAGCGCGCTTGCGGCGCACCTAGCGACTCCCCGCCAAGTAACAGACTGGTACTTGGTCCTCTGCGTTTCCGAGCGCGGAACCTCGCAAGTAACAGACTGTTACTTGGCTAGACGTGCGGCTTCTTCCTGGCGGCAGTCCCGTCACAGCTGAAGGACGACGAGGCGCTCCTCTGTCATCTCGCGTACGGCGTACGCCGGCCCTTCGCGGGTGTTTCCGGAGTCCTTGATCCCACCGTACGGCATCTGGTCGGCGCGGAACGTCGGCGCCTCGTTCACCGTTACGCCACCGAACTCGAGCTCTCGCGCCATGCGCAGCGCATCTTTGATGTCGCGCGTGAAGACGCCGGCCTGGAGCCCGTACCGGGTCCCGTTCGCGAGGGCGATCGCCTCGTCGATCGTGTCGTACGGGCTGACGGTGCAGACCGGCCCGAAGACCTCCTCGCACGACACCTTCGCGTCCGGCGGCGCGGCGGCGATCACCGTCGGCCGAAGGAGCTCGCCCTCCAACGTGCCGCCCGTGAGGACCTTCGCGCCGCGGCTCCTCGCTTCCTCGATCCAGTCGAGCACGCGATCTCGCTCGGAGCTCGCGATGAGCGGGCCGACATCCGTCTCCTCGTCTGCGGGATCTCCGACCTTGAGCGCCTCGACCCGCGGCACGAACGCCTCGAGGAAGGCGTCGTAGGCAGATCGCTCGACGTAGATCCGCTGGACGGAGATGCAGCTCTGGCCGGCAAAGGAGAATGCGTTGGCGGCCAGCTTGGCGGCGGCCTCTCCGACGTCCGAGTCCGCCGCGACGATGACGGGCGTCGCGTTGCCGAGCTCGAGGCCGACGCGTTTGCGAGCGGCCCGCTCACGAAGCTTCCACCCGATCTCGGCCGACCCGGTGAACGTGATGAGCTTGACGCGCTCGTCGGCGACGAGGACGTCGCCGATCTCCGCTGCCGGCCCGCACACGACGTTCAGCCAGCCGGACGGCAGTCCCGCCTCGGCCTCCAGCTCGGCGAGAAAGAGCGCCGAGAACGGCGTCTGGGACGCGGGCTTGAGGACGACGGCGCAGCCGGCTGCGAGCGCGGGGGCGACCTTGTGCGCGACGAGGTTGAGCGGGAAGTTGAACGGGGAGATCGCGCCCACGATCCCGACCGGATGGCGCAGCGTGAACGCGAGCTTCCCGGCGCCGGCGGGGGACGCGTCCATCGGGACGACCTCGCCGGCCAGCTTGCGAGCCTCGACCGCCGCCGTCGTGAAGGTGGAGACGGCTCGCGAAGCCTCGACCCGTGCCGCCTTGAGCGGCTTGCCTGCCTCCGCCGAGATCGTTCGTGCGGCGTCGTCCGCGCGGTCCTCGAGCAGACCCGCGACCCGGTCGAGGATCTCGGCCCGCACGTGGGCGGGGAGGGGATCGTTCATCGCCTGTTCCGCGGCGTCGAGCGCGCGTCTCGTCTCCGCGGCGCCGCCCTTCGCCACGCGGCCGACGAGTGCCCCGTCGTAGGGCGACCGAACCTCGATCCACTCGCCGGTCTCGGCCCACTCCCCGTCGATCAGCAGCCCGCGGTCGGTCGCGGTCGTCGCCATGTCGTGAGTGTACGAGACCCCCGAACACCCGGTGCTTTGTACGCTGTAAGGGATGCGAGACGCGTACATCGTCGACGCCGTTCGCTCTCCCATCGGGCGACGCGGAGGATCTCTCGCGGACGTACGGGCGGACGAGCTCGCGGCTCAGGTTCTGAACGGCCTCGTCGGACGGCTCGATCTCGAGCCCGCTGAGGTCGAGGACGTCCAGATGGGCTGCGTGACCCAGATCGGGGAGCAGGCGCTCAACGTCGGCCGGCAAACGGTGCTGGTCGCCGGCTGGCCCGAGACCGTGTGCGCGTCGACGGTCGACCGGCAGTGCGGTTCGTCGTTGCAGGCCGCGTTCAACGGCGCTGCCGCCATCCAGGCCGGCCACCTCGATGTCGTCGTCGCCGCGGGCGTGGAGCACATGACCCGCGTGCCCATGGGGTCGAACCTCGGCGACGCGGGCTGGGGCGCGGTGAACGAGAAGATCGGCGAGCGCTGGCCGATCGTGCCGCAGGGCATTTCCGCAGAGGTGCTCGCGAAGGAGTGGAACCTGGCCCGTGGGCAGCTCGACGCATACTCGCTCGAGTCGCACCGGCGGGCTGTCGACGCCATCGACGACGGGAAGTTCGAGAACGAGATCGTCCCGGTGGAGATCGGCGCAGCCGGCGCGACCGTCCTCTTCGCGGTGGACGAGACACCGCGCCGCGAGACGTCCATCGAGAAGATGGCCGAGCTCCAGCCCGCGTTCAAGGCGGAAGGGGTCGTGACGGCCGCGAACTCGAGCTCGATCGTGGACGGCTCGGCCGCGATGCTGCTCGCGAGCGAGGCAGCCGCCGCGCGGCTCGGCCTCGCTCCGAGGGCGCGCTGGGTCTCGTTCGGGCTCTCAGGCGTCGACCCGTACCGGATGCTGCACGGGAACCCCCAGGCCTGTGCCAGCGCGCTCGCCAAGGCAGGCCTCACGTGGGACGACGTCGCGGTGATCGAGGTGAACGAGGCGTTCGCGTCCGTCGTCCTCCAGTTCCTCGCGGATACCGGCCTGCACGAGCGCTGGGAGGCCGGCGACGTCAACCCCAACGGAGGCGGCATCTCGCTCGGCCACCCGCTCGGGGCGACAGGCGCGAGGATCACCGCGACGCTTCTGAACGAGCTCGAGCGCCGAGGCGGCCGCTATGGCATCGCCACGATGTGTATCGGCCAAGGCCAGGCCATCGCGGGCATCGTCGAGCGTCCCTAGCCGCTGTCGGCAACCATCAGAAGCGCTGATCGAAAGCGTCTTGTTCTCGACTGGTACTGATCGCCAGCACGAGGCACCATGAGGCCATGGTCGGATTCGTCATCATCAGCCTGCTGCTGATCCTGGGCCCTCTGGCGTACTTTGCCGGAGCCGACTCGCGGGTCGACGACGTCGCTCGCCGCCGCGGCTTCGGCAAGTAGCGGGTAGCTCGACACGCAGGCTCTGCACGTGCGCCGGGCGTGCGTCGCTAGGATCGCGCGTCGTGGCAGCTCGCGAGATTCGTACGATTGGCGTCGCCGGCCTCGGGGCCATGGGGGCCGGGATCGCGCAGCTCGCCGTGGAGGCCGGCTACGAGGCGATCGGTCGGGAGGTCACGGACGACCTCGGCGCGAAGGCGCGCGACCAGATCGCGCACTTCCTGCAGCGCAAGGTCGACAAAGACCAGATGCAGGCGGAGGAACGGGAGGCCGCCCTCGGCCGCCTGCGGCTCACGACAGACCTGTCGAGCTTCGGGGAGTGCGATCTCGTGATCGAGGCGATCGTCGAGAACCTGGACGCGAAGACCGAGCTCTTCGCGGAGCTCGAGCGGATCGTCCGGCCCGACATCGTCCTCGCGACTAACACGTCTGCGCTCTCGGTCACAGAGATCGCTGCCGCAACGTCCTCACCCGAGCGGATCGTCGGGATGCACTTCTTCAACCCCGCGCCGCTCATGCCCCTCGTCGAGATCGTGCGAGCAGAGCTCTCCTCCGACGACGCAGTCGAGACGGCATTCGCCGTCGGGGAGCGGATGGGGAAGCGGCCCATCCGCTGCCACGACACGCCCGGGTTCGTCGTCAACCGGATCCTCATCCCGCTGCTCAACGACTGCGTTCGAACGCTCGACGAGGCGCGCGTCAGCCCAGAGGATCTCGACACGGCGCTGACGGCGGGGGCGGGTTGGCCCATGGGTCCCTGCGCCCTTCTCGACCTCGTGGGCATCGACGTCCACGTGCACGCCTCCGAAGCGCTCTACGAGAAGCTGCGCGAGCCTCGGATGGCTCCGCCGCCGAGGATCGTCGCGATGAGGAACGCCGGTCTCCTCGGGCGCAAGAGCGGCCGCGGGTTCTACGCCTACGAGCGCTGAGCCCGCAAGCGGCAGGACTGGCGCGGCTTGTGGTGGTGGGTCAGTTTGATCCGCTCGTGAGAGATGCGGATAGTGCGAGTGTGAGAAAGCGTTGGCGCCTCTTAGTCTGCTTCGTCGTCGTGCCTCTGGTGGCGCCCAGCCTGTTGTTTCTCCCACTGCCGATCGACTTGAGCGGCGGTGCAGTACAGCGAGAGACAGTTGCGGTGGTCGCGGCGGCGGCACTCGCATCGGCAGCGATCGCGTACTGGCCCCAGCGCAACGGATGGGAAGCCGTGTTGTATGGCTTCATCACCGCCGTACTGTCAGTCCCAGGGTTGTTCCTCTGGATCGTGACGGTGCTGGTTATCGCGTGCTGGGGCCAGGAACGGTGCCTGGACTGAGGCCCCAGTAGTCCGGGGTGATTTTCGACGCCGTGATGCGCTACGGCGTTGATGCCTGACCGCTCACGCAAACGTCCGACCGATCCAAACGAGCTGGCCAAGCAGCGCGTCGACGAGGTCGCGGGAGACGCTCCGCCGTTCGATCCTGACGCAGGGAAGGACCCTGCCGCTGTCGCGCTCGGTCGGAAGGGCGGGCTCAAAGGCGGGAAGGCTCGTGCGGCGAAGATGACGCCCGCCGAGCGGAGCGAAGCAGCCCGTCGCGCTGCGCAAGCTCGCTGGAAGAAGTAGCTCCAAATGGAATCCGGTAGCCCGAACTCGGCTTTCTTCCTCGCCAGGAGGAGTAGGAGCGGAGCGGACGCCGACGAAGCGTGGTCGGTATGCCAAGACCCGTGAGCGGCGGCGGGCGAATTCAAACTGACCCACCACCCCGGCTTGTCGCTAACACTCTCCTTACATGCTTCTCACCGGCGACACACTCGCCGTCCCGATACTGAGCTTGGAGGAATGCGGAGGCTCGTCACTCTTGTCTGCATGGGCGCCGTCTCGACGGCTCTGGTCGGCGTTGCCCGCGGAGCCGAGGACGCGGGAATGCTGTCGATCGAGCGCGGCAAGGGAGCGGTCGTGCTCGAGATCCGCGGCGTGGTGCTCGGCCGGCTCGGGAACGGCACGATCACGGTCATCGACCGCACTCCGAACGATCCCTACGTCGCGAACGTGACCGGGCGGCGCGTCATCGTGCAGCGACGACCGACGCCGGCGAGGCTCTTCATCCGCGGACAAGGCCTGCGCTTCCGGATGCTCGGCGGCGGGTACCGGATCCTGATTCGCGGCTCGGGCATCACGGTCTCGGCGGTGGGGCGCGGCGCCGTGTCGCTGGACGGCGAGCCGCGGTTCCCCGGCGACGACGTCGGCGTCTACTCGCTCGAGGGCGTCGACTGCAGCCTCGAGCCCGAGAGCTGCGATCCAATCCCCGACGAGCCGGTGCGCGTAAAGATCGGGAAGACGACCGGTCCCCCCGAGACCGAACGGCCCGGGGCGGCGACGCGATGACGCCCCACGGCATCCTCGTGATCGAGGACGAGACGTCCATCGCCTCGTTCGTCGCTGCCTACCTGAAGAACGCCGGCTACGCGGTCCGGACGGCCGCGACGGCACAGTCCGCGCTGACGGAGATCGCGTCGGAGATGCCCGCCCTGATCGTGCTCGACCTCAACCTGCCGGACGGGGACGGCGTCGATCTCTGCAGGCGCATCCGCAAGGGCTCCGACGTCCCGATCCTGATGCTGACGGCGCGCGACGAGGACGTGGACAAGATCATCGGCCTCGAGGTCGGGGCCGATGACTACATGACGAAGCCGTTCAACCCGCGGGAGCTCGTCGCCCGCGTGAAGAGCGTGCTGCGGCGAGCGGCGCCCGAGCGCCGCAAGTCCGAGTCGGCCGAGCTGAGCCACGGCGAGCTCGTGATCAACGCCGGCAAGCGCGAGGTCTACGTCGGCGACGAGGAGGTGCGCCTGGCGCCCAAGGAGTTCGACCTCCTCTGGGAGCTCCTCGACCACCGCGGGATCGTGCTCACGCGCGACCAGCTGCTCGAGCGCGTGTGGGGATATACGTTCGCGGGTGACACGCGGACGGTTGACGTCCACGTCCGCCAGATCCGGCGCAAGCTCGGCGACGCGTCTCCCATCGTCACCGTGTGGGGCGTGGGCTACAAGGTGGCCACCGAGCGCACTCCCACCGCGGCCGCGTAAGGGCCCGGGGAAGACGTACCCTGAGCCGAGATGCTCGGGTCGCTTCGCTTCCGACTCACGGCCCTCTTCCTCGCGGCCGTGCTCGTCTTCGGCCTGGTCTCGATCGGCCTCGCCGTGCGCTTCTTCCAGAGCATCACCCGCGAGCAGTCGACGCAGGACCTCGAGCGGGAGGCCGAGGGGCTCGCGGCGCTCTACGCGGAGTCGGCGCTCCGGTCGAGCGACGAGGGGACGACGGCGCCTGAGTTCGCGGCGGAGACGCTCGAGCTGGCCACCGGCGAGGAGCTCTACTACGTCGGAGCGTCGCTGTTCCCGGGGCAGCGCTTCGGCCTCGAACGCCTCCCGCGTGCGGCACTCGGGGACGTCGAGCTCGAGCGCGACCGTCTCGTCACCTTCGTCTTCACTCCGCCGAGCGAGGACCGCAAGCTGCTCGCCGCCGCGCAGCCGGTGCGGCTGGCGAGCGGCACCGAGCCGTTCGGCTGGCTCATCGTGGCGAAGCCGGTCGCCGAGCTGCGCGAGCAGTGGTTGACCCTGCTCGGCCGGCTTGCGCTGGCGCTCGCGGCGGGCATCGCGCTCGCGGGGGTCCTGTTCTGGTGGCTCTCGCGCCGGCTGACCGAGCCCGTGCACGGGCTCACGCGCGCTGCCGAGCACGTGGCTGCCGGGCGGTACGACGTCGAGCTCCCGGCCGGCCGTGGGAACGACGAGATCTCGCTCCTCACCGAGCGGTTCCGGGGGATGGTCGAGAAGCTGTCCGAGACGGAGCGGCTCAAGCGCTCGTTCCTCATGTCGGTGTCGCACGAGCTGCGGACGCCGCTCACTGCGATTCGCGGACACGTCGAGGCCTTGCGCGAAGGGGTGGTCAGCGATCCCGAGCAGGTCGTGGGCTCGCTCGAGATCATCGCGGCCGAGACCGATCGGCTGGACCGGCTCGTGGGCGACGTCCTCGATCTCGCGAAGCTCCAGGCGCACCGCTTCACGGTCCGCCACGAGGAGGTCGACATGGGACGCGTCGTGGACCAGGCCTTCGGGGCCTTCGCCGAGGAAGCGCGCCGGCGTGAGATCGACTACCGGAACGCGGCGAACGGCGAGGCCCCGGTCATCGTCTCCGACGGCGACCGCGTGCTCCAGGTGATCTCGAATCTCCTGTCGAACGCTTTCAGGTGGACGCCTGACGGGGGTCGTATCGAGCTGCTGCTGATCGCCGGCAACGGCGCTGTGAGTGTCGACGTCGTCGACTCGGGCCCGGGAATCCCGCCGGAGCATCGCGAGCGCATCTTCCAGGCGTTCATCTCCCACGACGCGAACGGCACGGGGCTCGGGCTTCCGATCGCGCGCGAGCTCGCCTTCGCGCTCGGCGGCCGGATCGAGCTCGACTCGCAGTCGGGCCGCGGAAGCCGGTTCCGGCTCGTGCTCCCCGTCGAGCTACGCCGCTCGAGCTAGGCCGCTGCCGCCTGCTCGTCCGCGACGGCGCGCTCGGCAATCGCGTCCGCCTGTCGGCCCAGCGTTGGGAAACCCTGCATGGGGGAGTCGTGAGCAGGGAAATCCTGCTCACCGACCGGGACGGCCGGGGATATGGCCGGGGATGAAGCGGTTGGTGATGCCGACAACGCTGCGTGTGCGTCCTCGAGCCGCGCGAGTCGTGCATCGACTCCGCGCCAGCCTGACGTCACGAGCTCGACGAGGAGCGCGAGGTCGTCGACGCGTGCCTTGCGCTCTGCGAGTAGGTCGCCCTCGATCCGCTCGAGGCGCCGTATCGCCTGGTTGAAGAGCCCCCGCAGCTCAGCGATGTGCCGGCCGACCGGCAGTACCTCTGCGCGAAGACCGTCGCGGACGGCGTCGCCGACGTGGACGGGAATACCCGCCTCGAGCTCGGCAGCGGTCGCGGCGAGTGCCTCGATCTGCTCTCTCGACCGCTCGAGCGCGGCCGCGAGATCGGCCGGCTCCGGGCGCCCTTCGGCGGCTCTGGAGATGCGTTTTCTCGCACGCTCGAGGGCGGCTTCGTCCATGGCGGCGAGGCTACTCTCACGGTCGGATGGACACCGCGCTCCTCGAGTACGAGCTGCCGGAGGAGCTGATCGCACAGCATCCCGCGGAGCAGCGCGACGCCTCCCGGCTCCTCGTCTACCACCGGGCGACCGGCGCGATCGAGCATCGGGTGTTCTCCGAGCTGCCCGAGCTGCTCACGAACGAGCTCGTCGTCGTGAACGACTCACGGGTCGTGCCGGCACGCCTCCGGCTGCGGCGGGAATCGGGCGGGGCGGTCGAGCTGCTCCTCGTCGAGCAGGCCGGCGAGAACGGGGTCTGGGAGGGGCTCATCCGGCCTTCACGGCGACTGCTGCCGGGTGAGCGGCTCGGCCCCGCCGTGCTCGTCGAGCGACTCGGGGACGGGCGCTGGGTCGTGCAGCTCGAAGGCGAGCCGGCGGGCGAGGCGCCGCTGCCGCCCTACATCCACGAGCCGCTTGCCGATCCGGGCCGCTACCAGACCGTCTACGCGCGCGAGTCCGGCTCGGCGGCCGCCCCCACCGCAGGGCTGCACTTCACGCCCGAGCTTCTCGAGCGTCTCGACTACGAGCGAGTGACGCTCCACGTAGGGCTGGACACGTTCCGGCCCGTGACGACCGACAGCCTCGAGGAGCACACGATCCACGGCGAGCGGTACAGCGTCGAGCCGGGGGCGTGGAAGCGGATTGCGGGAGCCGAGCGGATCCTGGCGGCGGGGACGACGAGTGTCCGTGTGCTCGAGACCGTCGCTCGTACGGGGAGCGGCCGCGGCCGGACGTCACTGTTCATCACGCCGGGGTTCGAGTTCCTGCGCGTCGACGCGCTGCTCACGAACTTCCATCTCCCACGGTCGACGCTGCTCGCCCTGGTCATGGCATTCACGGGAATCGACGAGACGCGAGAGATCTACCGCGCCGCGATCGACGAGCGGTACCGCTTCTACTCGTTCGGCGACGCGATGCTCGTCCTGTAGCCCGGGCTCTGTGGAGACGACCGACGATGACTCGCTCGGGCCCGAATACGCTCACTTCCGTCACCATCACGTTTCCCATGCGTGACCACCTCGTCGATAGGCTCGAAGTGGGAGGAGGCGAGGGGTGGCCCCAGGGCCGCCGGGGCCGCGAGCAGGGATCGTCCGCGAGCATCGGCTCGTGAGCGCCTTCACGCTCACAGCGACGGACGGCGCCGCGCGCTCCGGGGTGCTGCGGACGGCGCACGGCGAGATCCCGACTCCCGCGTTCATGCCGGTCGGCACGAAGGCGACCGTCAAGGCGCTCCATCCCGACGAGGTCCGGGGCGTCGGCGCGCACGTGATCCTCGCCAACACGTACCACCTCCACTTCCGGCCGGGTGCGGACGTCGTCGAACGGCTCGGGGGGCTCCACGCCTTCTCCGGCTGGGACGGCCCGATCCTGACCGACTCCGGTGGCTTCCAGGTCTTCTCGCTCCGAGACACGATCCTCGCCGTCGACGAGGACGGCGTCACGTTCCGCTCGGTGTACGACGGTCAGGCCGCGCGCTTCAGCCCCGAGAGCGTTGCCGAGATCCAACGCAAGCTGGGCTCGGACATCGCGATGTGCCTCGACGTGTGCCTGCCCGCCGACTCGCCGCCGGACGAGCTCGAGCGCGCGGTCGCTCTCACGACGCAGTGGGCCCGCCGGCACGTGGAGGAGCCGCCTGCGTCCGGGCAGCTTCGTTTCGGCATCTCGCAGGGTGGCACGGACGACGAGCTGCGCCGCCGCTCGGTCGAGGAGATCTCGGCGCTTCCGTTCGACGGCTACGCGCTCGGGGGCCTCGCGGTCGGCGAGTCGAAGGAGGAGATGCTCGACTGCGTGGCCTGGTCGGCTCCGCTGCTGGCTGCGGAGAAGCCCCGCTACTTCATGGGTATCGGCGACCCGGCGGGCATCCTCGAGGTCGTCGCCCGCGGCATCGACATGTTCGACTGCGTGCTCCCGACACGCACGGCGAGAACCGGCTCCGCGCTCGTCTGGGGCGGGCGGATCAACCTCAGGAACGCCCGGTACGCCTCCGACGCGCGCCCGCTCGAGCCGGAGTGCGAGTGTCCCGCGTGCTCACGTTTCTCGCGCGCCTATATCCGCCACCTCGTCACGCAGAGCGAGATCCTGGGGCTCCGGCTCCTGAGCCTGCATAATCTCTGGTTCGTACTCGACCTGACCGCACGCGCGCGGGAGGCCATCGAGCGGGGCACGTTCTCGGCGTTTCGGCGGGACACGCTCGCGAGGCTCGCCCACGCGCCCGAGGAGGAACCGTGCAGTTTCTGATCGTGATGATGCTCTTGCTCGTCGTCATGTACGTGCTCATGATCCGCCCGCAGCGCAGGCGCCAGCAGGATCACCAGGAGATGATCGAAGGTGCCGGCGTGGGCGAGGACGTGCTCACGACGGGAGGCATCTACGGCACCGTGGTTCAAGCGGAGGGCGACGACCTCGTGGTCGAGATCGCCGAGGGCCTCACCGTCCACATGACGCGGAAGGGGATCGCGGCAGTGCTGCCTCCCGAAGACGAGGAGGTGGACGACGACGACGAAGACGTCGTCGACGCCGAGGAGCAGACCCCAGACGACGATGAAGCCTCGGTTACGGTGGGCGAAGAACCCGTTACGAGCGAGGTCGACGAAGCCGCGGCCGCCGCCGAGCGCCGCTAACCTGACCCGCCCAGCGTGAGTCAACCAGCGTGAATCGACGCTCATCCCTCTTCGTCGTCGGCTTTCTCGTGGCCGCGCTCGTCGGCGTGGCTCTCCTCGCCGTTCCCGGCTCTCCGATCCGCCAGGAACCGACCCTCGGGCTCGATCTCCAGGGCGGTCTCGAGGTCACGCTCCAGGCGGTCCCGCCTCCGAACCGGAGCCTGACCGAGGAAGATCTCGACCGCTCGGTCGAGATCATGCGCAGTCGCGTCGATCGCCTCGGCGTGACCGAGCCCGAGATCCGCACGCAGGGGAGCGACCAGATCGTCATCCAGCTCCCGGGGGTCAGCGACCCCGAGGCCGCCGCCGACATCATCGGCAAGACCGCTCAGCTCGAGCTCTACGACCTCGAGACGTCCCTCACCGGGCCCTCGATCTCGTTCGAGGGCGACCCCGTCGAGTTCGCCTCGCTGTACCAGCTCCTCTCGCGGGTGCAGGCGCAGACGGACGAGGGAACGCCCCAGGCGTACTACGTCTTCAACTCGAAGACGAAGCGCGTCGTCGTCGGGCCCGTTGCGACGGAGGAAGAAGCGCTCAAGAAGTGGAAGGGCAAGCTGCCCGAAGGGCGGGAGCTCTTCGCCGTCCCCGAGGGCATGGTCGTCGTGACCTGCGGGGAGGGCGCAGTCGTCTGCCCGGGCGCGCAGGGCGCGGGAGTACTGCCCGACCGGACCTACTACTACCTCCTCGAGTACGACCCGCCCAACGTGCCGCAGATGACGGGCGAGGACCTGAAGCTGTCCGGCACGCGAGCCGACTACGACACGAGTCCGGGCGCCGGGGGCCGGCCGATCGTGACCATGGAGTTCACGAACCGCGGGTCGGACAGGTTCGAGGAGATCACGCGCAACGAGTGGCTCCGCGGCAAGACGCTCTCGAAGCCGCAGCACTTCGCGATCGTCCTCGACCGCGAGATCAAGACGTTCCCGCAGATCGACTACACGGACTCGACCCTCGCGGGGGGCATCGGCGGGGGTAGGGCCCAGATCGAAGGCCTCGACTCGTTCCAGGAGGCGAAGGACATCGCGATCGTCCTCCAGACGGGCGCGCTTCCCGTGAACTTCGAGACGCTCGACCGCACCGACATCTCCGCCACGCTCGGGAAGGACTCGCTCGAGGAGGCGAAGCGCGCGGCCATCGGCGGCCTCCTGCTCGTCATCGTCTTCCTGCTCGTCCTCTACCGGTTCCTCGGACTCGTCGCGGTCGCGGGGCTCGGCATCTACGCGGCCTTCCTCTACGCCACGATCCTCCTGTTCAACGTCACGCTCACGCTGCCCGGGTTCGCGGGTCTCGTTCTGACGTTCGGCGTTGCTGCCGACGCGAACATCGTCATCTTCGAGCGAATCAAGGAGGAAGTGCGCGCCGGGAGGTCCATGCGCGCCGCGATCGCCCAGGGGTACAAGAAGGGGTTCGCGACGATCATCGACGCAAACGTCGTGACGGCGATCACGGCGATGGTCCTCTTCGCCGTCGCGACGGCGAGCGTGCGCGGCTTCGCGCTCATGCTGCTCATCGGCACGGTGCTCTCGTTGCTCACCGCGGTCCTCGCGACCCGAGCCATCCTTGCGCTCCTGAGCGGCTCCGGCTGGCTCGACAACCCGAAGCTGATGGGCGCCACGGGAGAGGGGCTTCCCCGCTGGCTGCGGATCGACTACATCGGCCTGCGCCGCGTCTGGTTCACGCTCTCGGGGATCGTGGTGGCGATCTCGATCGCCGCAATCGTGTTCATGGGTCTCAACCTCGGCATCGACTTCGAAGGTGGGACGCAGATCAACTTCCGCACACCCGCGCCGACATCGCTCGAGACGGTTCGGAGCGAAGCGGCGCAGATCGGACAGGCCGGCGCCGTCATCCAGGGTCGCGGGAGCTCCACGGACGATCGGTACACGAGCTTCCAGATCCGCACGGAGTCGCTCACCGTGGGGGAGCAGAACGAGCTCCAGGACGGGCTCGCCGAAGCGGTGGGCGCGACGTCCTTCGGGGCGAAGAACGTCTCGGAGAGCTTCGGGCGCCAGATCGCGAACTCGGCGATCTTCGCCATCGTCGTCAGCCTGCTCCTGATCGTCATCTACATCTCGGTCCGCTTCCAGTGGAAGTACTCGGTCGGAGTGCTCGTCGCGCTCGCCCACGACCTCGTGATCGCGGTCGGGATCTACGCGCTGACCGGGCGGGAGCTGACGACCGCAACGGTCGCCGCGCTGCTCACCATCCTCGGCTACTCGATCTACGACACGATCATCATCTTCGACCGTATCCGCGAGAACGTCCCGCTCATGCGACGGGCGTCGTTTCGCGTGATCGGGAACGTCTCGCTGTGGGAGGTGATCCCGCGCTCGCTGGCGACGACGTTCATCACGCTGCTCCCGATCGCCTCGCTCTACGTCTTCGGCGGCGACACGCTCAAGGACTTCGCGTTCGCGCTCCTCGTCGGCATCGGCTCCGGCGCCTACTCGTCGATCTTCCTGGCCGCACCCTTGCTCGCGGTTCTCAAGGAGCGCGAGCCCGAGTTCGCCCGAAGACGGGACGACCTCGGCGCTCTCGAAGGGGTTGCGTCGGTGGGTGGAACTCTCGTCGCGGGCGACGGCCAGCCCGACGAGGAAGAGGTTGAGGAGGAAGAGGTTGAGGAGCCGCCGGTTCCCACGGGGGCGGGCGCGGGACCGCCTTCTCCCACGTCGTCGAAGCGGGAACGCCGGCGGCAGCGGCGTGCGTCGAGGCCACATGGCCGATCGCGCTAGCGAACGCGGGCCGCTCGAGACGCTCACGCTCGCCGGGATCGGCGCCCTGGCGCTCGCCGCGGGGCGCGTGGACGACATCTCCGACGAGGTCGCGCGACGCCTCGGAGTCGATCGCGACGAGGTTCAGCAGGCTCTCTCGGACGCGCTTCAGAGCTGGCGCCGGGAGGCGCAGCGCGTGGGGGAGACGACCGGGGGGACAGCGTCGAGGGTTGCCGTGGAGCTCGGCCTCGCGTCGCGGGAGACGGTCGAGAGCCTCGAGCTCCGCGTGGCACAGCTCGAGCACCGGCTGAGGTTGCTCGAGCGGCAGTCGACCGAGCCCTGAGTCGCCGTAAGACCTGGCTCAGCGGGGCTGCGGCATGACGGTGATCATCATCCGCTCCTGCGAGTGGATCTCGTCGTAGATCTTGACCGTCATCGGCTCCTTCGTCGGGTTGACGAAGCGCTTCTTGAAGCACTGACCGGGCTTGAGGACGAGGGGTTTACCCGGGCCGCCGAACCGGTTGTGGCGGTTGAAGCTCAGCGGCCGATGGTGGTACCCGTCCTTGTTACAGATCGAGACGAGGGCGCCGTGCCTGACCGTGCAGCTCAGGGCCGACTCTCCGAAGGGTCCCGAGCAGGAGGAGAGGTTCTTCTCGGCAACCCAGAACCGATGGATGTAGAGAGAGAGCGAGAGGCTCCTGGCCGGGACCTGGACGGTGGTCGGAGCTCTCGTAGACACGGTGAGGCCGATCTGGACCGTGCCGGCGTTGTCCTCGTACCAGCCGGCAGGTCCGTGGAAGCCGTACGCGTCGGCGAAGCCGAGGAACAGCCTGGTCGCTCCCGTGGGCACGTTGACCCAGTGCGGCCCCCCGCCGACGTAGAAGACCTGCCGGAGCACCGGGTTGCGGGTTGGAGTATCCGTCGACGGCGGACTCCCGGACGGTGCGCCCTTGCCCAGGAAGACGCCCGCGAGGAACATCTGCTTCGGCATGGACACGCCCGAGATGCTTCCGACCGCCGGGATGTCCGTTCCGCCTGGAGTGAGGGGTGTCCCGCCCTCGGGCCCGTTCTTGGGCGGCGTGGTGAAGCCGGAGCAACACGTGACGTAGCCGCTTCCCCCGTGAAACGTGAGCTGCCTGGCTCCAGCCGGGAGGGCATACGCCGTCGGAGTCGTGCCGCCTCCGCCCCCTGCCGCGGGCATGACCGACAGCCCGGCCCCGAAGACGTTCGCCTTCGCCGACACAGTCAGTGTGAGGGACGCGTTCCCGACCGTCCGGACGTTCGCTCCGGTTGAGACGTCACCCAGCGCGAGGGGGACCGTGAGCGCCAGGAGCGCTGCGAGGAGTCCGAGTGAGTGCCTCACGTGTCGCGTATCGGTGGCGCCGAGCGATTCCCGTCCCTCGGACGGGGGAAGCGTGTCGGCCGGCACGAATGCTGGCCGCCGCCCGAGTGTCGTGCGACACTGACCGCATGGCCACTCGCCAGGCGCGCCCAGCGCGGAGCCTCGGGCGCCTCTCCGAGATCGCCCAGGTGGCCGCGCGGCACGGCTTCGGCTACTTCCTACGCAAGCACCGATTGGGCGATCTGCTTCCTCGCGGAGAACGTGCGGACGCCGACGTGGTCTCGGACCGCGGACGACGACTCCGGGAGATGCTCGACGAGCTCGGCCCGACGTTCGTCAAGTTCGGCCAGCTGCTCTCGACCCGTCCCGACGTCGTCCCGCCGGACATCGTCGCGGAGCTTCGGGGGCTCCAGGACCACGTCACGCCGTTCGGCTTCAACCAGGCTCGCGAGGTCGTCGAGTCAGAGCTCGATCTCACGATCGAGCGGGCGTTCCTCGAGTTCGACGCGGTGCCGATTGCGTCTGCCTCCATCGGCCAGGTGCACCGTGCGGTCCTCCCGGACGGGCAGGAGGTGGCGGTCAAGGTGCAGCGCCCCGCCGCCGCAACGCAGATCGAGTCGGATCTCGGCCTCCTCTACCAGGCTGCGCGCCTTCTGCGGGAGCGGGTCAAAGCGCTCGAGTTCATCGATCCGGAGGAGCTCGTCGACGAGTTCGCGCGCTCGATCCGGCTCGAGCTCGACTTCGGGCACGAGGCACGGAACGCCGATGCCTTCCACCGCAACTTCGCCCACGAGCGCGGCGTCGTCGTCCCTCGTGTCATCCGTCAGTACTCGTCGGCCCGCGTGCTGACGCTCGAGTTCCTCCACGGGACGAAGGTGACGGACCTCGACTTCGACGCAATGCCCCCGAGCGAGCGGCGCGAGATCGCGTATCGCATGGCCGACACCTGGATGACGATGGTCTTCCGGCACGGCTTCTTCCATGCCGACCCGCACCCGGCCAACATCTTCGTCCTCGAGTCGGGAGAGCTCGGGCTCGTCGACTTCGGACAGGCCGGGAAGCTCACCGACGAGGACATGGCGAGGCTGACCTGGCTCTTCGTGGATGCGGCGACGGAGAACATCGATGCCATCCCGCGCCGCCTGCGCGAGCTGGGCGTTCGCTATGCGCCGGAGCGCGAGCAGGAGTTCCGGCAGGAGCTCCGGGTCCTGTTCGACCGCTACTACGGGACGCGGCTTTCGGACATCGATCCGCTGCAGGTCATCCGCGAGGGGTTCCAGCTCATCTACGCCTTGAACCTCAGGCTGCCCTCGCGCTTCGTCATGCTCGACAAGGCGATCGCCACGCTCGCGTCGGTGGGACAGGAGGTGTACCCCGACTTCAACGTCTTCGAGGTGGCGAAGCCGTATGCGCGCGGCCTCCTCGCGGAGCGCTTCCAGCCGCGGTTCATCGCACGGCAGGTGCGGTCGGAGGCGATCGCGCTCGGCTCGATCGCGCGCGATCTCCCGTACCAGGCGCATGACATCCTCGAGCGGCTCCGCGACGGGACGTTCCAGGTGCGGATCGAGAACCCCGGGATCGACCAGCTCGACGAGCACATCGACCAGGCCTCGAACCGCCTGTCGGTCGCTCTCGTCGTCGGGGCCGGGCTGCTCGGCTCGGCGATGGTCGGCGTGTTCGCCGACGAGGGGCCGCGGGTCGTGGGGCTGCATCTGCTCTCGGTCATCGGCTTCGTGGTCTCCGGCATCTTCGGCGTCTGGTTGATCTGGGGGATCATGAGACACTCGAGGCTGTGACCCGGCAGGACGTGTTCGGCCCAGACGGGTGAGGAAGGCTTGTCACGGTCCTGCTGCAAAGGACATCTGGCGGGAGCGCTGACACGCGGCTAGCGTCGGCGCCATGCCGAGCGCTGTTCTCGTCGCCGAGCCCGAGTCCGCGACGCGCGAATACCTCGGCCGGCAGCTTCGCGACGACGGCTTCGACGTCCTCGGCGCCGCGCGCCGGAGCGAAGCGCTCGACCTCGCCGAGCGCGCGCGGCCCGACCTCGTGCTGCTCGCCGAGCTCGACCTCTGCCTCCGCCTCAGGCGCGGCGAGCCGGGGCGGACGTGGGACCGCAACGTCCCCGTGATCCTGCTCGCGCTCTCGTCGGATCCCGTCGAGCGGGTGCGCGCGCTCGACCGCGGAGCGGACGACGTCATCGGGAGGCCGATCGTGTACGAGGAGCTCCTGGCGCGCATCCGCGCGCTCCTGCGGCGGAGCACGGCGACGTCCGCCGAGACGCTCGTCGCGGGCGACCTCGTCGTGGATCGACGCACCCGGCGGGTGACCGTCCGCGACACGGTCGTGCCGCTGTCCGCCAAGGAGTTCGACCTCCTGGCCCGGCTCGCCGTCGAGCCGACCCGCGTCTTCACGAAGGAGGAGCTCCTGAGAGAGGTCTGGGGCTTTCGCGCGCTCGGACGGACGAGAACGCTCGAGTCGCACGCCTCCCGCTTGCGCCGGAGGCTTCAGGTGGCGGAGAACGACCGCTTCGTCGTCAACGTCTGGGGAGTGGGCTACCGGCTGCTCGAGTAGGCGCCTTGACTCACGGCCGCGCAACGGAGCCCGACGCGTCCCCGGCGACGAAGACGCCGCGCGTCCGCCAGCCGAGCTCCTCGACGTCGACCCGCTCGAAGCCGCTCCTCTCCACGACCCGTGAGAGCTCGGGCGGGCCGGTGATGACGACATATGCAGGTCGTGGCGTGCGCTCGAGCGAGTCGCAGATCCGAGTGAGCACGGTCTCGAGCACGGGCGGTCCGAACGGGTTGAAGAAGTACAGGACGAGCGGGTCTGGTGGCGGGTCGAAGACAGCCGCGTCGGCGAGCACGACCTCGATGCGGGCGGCATCGGCTCCGAGGGCGGCGACGTTCTTCCGCGCGACGCGGTTGAGCGACTCGGCGAACTCGACTCCGACGATGCGCTTGAACGGGTACTCGGCGGCGAGCATGAGCACCCGCCCCTTGCCGCTGCCGTAGTCGATGAACGTGAAGCTTCGATGGTCGACGCGGAGCATCTTCATCAGGAGCCGGAACTCGTCCACGCTCGACGGCTCGTAGCTCGTGGCGTGCTCGCGGTTCGGGCTTTCCGTGTCGAGGTCGGGTACACGAACCCACTTCGACGTCTCGACACCGAGCTCGTCGTCGAACCGCTTGCCCGCTCGCGTCTTCCTCCGAGCCTCGTTCCGCATGGCCGCGAGCCGCTGCACCCGCTCGAGCGTCCCGCGCACGCCACGTTCGTGCAGCGATCCGTAGAGAAGCCGAGCCGCGGTGACGAGTCGCACTCGTCACAAAGTACGCCGGGTCGCGGCGGGCGCAACCGGCGATCGGCCAGCTAGGCACTTGCTGTGAAAGCGCTACCCCAAGGCCGCGAAGCGGCCGTCTTCAGGGACTTCGCGCGACCGGAGTCCGCGGGAGCGGACTCCGGTCTTGCGCAAGAAATTAGAGCAGCACGCCCTCGAGCTCGAGCAGCGCGGTCTTCCGGTCGAGCCCACCCGCGTAGCCGACGAGGTTGCCCGTCGCGCCGACCACGCGGTGGCAGGGGAGCACGATCGGGATGCGGTTCCGGTTCATGACCGTCCCGACCCCGCGGGCCGCCCGTGGCCGTCCGACGCGGGCGGCGAGCGCTCCGTACGTCGTCGTCTCTCCGAAGGGCACGCGCGCGAGCTCGCGGAGCACAGACACGGTGAAAGGTGCGAGCCCGCGTAGGTCGAGGCTGAGGTCGAAGACGCGCCGCCGGCCCGCGAAGTACTCGTCCAGCTCTCGCCGGGCGAGGTCGATCTTGCGAGGTGCGCGCAGGACGCGGGGGCCTGCGAAGGCGGCAAGGCGGTCGAGCTGCCCCTCCGGGCGGGTGTCGTACGAGATCGACGCGAGCCCTTCGTCGGAGACGGCGACGAAGAGCGGGCCGAGCGGCGACTCGACGACGTCGTACCCCACGTCCACGAGGCCGAGCGCCAGCGCCGCGTCCCGGAAACGGCGATCGACGTCAGG
>Ga0209109_10000177_pt1 | contig 30308 bp, 26 predicted proteins | sample Rifsed10ft2_FD_184004 | JGI IMG/M metagenome (GOLD analysis project Ga0209109, IMG submission 184004) | Soil microbial communities from Rifle, Colorado, USA - sediment 10ft 2 (version 2) | ecosystem: Environmental > Terrestrial > Deep subsurface > Rock core/Sediment | place: Rifle, Colorado... | reverse complement strand
CTCGCACCAGAGCCGCTGGTCGCGCCTGACCAGCCGCTCGAGCAAGGCCGGAGTGCGCGCGACAGCCTGCTTGCTGGCGGTGACGACGGTGGCGCCCCGGCCGAGCGCACTTCGCAGCCATTCCGCTGCCTGCGAAGCGCCGCTGGCTTCGATGACGACGTCGATGTCGGGATCACTGGCGATATCAGCGGCATCGTCAGTGAGTGCTGTGCGCGGCACCGGCCGTTGTCGCGTCGTGTCGCGAACCGCGACACGCGCCAGGTGAAGTCTCGCGCCGAGTTGCCGCGCGAGCAGCGGTTCCCGAAGCAGCAATTGTTCAGCGAATGCCGATCCGACGGTGCCACAGCCGATGAGGCCGAGGCGCACGATGGGTGGAGCCATGTCCAGTTCTCCCCCACTCATCCGCCGGGCATCGCTGCCGGAGACAAAAAAATCCCGGCCAGCGAAAAGCCCCGGGATGAGTGGCTTTTTAGCGTTTGTTTAGCGTGGCCGCAATACGCCGCAAATGACCACGAATTTCAATTGTGTGGCTTAGTGTACGAGTGAGCCTTCGAACGCGCAAGGGGGATCGACCTCAGGCCAGAGGCCAGAGGCCAGAGCTACGGCAGTGCCGAGTCACCAGTCACGATCTTATCGTCTTCCGCTTCAGGAAATCCATCAGGATGAACTGCCCCAGCGTCACCGTGTTGGTGAAGTACGCCTTGCCGCGGCTCAGCGCGGCGACCCGCTTCACGAACTGCACCAGCGCGCGGTCCCGCGCCAGCATGAACGTGTTGATCACGATGCCGGCACGCCGGCACTCCGCGACCTCGCGCAGGGTGGCGCTGATCACCTCCGCGTCGAGCCCCATCGCGTTCTTGTAGATCGACCCGTTAGGCATCGTCAACGCGCTTGGCTTCCCGTCGGTGATCATCACGATCTGCCGCATGTCCTTGCGCTGGCTGAGCAGGATGCGGCGGGCCAGCCGCAGTCCCTCGGCGGTGTTCGTGTGATACGGGCCCACCTGGGCGTGGGCCAGCGTGGCCAGCGGGATCTCTTCCGCCGAGTCATGGAACAGGACCACGCGGATGGTATCGCCCGGATACTGCGTGCGGATCAGGTGCGTCAGCGCCAGCGCCACCTTCTTGGCGGGCGTGAAGCGATCCTCCCCGTACAGGATCATGGAGTGCGACGTGTCGAGCAGGAGGACGGTCGCGCACGAGGACCGGAATTCGGCCTGATGCACCATCAGGTCCGGATAATCGAGGTCGAGCGGGAAGGAGATGGAGCCGGTGCGGGCGAGCGCGCGCCCCAGCGTCGCGTTGACGTCCAGGTTGAGCGTGTCGCCGAACGCGTACGGCTTGCTGGCCGCGTCGGCCTCGACGCCGGTGGCGAGGTGCGGGGTGTCATGGCTGCCGATGCTGCTGCGACCTAACGATCCGAGAATGTGGCGGAGCGCCTTGTAGCCCAGGAAGTCGATGCCCTTCTCGTTGAGCCGGAACTCGACATCACGCGAGGCCGCCTGCGCGATGCTGCCCTTGCCCTCGAGCGGCTGATAGGCGTCCGCGACCCGCGGAGGCGCCTGCAGCGAGAGGTAGTCCTGCTCGACGAGACGCTGGACCAGCCGGTCGAGCAGGTCGGACAGCTGCGCTTCCGACTCCGGGTCGCCCTCCCCCCGCATGGCGGCCAGCATCTCGGGAGTGAACTGGCCGCTCTCGATGAGCGCCTCGAGGATTGCCCGCTTGAGCGCCTCGAGGGACCGGTCAGCTTCGTCGCCCACGTCTCCCCACCAGGGGTGCGTCGTCGACCCGCCGGCAAAGCCCGACTGCAGCAGGAAGTCCGCCAGCCGCTCGAGCAGGGCTTCGAGATCAACGGCGTCCCCGTCGCCCGGGACAAAGCGGGAGTACGTGTGAGAACGCATGCCTCAAACTACGCGGGCGGCGGGCTGCGGTCATCTTCAATCGGCTGCGCCTCCCAGCATTCGCGCGACGGTCGGTACTTTTCGTGGCCCACCATGGTCGCCCTCACCAGGTTCAACCCGTTCCGGGTGCTCATCACGCACCGGAACTTCCGCTCCTTCTGGATCGGGCAGACGCTCTCACTCGTCGGCTCCTGGATGCAGTCGATGGCGCTGGGTTGGCTCGCGCTGGAACTGTCGGACAGCGCGTTCGTGGTGGGTGTCGTGGTTGCTTCGGGCTCGCTTCCCATCCTCGCGTTCTCGCTCTACGCGGGGGTGCTGGTCGATCGGTCCGACAAGCTGCGACTGGTGACCATCGCGCAGACCCTGCTGCTGCTCGAGGCGGTATTCCTCTGGTGGCTCACCTGGTCGGGCCACGTCACCGTGGGCGCCTTGATCGCCATGGCGGCATTCGGCGGCGCCGTGGCGAGCGTCGAAATCCCCGCTCGTCAGGCGCTGATGATCGATCTCGTCGGGCGCGATGACCTTCGGGATGCCATCGCGCTCAACTCCAGCGGGTTCAACCTCGCCCGGATCATCGGTCCGGCGGTGGGCGCGTTCATCATCGCCAACGCTGGCATGGCCTGGTGCTTTGCCGTCAACGCGTTGAGCTACCTCACGGTGCTCGCGGGGCTGGCACGGGTCCGGTTGCCGCCCTGGCAGGCGCCGCGAATGCCCGGCGCTCCGCTCCAGCAGATGCGCGAAGGACTGACATACGCGCTCCGCGATCGTCCGGTTCGCGCCCTGCTGGAACTGGTCACCGCCTTCTCGGTGCTGGGCATTCCCTACATCGCGCTCATGCCCGTGCTTGCTCGCGACCGTCTCGGACTCGGGGCGGGAGGCTATGGGGTGATGCTATCGGTGCTGGGCATTGGCGGACTGACTGGCGCGCTGGCGCTCGCCGCCGCCGGTCTGCACATCCGCCGCGGGCCACTGGTCGCGCGCACTGCCACGACGTACGCCACGCTGCTGCTCATCCTGTCGTTCGTCCGCCAGCCCGCGGTTGCCTATCCGATCCTGCTCGCCACCGGGTTCCTCATGATCGTCAACAACGCCATGGTGAACGGCATGCTCCAGACGATGGTGCCTGACGAGTATCGCGGCCGACTGATGTCGATCTACTCCATGATCGTCGTGGGACTCCCCCAGGTCATTGGAGCCTTCTCGGCTGGCGCGGTGGCCGGACTCGTTGGCGTCCAGTGGGCGATCGGCGGCGCCGCGCTGGGGATGCTGGCCTTCAACTGGTTGGTCTTCCGGCGCAATCCCGAGATCCGCGAGCTCTAGTGCCGTTCCAACTATTCTCGCCGAATACATCGAGCCGAGCCAAGCCGGTACGGGCTTGGCGAAACAAGTTGGAACGGCACTAGCGAGGCGTCACAGGACGCGCGCCGAGTTTCTCTCGCGCGAGATCGAGCACGAGCGCAACGCATCGATCCATCCCGAGCCAGGCCGTATTGAGCATGATGTGATAGTGCTCGGGAGCGAGCCAGGCGCGACCGAAATTCCGCTTCACGTACTGCTCCCGCTGCTGGTTCTTCTCCCGGACGAGCGTGTCAGCCTCATCGCGGCTCAAGCCGTCGCGGGTCATCACGCGCTCGACGAGCGCCTCGTGCGGCGCATAGCAGTTCACGTGGATCACGTCCGTGCGCTGGGCCAGGTACGCCTGCGCGCCGCGGCCAACCACCACGGCCGGACCGCGGGCGAGCGCCTGGTCGATGACCTCGCGGGTCACGTCGGCCACGCGCTGCTCGGTCGGAGGCATCGGCGTCGCGAGTGAGGCCGACACGACTTCGCCGCCGCCGAGGGCCAGCGCGTCGGCGAGGCGCTCGGCCAGCGAAGGGGCGCGCTCATCGATGGTCTCCACGACGGCGGGAGTGGCGCGAAGTCCCCGGGCGATGGCGTCGATGAACGCGTTGTCGACCAGGCGCCATCCGAGGGAATCCGCAACCCGGCGCGCGACCTCGCTGCCGCCGGAGCCGAAGAGGCGCGTCACGGTGATCGCGGGCATGTCAGGCTGGAGGGACGGCGCGAAGGTAGAGTAGTTCCGCGGGCCTGAAGCCGAGTGATTCCCAGGCCCGGCGTCCCACGTCGTTGGCAAGGGCGCACTGCAGCCGCATGCCCGACAGCCGATGCCGTCGGCACCAGCGGTCAGCGGCGCCCAGCAGGGCACGCAATACTCCGGATCGGCGTTCCGACGGCAGCACGTAGACCGTGCTCACGACTGCCTGACGAGCGTTCGCCACCAGCGGTGTTCGTCGAACCGCGCGGCACCGCAGCATGCCGACGACGTCGTGGTCACGCATGGCCACCAGTAACACCTGATCCGGCGCGGCGCACTCCGCGTACGTGAGACGTGCGGCTCGCCGTGCTGCGTCCGGATGCGGCTCGGCAAAGAACGGATTCCGCCTTTCCCCGCGAAGCAACGCCAGCCGCAACTCGACGATGGCCGCGAGATCTCTGGCCGTCGCCCGTCGCACGACGATGCCCGGCACCGGCCGGCGTGTGGCAACGGCCGACCCCCCGCCACGACGGGACGTTGCGTCAGGCACTCAGTCCGCCGCCGAAGAGGTCCTGATCGGGCCGGCGACGCCCCTCGGGGTGCGCGCGACCATACTGGCCAGCGTCGGACCGGGCGATCTTCCGGCGCGCGACCAGCGCCTCGAGCACCAGCTCGCACGCCGCCACCGCGGTGGCCAGGTCCTTTTCGCGGGCGAGCCCGACGTGGTGCACGAGTGTCACCAGGCCCGGCACGGTCTGGAACGCTTCGTACATCGACGTCGTGTCGACCTCATCGGCGACCTGCAGCGCGCCGCCTTCATCGAACCACATGACCGGTTCATCGGTAATCGCGCCACCGGCGCGTGCGCGGTACGTCGCTTCAGCCGCCCGCCGGATCAGTTCGCGCGCGATTGCCGCGGCGCCGACCAGCTCACCTTCGTATTCGAGCTCGATCTTTCCCGTGATGGCCGGGAGCGCCGCGTACAGATCTGACAGCCGGGGCACCGCTTCCTTTTCGCCAAGCTGGATGGCGCGTCGCTCGGCGTTGGAGATGACGCCTTCCAGGAGCGAAATGGGCATTCGCTGGGAAACTCCCGAACGACGATCGACCCGCTTGTCCGTGCGGGCTTCGAACGCGACCCGTTCGATCACCTCGGCGACGAAATCGGGAATCCGCACGGGAACCATCCCGCGATCGGCCCATGCTTCCTGCGCCGTTATTCGCATCCCCAGTTCGACGCTGTCCGGGTAGTGCGTGGTGATTTCGCTTCCGATGCGGTCCTTCAGCGGCGTGATGATCTTCCCGCGCGCGGTGTAGTCCTCGGGATTCGCGGTAAAGCAGAGCAACACGTCGAGCGGCAGGCGAACGGGGTAGCCTTTGATCTGGACGTCGCCCTCCTGCATGATGTTGAACAGGCCGACCTGCACCTTTCCCGCGAGGTCCGGCAGTTCGTTGAGCGCGAATATGCCGCGGTTGGCGCGCGGCAGCATGCCGTAGTGCATCGTCAGTTCGTCCGACAGCACATGACCGCCCCGGGCGGCGCGAATCGGGTCGACGTCGCCGATGATGTCGGCGATGGTCACGTCAGGCGTCGCAAGCTTCTCCACGTAGCGCGCATCGCACCCGACCCAGGCAATCGGCGTGTCATCGCCCGCTTCCTCCAGCCGGTTGCGGGCAAAACGGGAGATGGGCGCGTAGGGATTGTCGTTGACCTCGCTTCCCTCCACGATCGGGATGACGTCATCGAGCAGTGAGGCGAGCGCGCGGAGAATGCGCGACTTGGCCTGGCCGCGGAGCCCGAGCAGGATGAAGTGGTGGCGGGCGAGGATCGCGTTCACGATTTGCGGCACGACGGAGTCGTCGTAACCGACCACGCCGGGAAAGATCGGGGTTCCTTCGCGCAACCTGGCGATCAGGTTCTCGCGCAACTCGTCCTTCACCGATCGAAGGACCCGAGCCGGCGCACCGGCTGGTATTCGGCGCAGGGCGCCGAGCGTGCGGGGAAGTTGAACCACGGTACGAGACATCGTCTGTCGTTAGGCGTCGGCGCCAGCGGGCACGTTCACGATGGAGCCTACTTGCCGGAACCGGCGAAGGGCAGGGCAGGCCTTCACCGCATCACCGGGACGATCAACTCGCGTCTCGGGAGCCGCAACGAGCTCAACGCGAACCGAAGGCGCGAGAAACGCCAAAGCCATTGTCACTCTTGAACTTGGAACCATTCTCGTGCTTGACATATGGTCACTCGAGGGTAGATTGCTCCCGCCTGCTACCTGCGCGATCCGCGCCCGCGCGTCGCCCCCTCCCCCCTCCCCCCTGCAACCGGAGTTTGAAATGAAGCGCCTGGTTCTCGCTGTCGCCGTCATCGCGTTCGCTGCGTGCGCGAAGACCGAAGAGGCCCCAATGGCCGATTCGCCTGCCGCCGCCGTGGCTCCCGCGATCGATTCGGCCGCTGCCGTCACCCCGACGGACAGCACGATGAAGACGGATTCGGCGAAGAAGGACACGACCAAGATGTAAAACGGTCGGTCCACGACCGTATCACGGGGCGCGACTTGTTCGCGTCCCGTTTTTTTCAGCCGGAGAACGGCAGCGATTCGACGCGCGCGTCGAGATCCCGACCTGGCCAGGCCGCCCGCAGGACCGTGCCCGGTTCGACTTCCCGGCGTACGACGCCCAGGGCGATGGCGCCGTGACGTGGCGACAGGGCTCCGCTTCTCACGGTTCCGATCACCTTGCCCTCGGCATCGAGCAGCTCGGTGCCAGCGGGTGGGACCGCCTGTTCGCTGAAGCGCAGGCCGCGCAGCAGGCGATTGACGTGGCCGCGATAGTGGACGCGCGCGACCGTCTCCTGTCCGGTGTAGCAGCCCTTGGTGAACGAGATCGCCTCCAGGCGATCCAGGTCCACCTCCTGCGCCAGCAAGGTGTCATCCATGTCGACACCCCACTCCGGTCGCCCGGCCTCGATGCGAGCGATCAGGAGCGCATCGCCGGTTTCACTGATCGCGCCGGCATCGGCGAGTTTCGCGCGCACTGCGTCAAGCGCCACCCGCGGACCGATGACGTCGTAGCCGTCGACGCCGAAGTCGGGAACCCGGGTGACCATGACCGACTCACCAGCGATCAGGACGGTGAGGTGGCCGTAAGGCGGCAGGTCGGTGAGGATCGCATCGATGCCGAGCGTCATGCGCAGCAATCGAGATGCAGCGCCTCCGAAGAGTCCAAGATCACCCGTCGGCTGGCTGAGATCTTCGTACTTTGCGAGTCGAGGGTTCACGAACTTCCGGATCATCGAACTCCAGCCCGGTCCTGCCGCAGCGGCGACATCCACCATGAAACCATCGTCGCGCGCAAAGATCCTGATGTCGGCGAGAACCTTTCCCTTCGGCGTGAGCGCAGCGGCGTACTGCCCGCGGCCGACGGAAAGTGCCATGACATCGTTGGTCACGAGGCCCGTCAACGATTCGGCGGCTTTGGCTCCGCTGAATCGCATTCGAAGCCGGTCCGACCGATCAACAAGGAGCGCACCCTGACGAAGCGCCTGGTAAGCGCGCTCAGTGACGGTCGTGGTGGCGAATGCGCCGGATGCTTCCAGGTTCATGGGCCGGCCTCGTTCAGACGATCGGCTCGATCCGCGGCGCGACCAGCGACAGGAGCGACTCTGCTGTGAGTCCGGCAATCGAGGCGACATAGCCGTCCGCCTCGAGCGCCACATGCGCCGGAACGTCACCCACCACCACAGTGGCCAGGCCCGCGGCGCGCGCCGATCGGATGCCGGGAAGTCCGTCTTCGATGGCAACGACGGTCCCGCGCACGACGCGCGCGCGTGCACGCTGCAATCGCGCGAGCGCCAGGCGATACGGTTCCGGCGAGGGCTTTGGCGGCGCATCTTCAGCGGCCACGACGCAGGTGAAGAGATGCTCAACGCGCGCGAGCGAGAGCACGAACATGGCGTCATCGCGTGGCGATCGGGTGACCAGCGCCAGGCGGACGGAGTCGTGCAGGCGTTCCAGCGTCTCCCGCGCCCCTTCGACCAGCGTCAGCCCTTTGCCGATGTACGCGCGATAGGCGCGCTCCGCGCGGTGCGATGCCAGAGCAATCGCCGTGTCATCCCGCGGGCGTCCGACGCTTCTGAAAGCGGCGCGCACCGCTTCCTCGAACGACAGGCCGGCGCACAGGTCGCGGTATTCGGCTGGCTGAAGCTGAATGTCATCAGCGCGGAGCGCGGCAAAGACGGCGTCGCGTCGCGCCTCGCCGGTATCGGCGATCACACCCTCGAGCTCGAGCAGCACGGTATCGAGCATACCGATACCTAATGATTCGCGCGGCCTAACGGTATACCGATTCTCGCGGATAAGGCGGACACGGATGACGCGGGCTACGCACACGGATGATCACTGGTACTGCTTGGTGAAAGCCGGGACACTCATTTCAGGATCTCTCTCCGGACCTCTGGCCGCGTTCGTGTCCCGGCTTTCACCAATGAGGTATCGGTGCCTATCCGCGGCATCCGCGTGATCCGCGTCCGCCTTATCCGATCTGATCGCTGTAGGAGTACTCCAGCAGTTCCACAGGATGCACGCACCGCACTCGCGACCCGGAGAGGATCAGCCCGGCCCCGATTTGCATGTGGCACCCCGGATTGCCGGTAGCGACCAAAACGGCGTCGGTCGCTCGAATGTGGTCCAGCTTTGGCTGCAGCACCGCTGCCGCGACATCAGGTGTAACAAGATTGTAGATCCCGGCCCCACCGCAGCAGCGGTCGGAGTCGGTCAACGGCACGAAGTCGAGCCCGGGGATCGCCCGAAGAATGGCGAGCGGCGCGTCGGTTATCCGTTGCGCGTGATGAAGGTGGCAGGGTGCGTCGTACGTCACGCGGAGGGGAAGGCGTCCGCCGGGCGCCGGTCCTGCCGCCACAAGCAGCTCGCTCACATCGCGCACGCGAGCGCTGACCTGGGCCGCCCGCTCCGTCCATGCGGGGTCATCGCGCAAGAGGTGACCGTAGTCCTTCATCATCGCGCCGCAGCCCGCCGCGTTCACGGCGATCCAGTCGGCGCCGGATCGCTCGAAGGCGTCGATGTTGCGGCGCGCCAGCTCCTGAGCGCGAGCCTCTTCACCGGCATGCGCGTGGAGCGCGCCACAGCATTGCTGGCCTGCTGCTGCCACCGGCCGGTAGCCATTGCGCGCGAGCACGCGCTCGGTGGCCCGGTTGGTGTGAGTGAACAGCCCTTCCATCACGCAACCGTCGAGCGTGGCAACGGAGCCGCGCGGGGCAGCGTTTGCCGACGGATGAGGGTGCGATGTGAAAGCGGGTCTCGTGGACTCCAGCATCGCGAACGCGAATCCGGCGCGTCCAGGAAGACGCGCCAGGAGTTTCGTCAGGCGTAACGCACGCGCCAGCCTGGCCAGTCCGAAGACGACGCCGCGGATCGACGCATTCGCCATGGTGGCAAGCACCGCGGACGCGACTCGCCCCAGCGGACGGCGCATGACGAACGTCGCCCGCGTCGCCTCGAGCAGGTGACCGTAGGGGACGCCGCTGGGGCACGCGGTCTCGCACGCCCTGCAGCCGAGGCACCGGTCGATGTGCGTCGTGAGGGAAGGATCGTCGATGGCGATGTTTCCCTCGACGGCTCCCCGCATCAGCATCAATCGCCCGCGCGGGCTGTCGTTCTCGTCCTCGAGCACCAGGTACGTCGGGCACGCCTGCATGCAGAAGCCGCAGTGGACGCAGAGGTCCAGCCCCGAAGCCGCGTTGCCGAGCGGCGTCCCTGCCAGCGCCGTCCGCGCCGGCGCACTGCCGGGAATCACGAGGCCTCCTCGCCGAGTATCCCCCGGTTCAGGATCCGGCCGGGGTCGAACGCGTCGCGGAGGCGGCGGGAGATCGGGTCCGATGGCGTATGCGACGAACTCATGGCGTCTCGCCAGGCCGGCGGGACGGATTCGATGACCCGCCGATCCTCAGCGTCGAACGCTCCGAGCGCGGCGCGCTCGGCACTCGTCAGGCGGAGCCGCACAATGCCGCGCGCCAGGGTGGCGTGGGCATCGATCCCCGGAATGGACATTGCGGACGACCACAGGCGGCCCAGCTCCGATGGGCGCCGGGAAACGCGCACGACGGCGCGGTCCGCCGGATCGGATTGCCGGAGTCGTGACCACACCTCCGCCGACACGGATTCACACGCGGTGAGTTTTGCCAGCGTCGAACGCTGGTGATGAACGCCGATGGCGTTCCCGGCGAGGCGGACGAGCATCACGCCCCGGTCTCCGAGAGCGCATCGCGCGGCGCATGCGGGGCTCAGCAACTCCGCTGACAGCGGTTCCACGGAGGCGGCGCGAACGGTGGACAACAGCGTCGCCAGGGCATCGCGTTCGGTTGGCAGCATCAGGGCCACCGTCTCGTCGGCTTCCGGGCGCGCGCGAAGGCGCACGGTGGCTTCGGCGATCACCCCAAGCGTGCCCCACGCGCCGATCGTCAGGCGCACCAGGTCGAACCCGGCGACGTTCTTCACGACGCGTCCGCCGCCACGCACGATCTCGCCCTCTCCGGTGACGAAGGTGACGCCCACGGTCACGTCGCGAGGAAGGCCGATGCTGCCGCCCAGCGGGCCCGCCGATGCCGTCGCCAGCGTGGCGCCGAGCGTCCCGCGCGGATCGCCAAAGGCGTCGAACGGCAGCCACTGACGGTGAGCCGCGGTCGCTTCCTCGATTTCGGCGAGCGTGGTTCCCGCGTTCGCCGTCAGTGTGAGATCCCCCGGGACATACTCCACGATTCCACTCAGGCCGGAGAGGTCGAGCGACCGCGAGGCCTGGACCGGATGCGCGGCGTCGAGCCAACGGCCACCGCCAACGATGCGCAGCGGAGTGGCCTCGCGATGTGCGGTGCGCACGGCATCGGCCAGAACGCTCACCGAGGGTGGCGCCAATCGCCCCGAGGAAGCCATCAGCGCGGTCGCGTCGCCCATGCGCTCGTCAGGCATGATCGCCCTGGCGGCGGGTCGCGGGTACGCCGGCCCACTCACGGCAGGACCGCATGGGGACGACCTTGCCCGGGTTCGCGCGCCGTTCCGGGTCGAACACTTCGCGCAGGCGGCACATTGCCGCGAGTGTGTCCTCGGAGAAGATGAGCGGCATGTACTCGAGCTTGTCCAGCCCGATCCCATGCTCGCCGGTCACGCTGCCCCCGGCATCCACGCAGAGCTTCATGATGGCGCGCATGGCGTCGTGGACGCGCGCTGACTCATCGGCATCGCCGGCGTTGTAGGCGATGTTGGGGTGCAGGTTGCCGTCGCCGGCGTGAAAGACGTTGCACACGTTGACGCGGTGCGCCGCGGCGATGCGTCCGATGTCGGCCATCACGGCGGGCAGTTTTGTGCGCGGAACAACGGCGTCCTGCACGATGAGATGCGGCGCGATGCGTCCCATGGCGCCGAACGCCTTCTTCCGGCCCTGCCACAGGCGGGCGCGCTCGACATCGTCGCGCGCGACGCGCACCGTACGCGCGCCATGCTGGCGGCAGATCGCGTCTATCCGGGCGACGTCGGGTTCCATTCCGACGGCAAGGCCGTCGATTTCGATGAGCAGCACCGCGGCGGCATCCACCGGATAGCCTGCCGCGTAGATCGACGCCTCGACGGCGACGATCGTAGCGCGGTCCATCATCTCCAGTGCGGCGGGAACGATGCCGGTCGCCACGATGGCCGACACGGCCTGCGCCGCGGCATCGATGGACATGAAGTCCGCCAGAAGCGTGCGCACCGCTTCGGGGTTTCTCGTCAGGCGCACGGTGACGTCGAGCGCGACGCCAAAGCAACCCTCGGATCCGACGAAGGTGCCCACCAGGTCATATCCACCGGCTTCGCCATCGGACGATCCCAGCGTCGTCACGGTGCCGTCGGGCAGGACGACCGTGAGCGCGACGACGTGATTCAGCGTCACGCCGTACTTGAGGCAATGCGGACCGCCCGCGTTCTCAGCGACATTCCCGCCGATGGTGCACGCCGCCTGGCTCGATGGATCGGGTGCGTAATGCAGGCCGTGGCCCGCGGTCGCGCGCGACAACGACGCGTTCACGACGCCCGGTTCGACAGTCGCGATCCTGTTCTCGGGGTCGATGTGAATGATGCGACGCAGCCGGTGCAGGCCGAGCAACACGGCGCCATCAGCCAGCGCGCCACCGGAGAGGCCCGTGCCCGCGCCGCGCGGTACCCAGGGAACGCCGAGTGACGCCAGCAGACGAACGATCGCAATCACCTCGTCGCGGGTGCCGGGCAGCACGACGAGCGTGGGCTGCCTGCGATATCCGGGCAGTCCGTCGGCTGTATAGACGAAAGTTTCAGCGGGGCGCTCGAGGACGTGCTTGGCGCCGACGATTGCGGAGAGTTGCGTGGCGAGGGTGGGATTCGTGCGCACAAATGGAATCTAGGGCGAGATCGGAGGTCCGAGGTCAGAGGTCAGAGAAAACCAAACCCCGGCGAGTGCTCGCCGGGGCGCGGTCCCTCGGAGCTCTGACCTCGGAGCTCTGACCTCGAATTACGCCACGTTCCAGAATCCGGCGAGGGCCCGTCCGTCCGGCGATTCGCGGAGCTTCTCGAACGCGCGCTCGCGGATCTGGCGGATGCGTTCGCGGGTGACGCCCAGCAGCGCGCCGATGCGCTCAAGCGTCATCGCCTCGGAGCCTTCCTCGAGGCCGTAGTAGAGGTAGAGGATCCGGCGCTCGCGCGGGGTGAGGTAGCGGCGGAACACACGGTCGATGAACTCGCGCATCAGGTGGAAGTCGGTCCGGTCCTCGATGTCCGCCCCTTCGATGCCCGAGAAGCGCTCGCCTAACGTGGCGGCGTCGCGGTCGGAGCGGTCGACGGGAGCGTCCAGCGAGACTTCCGTGGACGACATCTGACGGGAAGCGCGAACCTGCTCGACCGGTTCCTCGAGCAGGCGGCTGATCTCGTGGTCGGTCGGATCGCGCTTGAGCACCTGGGCCAGAATCGTCTCGGCGCGCGAGAGCCGGATGAGCTGCGAGTTCTGGTTGAGCGGGATGCGCACCGAGCGCGTTTGCTCGGCCAGCGCCTTCAATACTGCCTGACGAACCCACCAGACCGCGTACGAGATGAACTTCACGCCCTGGTCGGGATCGAACTTGCGAACGGCCTTGAGGAGTCCTTCGTTGCCGATCGCGACGAGCTCACTGAGATCGAGCCCGTGGCCCTGATACTTCTTCACGTAGGAGATCACGAACCGCAGGTTCGCGGTGACCAGTCGCTCGGCGGCGGCTTCGTCGCCTTTCTGCGCCAGCCGGGCGAGTCGTCGCTCTTCGGCGGGGTCCGTGATGAGTGGAAGCTTCTGGATGTCGTGGAGGTACTGGTCGAAAGCTGTTGACGGCGAGGAACGCAGGAAGCCTTTGGTCCGGCTCTCAGTCACCTGCTGCATACACGCACCTGGCCCTTTTTTGGAGTTGGCGTCCGTAGGGGGGACGCAGTCCAGCGCAGCGATTTCCAGCGGAACGGGCGCGCACGATACGTGTCGGTTTTGTGAGCGTCAACAGCCATTTTTCGTGCCGATTTCGGGCTGCTCTGACGCCATTCCGGGCTGAAAAGCGGCATATCCTGATGTTTCAACAACTTGTGACTCAGATCACCAAAATGTGATCCTTGCAACCTACCCCGATGTTTCGGTGTCCTGCCGGGACCTGCCGCGGGAAAACCGGCGGAACGCCAGTCGGGCGAGCAGTCCGCCGAGGACCGCGAGGACTCCGATGGCCCAGACAGGAACGTTGAGGAGCCACGCGGCGAGCGCGCCCAGCAGGAACAGGGCGACGAGTGCGAGCCGGAGTGCGGCGGCGGGGGACATGCCGGTCACGGTTGGCGGGGCGGCGTAGACAGCACCTCGCGCACCAGCGCTTCCTCGAGGTTCGTCGACCATCCCATGGCGTCATTGCCGGCGGGTGTGCCGATCGATGCCAGCAGCGCAAAGGCGAGGCTCCCCGCGCGCGACTTCTTGTCGACGCGCATGGCGTCGACGAGCCGGCCCGGATCGGCTGCGGGGGGGAGGCCGGTCGGCAGCCCGGCACCGCCTAACGCGGATCGCAGTGCGTGGGCTGTCCCTTCCTCGGTGAGGCCGGCGGCTTCCCCCAGCTCCGCCTCCACCACCAGGCCGATGGCGACGGCCTCGCCGTGCAGCAATGCGTACCGGGATTCGCGCTCGAGCGCATGCGCCACGGTATGGCCGGCGTTCAGGACCTGCCGGCGTCCCCGCTCCAGGGGGTCGGCGTTGACGACGTTCGCCTTCGTGGCCACGGAGCGCGTGATCACCTCGAGCGTGGGCAGGCCGGTCCAGTCGAAGCCTCCGTGTGTCGTGCCGCCTTCTCGCTGTGCCGAGCGATGGATTGTGGCGCCCCAGGATGCGGCCAGCCGGAAATAGGCGGCATCGGAGATGGCGCCGTGCTTGATCACCTCGGCGATTCCCGCGCGCACCTGTGAGGCGGGCAGGGTGGCCAGTGTGCCCGGATCGACGACGACCGCGGCCGGCTGGTGAAAGGCTCCCACCAGGTTCTTCCCGCGCGGCGTATCCACGCCGGTCTTCCCGCCAATGGAGGCGTCGACCATCGCCAGCAGGCTGGTGGGAACCTGGATGACCGGAATGCCGCGCAGGTAGGTGGCGGCGACGAACCCGGCCAGGTCACCGACCACGCCGCCGCCTAACGCGATGATCACCGTATCGCGGCCGGCGCCCTCCGACAGGAGCCAGTCGGTGAGCTGCGACCAGCGCTCTCGCGACTTCGATGCCTCACCCGCGGGCACGGTCGTGCTGCTGATGGCCACCCCGCCAATGGCTTGCTCGATCGCGGCGGTGGCAGGCGTCAGCCAGTGACGCGCGACCTGGTCGTCCGAGACAATCGCGTAACGATGCGCCGGCGCCACGCGCTGGCACACCGAGCCCAGGGCGTCGATCATTCCGCCGCCGATAATGACCTCGTAGCCGAGGACGTCTATCGTGTGGGTCATCGGCGGTGGCGTCCGGGTGCTACCATGACACTTCACCCGCGCCGGCGCGGCGATTCGCCACGCGGGCCAGCATGAAGAGGAGGTCCGACACGCGGTTGAGGAAGACGATCACGATCCCGGGAAGGTCCTCGGTCTGCTGGAGGGCCACCACGCGTCGCTCGGCGCGACGACAGACGGTTCGCGCGACGTGCAACGTCGCTGCCTTGGCGGTCCCTCCGGGAACAATGAAGCTCCGCAGCGGATCGAGTTCTGCCTCGCACTGATCGATAGCCGCCTCAAGCTCGCGAATCCGCCCTTCATCGATGCGCGCCTTTTCCAGGGAGGCTCGCATCTTGTCGCGGTCCGGCGTAGCGAGCAGGGCGCCAATCGAGAACAGGTCGCGCTGGATGGGGACGATGACTTCATCGATGCGCGGCATCGGTTCCAGAGCGCGCACCAGCCCAAGCGTGGCATTGAGCTCGTCGACGTCGCCGTAGGCTTCAACGCGCGGATGGTCCTTGCTGACTCGCCCACCTCCGAAGAGGCCAGTGTCGCCGGCGTCGCCCGTCTTGGTGTAGATCTTCATGCACTGAAGACTGGGGACAGGAGACTGGGGACGGGAGAGCCAGGCTAGAGGCCAGAGGCCAGAGGTTGGGAACCGTCGCGTCTCTTCTGGCCTCTGGCCTCTGGCCTCTGGCCTTAGATTCAGCCTCCATGCCTCACACAGTGCACGATCTGGTCGACATAACCATCATCGGCGGCGGCCCGACCGGCCTTTTCGCCCTCTTCTATGCCGGCATGCGCGGCGTGACCGCGCAGATCGTGGACGCGCTTCCGCAACTGGGCGGGCAGCTCACCGCGCTGTACCCCGAGAAATACATCTTCGACGTGGGCGGCTTCCCGAAGGTGCTCGCGAAGGATTTCGTGAAGGCGCTGACCGAGCAGGCGCTCCAGTTCAGGGCGAGCACGCACCTCAACGAGACCATCATGGGTCTCGAGCGGCACGACGGTCACTTCGTGCTGCAGACCGAGGGCGGGGAATTCCCCTCGAAGTCGATCGTGATCGCCGCCGGGATCGGCGCGTTCTCACCGCGCCGGCTGCCACAGACCGTCGCTCATCCGTGGTATGGCCGAGGCATCTATGACGTCGTCACGGATCCGGAGGTATTTCGTGGCCAGCGCATACTGATCATCGGCGGCGGCGACACCGCCTTCGACTGGGCGCATCAACTCCTGGATCGGGCCGCCGCGGTTACGCTCGTGCACCGCAGCGATCGATTCCGGGCTCATGCGGCGACCGTGAACGAGGTGCAGCGAGCCGTCATGGCGGGCCGCATGGCCATGCACACGTTTCACGAACTGCACGACATCCTTTCCGAGGGCGATCGCCTGACGGGCGTGGTGCTCCGCGAAACAAAGACGAAGGAACTGCGCGAAGTCCGCTGTGACGTCATCCTCCCCATGCTCGGCTACGTGAGCGACCTCGGCGCGCTGGCGCAGTGGGGGCTCATGCTGGAAAAGGAGGACATCGTCGTGAACAGCTGCATGGAAACCGGTCAGCCCGGGATCTATGCCGCCGGCGATGTCACGACGTATCCAGGGAAGCTCAAGCTGATCGCGACCGGCTTTGGTGAGGCGGCAACCGCGGTGAACCAGGCCGTGCACTGGATCTACCCGGAGAAGAAAGTCGCTCCCGGCCACAGCTCCAACATGGCCTTGTTCGGACAAAAGGACGATTGACGCGCGTTCCACCGCGCTGGTCCTTCCGCGCGTCCCTCGCGACGGGCAAGTTCGCGTGTCCCGCAGGCCACGTTGACACCCCGCACCCGCGCAGCGCTCATGCAGATCGTTGACATGTTCATCCCGCGCGATGCGAAGGGCGTGCTGTTCCTGGCGCTTGCGGTGTTCACACTCGTCTATCTCGTGGTTCTGGCGCGGGGAGTCGCCGCCATCCGCCGGAACGCCGCCCGGGCGGGCAAGCACGTCGATGCCACACCGACGCCGGCCCGGATCGCCGTCGGCGCCATCACCAACTTCTTCGACACGCTCGGCATCGGATCGTTCGCCACAACCACGTCGATCTTCCGCTTCTTCAGGATGGTGCCCGACGAGACGCTCCCCGGCACACTCAACGTTGGTCACACGCTCGGCGCCATCACGCAGACGTTCATCTTCACGCGCCTGGTGCCTGTCGAGTCCACGACGCTGGTGTCGATGATTGTGGCTGCCGTCGCGGGCTCGTGGCTGGGCGCGGGCGTTGTCGCAGGATGGCCGCGGGGGCGGATCCAGTGGGGCATGGGGCTCTGCCTGCTCGGCGCGGCGACCCTCATGTTCCTTTCGCAGACCGGGTTGCTGCCCGGCGGAGGGACGGCGCTGGGCGTGACCGGTGGGAAACTCGGCATCGCCGTTGTCGGCAACTTCGTGCTGGGCGCGCTGATGACGCTGGGTATCGGGCTCTACGCGCCGTGCCTGATCCTCGTGAGCCTGCTGGGAATGGACCCGATTGCCGGGTTCCCGATCATGATGGGGTCCTGCGCCTTCCTCATGCCGGTCAGCAGCGCGCGCTTCATCCAGAAGCGGGCCTTCCACGTCGGGGCGTCGTTAGGACTGGTCATCGGCAGCATTCCGGCGGTCATCCTGGCGGTGGTCTGGGTGACGTCCCTTCCACTGCCGGCGGTGCGCTGGCTGGTCATCGTGGTCGTGGTCTACACGGCGACGAACATGCTGCTCACGGCCCGGCGGGAGCGACGCGCGTTTGCGCCTGCAGCGATGGTCGAGTAGCGCGTTGGACGACGCGGACGTCTCAACCTCCGACCCTCAGGGGCCGGAATAGTCGAACGCACCAACTGCGGTGTACTGCCCCGAGTGGTCGTACGAGATACCGCCGGTAACTCGAAAGCGCTTAGAAGCACCGAGATCGCCGTGCTTGAGGATGATGCCCTGCGGCAGGATCATGCTGGGGGTCGCCACGGCGCCGCTGACGGGATTCCGGATCGGGCCACCCTCGATCTCTACGTAGTCGCCGCACCGGATGCGGCTGTTGATGCCGTCGAGGTGCACCTCGTAACCCACGGCGAATGGACCGTGCACGGTGGGCCATGTCCATCCAAGAACGCCCCACGGTCCTCCGATCTTGCCGCCGACCAGCGTGTCGATCGCGGCCCGCTGGCGCGCGTCGGCCCGCTCGTCGACCAGGATCAGCGCTTCGCCGTTCCCGTCATGGATGGCGCCGGGCCAGTTCGCGTAAACAGAGAAATTGAGGCCATCGAGCGCGACCTGGCCGTACGTGCCCTTGTCGACGTGCCACGTCCACCCGCCTTCGCATTTCCCCTGCGTGGGTCGCGCGTTGAAGTTGCATGGACACCCCCAATCGCAGTTGCACGCCACGAAAACCGTCCCAGTGAGCGTCCATGCATCAGGCATCGCAAGACTCCCGGTTCTAGAAGGCCGACACGAGCGCGATGATCAGGAGCGCGACGCCGGTGATCCGTGCCGACGCCTCCTCCCACGGCAACACCTTCTGGATGAATACCACGGCGGCGATCCCCGCGGCCCAGGCGAGACTCATCGACGCCGCGAGCACCAGCACGACCATGAGACCGACGCAGCATCCGGCACACCACAGTCCGTGCTCCACGCCGAGCCTGAACGCGCCGCTCCGATACCGTTCCATCAGGAACGTTGCCGTGCTACGGCACCGACGCAAGCACGCCTGCTTGAGAGGTGTCAGTTCGTACACGCCGGCCAGGGCGAGCACGACCGCCGGCGCGGGCTGAAAGGACCACTCCATGGCCGCCCATGGCAGCAGGCCTGACACCGCCCAGACGGCGAGATACGCCGCCGCGAGCACGACGCGGTTGCCACGGTAGAGGAGCACGAGCGGAGCGATGGACGGCAGCATCATGGCCGCCATCATGAGCGTCCAGCCGCCGAGAAACGGAACGACACCCATCGCGTGCCCATATCCGGCAAGCCCTGCCCAGGCGACCGCGGTTGCAGCCGCCAGGAAGACCATGGCGAGGCCGTCGCGCCGCGTGAGCGCGATCATGTGGCAACTCTGCGCCGAAACATCATCGTGACGGAGTGGAGAACAGCGCGCGCACTTCGTGGCTCACGCGTCGCGGACGACCCGTACCGCGATCAATGGGCACCCACAGGGTCCGCGCGCGCGCGATGACCTGCCCGTCGGCGCGACGAATCTCGGTCAGGCGCTCGAAGGTGAGTCCTTCCGCCTGGCCAACCCAGGTTCGAACCACGAGTTCCTCACCGAGCGTGGCGGCGCTCAGGTAGTCGATCTCGTGCCGGCGCGCGACCCAGGCCACGGATTGCAGCGCCTCCGGCGGCGCGATGGCGGTCCAGTGCGCGGTTGCGATGTCCTGGACCCATCGGAGATAGACGACATTGTTGACGTGATTGAGTTCGTCCAGGTCCTCCGCCACGACCGTGATCGCCTGCTCGAACACGGCTGCACCGTGTTCGCTCTGGTCGGTCATTGGGGTGGCAGTCCGGCGAACGGATCCGTCCTCACGAATTCCACGGGAATCCGGATGTCCGGCGCTCCGGCGCCGGAGTGCGACAGGAGAAAACGCATCGTCGCATCGAAGTGGTCCATGAGGCGCGGCATCGGCCGCAGCGGCTTGGTCAACGGCCGCATGAAGTCGTCCCAGTGAATGGCGATGACCCGCTTGGCGGCCGTGGCCGCGACGACCTCGTTCCATAACGAGTCCCGATATCCAGCGGCCTGCTTGCCCAGCGTGGCAACGCCGAGATACACGACGTCGGCCTTCACGTTGTTCAGGGCGCCCGGGATGAACCCCGCGCTGCCTTGCACGACGATCGTGCGGCCGTCGTGCTCGATTACGACGGAGTAGCACTCGCCAAGCCGGTAGTCCTTCGTCCGCGCCGGGGGTGTGAGCGGCGTGGTTATCTCGCCCGCCATGAGGAACGGGCTGGGCACGTGTTCGGAGCGCAGCAGCGTTACGGAGAACCGGCCATACTGTATGGCTTCACCCGTCGCTGGGACTCGGATCCGGTCCGCGGGCAGTTCAGCCCCACGCCCGATGTTCGCCGTCGAGCTCGAGCCCACCAGGTCGGCCCCGGTCCACTTCGCGACGTATGGGGCATCCATCGCGTGATCGTAGTGCGAATGCACCGGGATGACGGCCGCAAGTCTGGTGATCCCGGCGCGACTGAGCGTTTGCGTTATGCGCGCGGAGTCTGGCGCGATTCTCGTGACCACGGAGAGCAGCCCGGGTCGCGTGAAGAACCCGTCGGTCAGGATCGCCGTCTCGCCATCGTCGAACAGCAGCGTGGAGACACCGAGGAAAGTGACCGTGAGAGCACGTGTGGCGGAGACGCTGTCGGGCGCGCTGTCGGCCATCTGATACGCTTCGTACCCGGCCAGGTCCGGGCCAATCTGCGACGCGACGGCAATGGCGGCGGTCGCGAGGATGACTGCTGCAGCCAGTGCCGCGCCAAGCCGTTTCATCCTCGAATCGGTCAGTCTACGTGGTGAATGCCGAGTATTCCGGCCATCTCAGCCGCGCCGGCGCTGCAGCTCGCGCATGCGGTCGCGCGCCTTCTGCACCTGCGGCTGCAGCTCCGGGTCGGCGTCCTTCCACAGCTCGACGAACTGCGCGTAGTACGAGACCGCCTTGTCGATATCGCCCTTCGCGTCGTGCAGTTCGCCCAGCCGCTTGAGCGAATACGGCAGCCAGGTCGCCCTCGTGCCGACCGGCATGGCGCGTCCCTCGGTGAAGCGGGTCAGCAGGGCCATCGCCGAATCGGCGTTCCCCGCCTGGTCGTACGCGAGAGCAATATCGGGCAGGATGCACTCGAGACACCCGCCGGGGTCAGTCGCCTGGAACTCCCTGATGGCGTCGTCATAGCGTCCCTCGGCGCGCGAGATCAGCCCGTGAAGTCCCTGCAGGTTCCGCTTGGCCTCCGGCGTCTGCATGGTGGGCAGTGCCTCGAATTGACGAAGGAGATCCCTGGCTTTGTCCGGCCTGCCCGACGTGGCGTAGGTGTCAATGAGACCGGCATACGGTCGCCGCTCTGGCGGGAGGGAATCGAACACCCTGTGCGCCGCCGCCCGATCGGCGAGGCGTACCGCTGCCGCAGGATTGTTGCGGTACCATGATTCCAGGTAAGCGGTGTCGAGGATCGCGTTGACCTCGGCCTGCGGATTGCCAAGCTGCCGGGCCAATTTCCTTGCCTCGGTGATGTGGCGCAGGTAGTCCGACAGTCCGCCGTTGATTTCACGGAAGTTGGCGATGCTGAACCGCACCGTACGATTCGTCGGCAGGTCGTTGGGTCGGGCCTTCCCCAGGCTGTCGAGCACCGCGGCGGCGGAGTCGGTCTTCAGCTGTTCAAAGAACAGGTCGCTGCGGAGAATCGGGACCTGAGGATTTCGAGGCAGGTTCTGCGCTGCCAGCGCGAGGGTGGCTTCGGCCTCCTTCGTCTGTCCCAGGTGCATCAGGTTGTGGAAGCGGTTGTTGAAGAACACGCTGGCGGTAGGCTGCACCACGATTGCGCGGCGGGCGAGGTCGGCGGCTTTCGCATACTCGGCCTTGCCGTGGTACATCGAGGCCAGGTTGTTCAGCGCCGTGACGTTGACCGAGTCGAGTTCCAGCAGCGATTCCAGCGCCGCGATCGCCTTGTCGTCGTCCGGCTTCGGGCCCGACATGTAGTACGAGCCGAGCATGATGTACCGCTCGGTTTCGCTGAGGCGCTCCATATTGTCGTACGCCTTCTGCAGCAGCGCCTCCTGCCTCGGCCGTTGCATGCCGCGGTTGCCAAGCTCGATCGCCAGCTTTCGGTAGGCCATCGCGAAACCGGTATCGAGTGCAATCGCCTCGCTCATCAGTTGCTCGAAACGATTGAAATCACCCTCGGTCTCGATCAGGCGCGTGGCGGTGACGTATTTCTGGAGCGCCTCGAGTGACGGCGTGGTCACCTTGTCGAGAGTCTTGGCTCCCTGGACCTCACGCAGCGATTCACCCACCCGCGACCGCATGTCCTTCGACAAGCGGCTGATGGCCGGGATGATGTCGTTGGCGTCTTTCGCTTCCTCACGGAAGGTCGCCAGGTCCTCACCGGTCTGGGCGGAGACCAGCCGCGCCGAGAGCACATAGCGTCCGCCGAGCGAGACGATGTCGCCGTCGATGACGGCCTTGATCCCCTCGCGCGTGGCGATCTCGCGGGCGACGGTGTAGTCGACGCGCATGCTCGTCGGGCGCTGCATCCGCTGCAGCACGCCCCGCACGGCGCTGGCCGCCATCACGTTGAGGCTCGACGATTGCGCCAGGTCGGTGCGGAAGGCCTCCGTCACGGTGGGCCCGAGCAGCGAATCGGTGGCCGGGCTCTTGAACTCGGCCAGGATCACGCGCTCGCGCTCGCCCATCCTGCCTGACGAGATGAGCGAGGCTGCCGGCCCGATGCCTAACGCGCGCATGCCCATCCACGCGCCGGTGAGCAGTATCAGCGCCCCCACGGCGCCAACCCCACCCAGGGCGGTCCGCCGCCAACTGACGTGCGGGCTGGCCTTGATCGCCATCGTCATCAGCGTTCCCTGACCGAGCGGCGTGCCGCCCGGCGTGAGGGTCGGCGTGGCCGTCAGCGCCCGGCGAGTCGCGCGCTGCACGTAGTACGTGAGCAGGATCGCCGGGAGTCCCAGCGCCATCACGATCACCGCGCCGGGGAAGACCCAGTCGGGCAACCCGATACCGACGATGGCGGCTTTCGCGAGCACCGCGACCACGATGGACGCCGCGGCATAGATCGCCAGCGCCTTCTGCAGGCTGACCTGACCGCCGAGGAGCACCGCGGCGCTCGCGGTCTGGCCGCTTCCGCTGGTGACGGTATCGAGGTAGCGGACGATGTCGGTGGCGTTCTGCGGGCGGGCCGACGCTTCCTTCTCGAGGCAGCGCATAACGAGCTCGGACATCGCCGGCGGGATGTCGCCCCGGACGTCGCCGATGTTGCGCGGGCGTTCGGCCATGTGCGCCGCCAGCAGCTTCTGCGGCGTCAACCCATGGAACGGTGCCTGACCGGCCAGCATCTCGTACGCCATCACGCCGAACGCGTAGATGTCGGCGCGGTGGTCGGTGTCGGGGTCGCCGGCCGCCTGTTCCGGCGCCATGTACGTCGGTGTGCCGAGCGAGGTACCAACCTGCGTCAGTGTCGCATTGGGGGTGCCGGCGCGGGCTGCGCTGATGGCTTTCGCGATGCCGAAGTCGGCGACGGTCGCCGACCCGCCGGCCAGCAGGACGTTGTCGGGCTTGATGTCGCGGTGGACGACACCGTGCGCATGGGCGAACGCGAGCGCCTTCGCGACGTCGCGCAGCAGGCCGACCGCCTCGGTGACTGTCAACGGTCCGCGGGCAAGCCGCACCCGGAGCGATTCGCCCGCGACGAACGGCATCGTGTAGTACGGGAGCCCGTTCGTGTCGCCCGCGGAGAGCACCGGCACGATGTGCGGATGCTGGAGCGCGGCGGCGAGCTGGATCTCGCGCTTGAAGCGGTCCACCGATACACCGGCGGCGAGATCTGGTGAAAGGACCTTCACGACGACCCGGCGATGAAGCGAAGTCTCTTCGGCGACGTACGTCCGCGACATTCCGCCGCCGCCAAGTTCCCGCTCGATCGTGTAGGCACCGCCGAGTGACTGTTGCAGGGTGGTGCGGAGATCGGTCATTCGCTGGCTCGGGAGGGTGCGCGGTAGCGGACTTGAGCGACCTGAATGCTGTCGTGTGAACGTCGCCTTTGCCAGAGCCAGCTGTGTGACCTGTCCAACTATTCCGCCGACTTTGCGAGGCGTCGAATCAGATCCGGCGCGATTCTCGAGAGGCGTGGCAGTTCAGATGGTCGGTTCGCCGCTTCATCGTACACGAGCCAGAATCGATACGGATCGGCAGCAGGTCTCATCTCGCGAAAGATCCATTCGCCCTCGATGGCCGCGCCGTGTCCGCGCGTCGTCGACGCGAACGCTCGCGCTGAGCGCCCGCGCCGCCGAAGCCATCCTCGACCAGGCCGACCCGCTCACTCCGAGCGCATGGCCAGCAGGGGATCCACGCCCGCGGCGCGGCGGGCCGCGAGTGTCACGGTGCCATCGGCGCATCCCTCCGCCGTCGCTGCCGGTCGGAGGAAAGTCAAATCGACCGCCGGGAGAGCTGACTCGAGGGTGAGGGTCAGGTCGTCTACGGGAACAGCGGCGGCGCCACCCGCTTCTTCGTCGCCTGCTCGAACGCGAACGCCAGCTCGATCAGCTTCGGCTCGCTGCACGCGGGGCCGGTGAAGCTGACACCGAAGGGTGCAGGCCGTGGCGTGAACCCTGCGGGAAACGCATTCGCTCCCGTGCCCGCGGGAACCGGCAGCAACGCGTACGGCACCGTGATGGTCGGATAGCCCGGCCGCGCGCCGATGTTGGCGCTGCTCACGCCGGGGAAGAGCAGGGCGTCGAGGCGGTGCGTGCGAACCGCTTCGTCGATGCCATGCGTCGCCGACAACAGGATGTCCTTCCGCCGATCCGCCTCATACTTCGCGCGGTCAGCCTGCAGGTTCATCTCGTCGGACACGTCGAGGTTCGCCTGGCCGTACTTGATCGCCCCAGCGCGCTGATGCGCAATGTTCCACTGCCGCAGCTCGGTCAAGGTCTTCACCGGCGCCTTGTCGCCTAACGAACGCAGCCAGGCATCGAAGTCACGCTTCATGCCGTACTTGAACGCGATCGAGCAGGCCGCATCGCGCCCCTTGGCCTGTTCCAGCCCGCTGCAGACGCTCCAGTTGAGAAAGTTGTTGCCAGCGACGGTGTCCACCACGCTGGGAATGTCCGCCGGATCGACGATGATGGCGCCGCGAAGCTTCAGGACGGCGATCACGGAGTCCATGACCACGCGCTGGGCATCATTCAGTCCACCGCGCGGCTGAGCACCCGGCAGCGTGACGCGGTCGTAGAAGAACGCGCGCGGAATGCCGATGCGCGCGCCGCGAAGCCCGTCCGGGTTCAGGTTGCGGGTGTAGTCCCGCCCGGCCGGGGGCGGACACTTGCGCGTCGCCTCATCGTTAGGGTCGGGCTGCGCGCCCTCCATCGCGCCCAGCATGATCGCCGCGTCAGATACGGTGCGCGCCATGGGGCCCGGTGTGTCCTGATCGGCCGAAATGGGAATGACTCCATACCGGCTGATGCGGCCGACGGTCGGCTTGATGCCCACCAGCATGTTCTGGTGCGACGGGCTCAGGATCGAACCCGACGTCTCCGTGCCCACGTTCCCGATCCAGAAGCTCACGTTGGTGCCTGTGCCCGAACTGGATCCACCAGTGGCCAGCACCGGCCGTCCGTCAAAGAAGTTGTCGCGCGGGTCGCGGCGCGGATCGTACGGATTGAACCCGTAGCCGTTGAGCGCGTTGTAGTTGGTCGGCATGCCTGACGCGACCCAGTTCGCCAGTTCGGTGAGCTGGGTTTTCGCGAGAATGATTGCGCCGGCGTCCTTCAGGTTCTTCGTGAGCGTGGCCTCGTAAGGCGGCACGAGATCGGCGAACGCCAGTGCCCCGCCGGTCGTCGGCATGTCCGTGGTATGGATGTTGTCCTTCAGGGCTACCGGTATCCCGTGCAACGGCCCGCGAATGCGCCCGGCGGCCCGCTCACGATCCAGCGAATCCGCGATGGCAAGGGCGTTCGGATTCACGGTGATGATCGCGTTGATCCGATCCTCGTATTTCGCGATCCGAGTCAGGTATTGCAGCACGTTCTCGCGGGACGTGGTGCGCTTCTGCTCGAGCGCGGCACGAATGTCGGAGATCGACGCCTCAACGACCGAGAAGGGAGCCGTTGCTGGCGGCGCGGGCCGACGCTGGGCCGTGAGCTCGGTTGTCGCCAGCAGCAGCAGGGCCGCCGAGGTTACGCGAAAGAGACTCATATGACGCTGTCCGGTCGGAGTCGGAGGCTCGAAACCCGCCCCCGGGAAACGGGAGAACGCCTCGAACCTACAGTCCCGACTGTGGTCGGCGCGAGCAGCGGGTGGTACTTTCGGGGTCCCGGAATCCGCCCGTCCGAGCCACGAATCACCGAGTCACGTCATCATGAACCGCATGAGCCGCCTCGCACTACTATTGCTGGCGCCGCTGTGCCTCCTGCTGCCAATCGCCGTTTCCGCGCAGGCGCCCCGTCCGATGAAGCAGTCGGCGGTTGCCCTCGTCGAGAAACAGCGCGCCGACCTGATCCGGTTGAGTGAAGAGATCTGGGGCTTTGCGGAGGTCGGACTCGAGGAAACCCAATCGGCGGAGGTGCTGGCCAGGTACGCCGAGTCGAAGGGGTTCACCGTCCAGCGCGGAGTGGCGGGGATCTCGACAGCGTTCGTGGCGAGCTATGGATCGGGGCGCCCGATCATCGGAATCATGGGCGAGTTCGATGCGTTACCCGGCATTTCACAGAAGGCTGTTCCAACCCGCGAGGCGCTGCACGCCGGCGAAGCCGGGCATGGTTGCGGTCACAACCTCTTCGGCGCCGCCAGCCTCGGCGCCGCCGTCGCCATCAAGGAGATGATCGCCGCCGGGACGCTCAAGGGCACCGTGCGCTTCTACGGGACTCCCGCCGAGGAGTCGGTTGGTGGGAAGATCTACATGATCCGCGAGGGGCTCTTCAAGGATGTCGATGTCGCGCTGGCCTGGCATCCGGATGACAAGACCACGGTCGACAACCTGGGCGCACAGGCGATCGTACAGTTCATGGTGGAGTTCCACGGACGGACCGCGCACGCGGCCGCCGACCCATGGAACGCGCGCAGCGCTTCGGATGCCGCGGAGGCCTTCACGCACGGCATCAATCTCCTGCGCGAGCACGTCCGACCCACGGTCCGGATGCATTACACCGTCGAGCGCGCCGGTGACGTGCCTAACGTCGTGCCCGACTATGCCCGCGTGCATACCTGGGTGCGGGATTCTCGGCGCCCCGGCGTGGATACGGTCTTTGCGCGAGTGAGGGAGATCGCGCGCGGCGCGGCTTTGATCGCGGGCGTCGAGCAGACGGTCACTGTGCAGACGGGCTCGAGCGACATGATCATCCTCGACCGAGGTCTCAAGCTGCTTCACGACAACCTGTCCTGGATCGGCGCGCCGACGTACACGGAGGCCGAGCAGACCTTCGCGCGAACGCTCCAGGCGAACACCGGTCAGCTCCAGGTCGGCATGAGGGCGGAACTCGCTCCGCTGGCGCCGATCCTGCCTGATCCGCCCGGCGGGTCGACAGACGTGGGTGACGTGAGCTACGTCGTGCCGACGCTCCACTTCTATGGAGCCACAGCACCCTTCGGCGTTCCGTGGCATGCCTGGCCGGTGGTTGCCAGCAGCGGGATGTCGATCGGGCACAAGGGCATGATGATGGCGGCGAACACTCTGGCCGCGACCGCCGTGGATGTCTTCGCCGACGAAGCCTTACGCATGGCGCTGCGAGCGGAGTTCGCCGAGAAGACAAAGGGTGTCACGTACCACTGGCTGATTCCGGACGGACCGCCGGTGGTGAAACGTGACTGACAGGGCAGCGGGCAACGGGCAACGGGCAGCGAAATGCGGCGCAACAGTTCTGGCGCTGGTCCTGCTGTCGCCGGTGGCCATGTTGGCGCAGGTCCGCACGGCTGACCCCGCGGCGCGCCGTGTGTTGCTCAGCGAGTTTCCCCGCATCATCCGTCTCGCCGACAACGTCTACGGATACGAGGAGATCCGGCAACCTGGCTTCACGACGGTGAGCCTGTTCGTGGTGGGTCAGAGCGGCGTCCTGATCGCGGACGGGCAGGGAAGTGCGGCGGCCACGCAGACCATGCTGGACCGGATTCGCTCAGTAACCCCGCTGCCGATCCGCTGGTACGTCGTCGGGTCGGATCACGGCGATCATACCGCGGGGAACTCGGTCCTCCCAAAGGACGTTCGGTACATCGTCCACCCGACGTCCCGCGCGCAGCTCGTCCGCGACTCCACTGCGGCCGCACCAGGCGGCCGGAGCAGTCAATCACCGCGGGTCGTCGTGGTGCCACCTGTCGCCATGACGAGCGACCGCGAGACGATCGACCTCGGCGGCATCACGGTGGACGTGCTCTTCCTGGGCCGCGCGCACACCGGCGGTGACCTGATGGTTCACCTGCCGCGCGAGAAGATCCTCTTCATGAGCGAGGCGTACCTCAATCGGGTCTTTCCGGCCATGCGCTCGGCGTATCCCGATGACTGGGTTCGGGTAATCGATCGCGCGCTGGCCATGGACGTAGCTCGTTATGTGCCGGGACACGGATTCATCGAGGAACCGGCAGTGTCGCGCGAGGAACTGGTCGCGTTTCGCCAGGCGTTGGTCGCCGTGACCGCGGAAGCAAAGCGGCTGCACGGACTCGGCCTCTCGCAGGAGGACGCGGTAAAGGCGGCGAGCTGGGGCCCGTACGGGGACTGGTTTCTCGCAGCCCAACAGGCCCCGATCGCAATCCGCCGCGTTTACGACCAGCTCAAGGGTCGTATTCCGTAAGTCGCTTGCTCGTCCGTGAGTGCCACGCGCCGAAGCCGGACTTCTACCTAAGGCGTCCTCACCAGTTTCGTCACGACGCTGATAAGGTCGGCGCGAATTGCGGAGACCTTGCCGCCTTCACGAACAAACGTGAACCGGTTCCGGCCCATCATGAACGTATCGCCCCCCACATAACGAGCCGCGGGTCCTGGTTGCGGAGCGTTGCCCAGTCTGAAGCGCACGCCAGTGCTATCGGTGATGACGGCGACATTGAGTGAGTCCCCGCGCCCTGCGCCGCGGTACGTGCCGACATAGTCGGATGCCGGATGCTCGAGAGCGACCGGCGCCGGTGTCGCGGGCCGCCCGTGAATGACGTCGGCGATGGAGTTGAGAACCGCATCTGGCGAGACCGGCCCCGTCGAATTTACCAGAACCGCGATCGTCAACTGGTCATCCGGGAAATACGCCATGGCGGTAAGGAACCCGTTGATCCCCCCTCCATGGTAGATCGCATGACGGCCGCCGATCGAATCGTTGATCAGGCCCATCGCATAACGAACGGGCGTACCGTCATTGAGCTTCGTTGGCGTGGTCTGCAACCGGTACGACGCCGGAGTCAGGATCTTCCCGCCGTGCAGCGCCCGCGACCATGCCATGAGATCCCAGGCCGTCGAGCAGAGTGAACCGGCGGCATACGGCCATGCATGACTCAGAGGCGACTTCACCGCGAGACCGCCCTGGCCGAATTCATATCCGTGCGCGCGGCGCTTGGTGATGTCTCGCTCGCTGCAATAACGGGAGTCGACCATGCCCGCCTTGTCGAACAGGTTGGTCTTCACGAAATCGCCGTACGTTCCCCCAGTGACCTTCTCGATCACGAGGCCGAGGAGGAAATACGCCGAGTTGTTGTAGGCGAGCGCTTCACCGGGCTTGAACTTGAACGGCTCGCGCGAGAAGAGCTTGACGAGCGTGTCGCGCGGCAGGCGCAGTGGTATGAGCGGTCCGAAGGCTCGCATCTCGGTGTAGCCGGCGATGCCGGAAGTGTGGTCGAGCAGCCGTCGGATCGTGACTGTATTGCCCTGCGTCGGGTAGTCCGGCAGGTACTTCGTGAGCGCGTCGTCCAGCGAGAGCTTCCCTCGCTCAACGAGCAGCAGGATGGACGCCGACGTGAATTGCTTCGTGACCGACCCGATCTCGTAGATCGCGCGTTCCGGCGTGGGGACATCGAGCTCGAGATCGGCGGAACCGTAGGCCTTGAGGACCAGCGTGTCCGTGCCGCGGACCACGCCCACCGACATGCCCGCCGCGCGCCCGCCGGTGAGCGCCGCTCCGACCATCGAGTCGACGGCGGCGCGAATGCGCACCGGATCGGACGTTTGTGCGACTCCGGTTGAAGCCAGGCCCGCGGACACGCCGAGCGCGACGAGCATCTGAAGAGACCGAGCCATGAGAGCCTGTTGTGTGAGTGGTGCCGTCCTGACAGGAGACTGAACTTACTTCGCTAACGGATCTGGCCTGAGCTGGAACTTCATCACCTTGCTCGTCGTGCCCTTGCCTCCTTCCATATGGAAGGGCGCACGTGTGCTGACGGTGGCCCAGAGACCGCGCCCTTTCCAGCCCGCGTTGGGGTCATCGATCCGCCCGTCCATCCACTTGGTGAAGAAGCCGAGCGGATACGGCACGCGCATGACGACCCAGCGGCCGTCCTTCAGCGCCAGCAGTCCTTCCGACGCGTTCCCGGTGTTGATCGGGACATTCGCGCCGAGTCCAAACGTGTCGAACTGGTCGACCCAGGTGTAATAGCTCGCCTCGGCGCTGCCGGGCGTGGTGACGCCCTTCATCTGCGGCAGTGGCTCGGCCCAGAAGCTCCACCCTTCGGGGCAGTGCTGGCCCGTCGCGGCGGGGCAGCACTGC
>Ga0209109_10000176_pt1 | contig 30337 bp, 20 predicted proteins | sample Rifsed10ft2_FD_184004 | JGI IMG/M metagenome (GOLD analysis project Ga0209109, IMG submission 184004) | Soil microbial communities from Rifle, Colorado, USA - sediment 10ft 2 (version 2) | ecosystem: Environmental > Terrestrial > Deep subsurface > Rock core/Sediment | place: Rifle, Colorado... | reverse complement strand
GTGCGGCGCGACTTCGACGAGACCTATGGTCAAGATATCGTCGGCGCACTACGACGCCTGCAGACGGATGGGCATATCGAGGTGACCACGTCCGCAGCCACACATGGATACCTACCCCTCTTGGGACGGGATGAGGCCGTCGACGCACAGATCCGCGCGGGTGTTGCAACGTACCGCCGCCACTTCGGGATCGCACCCCGAGGGATCTGGTTGCCCGAATGCGCGTACCGTCCCGCGTACGAATGGTCGCGACCCGTCGGACCGCCGCGGCGATTCGCGCGAAAGGGTCTGGAATCGTCCCTTTCCCGGAGTGGCCTGCGCTACTTCTTCGTGGACACCCATCTCGTCGCGGGAGGAGCGACCCTCGGAACGTATGGGGATCGAATCGAAGGACCTCCGCAAGGGGAGTCTCGTCCCGCCACCGGGCTCTCGATCCACGAGGCCTATGCCGTCCTCGATCGAGCGTCCCGCCGCCGGGTCGCCGTCCTCGCGAGGGACCCAAAGTCCAGCGTCCAGGTCTGGAGTGCGGACTATGGCTACCCGGGCGACGGAGCGTATCTCGAGTTCCATCGCAAGAAGGATCCGGGAGGCCTCCGGTACTGGCGAATCACGGACCGCCGCCTTCCGCTGGACGACAAGATCGTCTACGACCCGAGCGCCGCGGCTGCCCGGGTGCGGGCTCATGCGGACCACTTTCTGCGCACGGTCCGGGAAACGCTCTCCCGCCACTGGAACGAAACGGGCCGGGCGGGCGTCGTTGTCGCGCCCTTCGATGCGGAGCTCTTTGGCCACTGGTGGTTCGAGGGCCCGAACTGGCTCGAGGCCGTGCTTCGCGGCCTCGGGGAGGACGTTACCGCGGTCACGGCGTCGGAGTTCCTCCTGCGGCACCCGCCACGGTCTGTGATCGCCCTCCCGGAAGGCTCGTGGGGCCAGGGCGGCCACCACTGGGTGTGGCTGAATGAGAACACACGATGGATCTGGGAACACGTGTACGCGGCGGAAGACGCATTCCTCGATCTCATGAGGTCCGCCCGTCGACAGCAGGACACGCTCACCCGGAGACTTCTCGTGCAGCTCGCGCGCGAACTGCTTCTCCTCGAATCGTCCGACTGGCCGTTCCTTATCACGACGGTCTCTGCGCGGGACTACTCAGAGGCCAGGGTGCAACTGCACTTGGAGACATTCAAGCGACTCCTCGACATGGCGCGCCGCGCAGAGGGAGGACCGCTCCCCGCGAACGAGCTTGCCTGGCTTACGGACGTGGAGTCGCGCGACGGCCCGTTTCCGGACATCGACCTCCGGTGGTGGGCAGGCTCGGGGTGAGCGAACGTGAGGGTCCTCTCCTTCCACTTTCACGGCTACCAACCCGGCGATATCCTCCGATGGCTGGAGCCGGACCCTCTCAAGCCGCAGCGTTTCGAGGAACGCCGCTCCCCTGTCGCCCACACGATCGGTCCCGACCGCATTGCGGGACGGAACTGGACGGACGCCGTGCTACGCGCCTATGGCCGAATCGAGACCGTCCTCGAACGTGGTGCAGGGTCGGCGTCCGTAGACATCGAGCCGCAGACCCTCGTGTGGCTCCTCGAGCGGGATGAAGCCGCGTACCGCCAGGTCATCTCCGCCTATGAGCGGGGCACGATGGGGCTCGTGGTCACGCCGCCATTTCACCCGATCTTGCCCCATCACCATCGACTCGAGCGAGAAGCGCTCTTCGAGGTCATGATCGACTTCTACGCCCCACTCCTTCGACGGATGCATCCACAGACGATCGGCCTCTGGCTGCCTGAAGCCGCATATTCCGGGGACACGGTCACAGACTTTCTAGACGCGGCGCGGAGGACGACAATCCACTACGAGGGCCTCCCGGACCTCGTGCATGGCGTCCACCTCGTCCTCGATGCGCGACAACTCGGCGTGGCGGAGGTGGCAAAGACTGCATGGGGGAAGACGGGCCTTGATGGCGGGGTCCCGTTCGCCGCGCGCGATCCCGAGCTGAGCGGGGATTTCGCGTTCGGTGCGTCGACGGCGGAGAAGTTCGCAAGCCGGGCCGATGCCCGCGGCGCGAGCTCTCTCCTCGTCGCGAGCGATCTCGAGTCTCTCCTCGCAAACTCCCGCCAAGCGGATCGGTTCGTCGCAATCGTCGAGGGCTTGCGGGCCTATGGCATCAACGTCACGTTCCCGATTCCGCCGGAGCGGCCGATCGCCGCCGACGTGCTGGACTTGTCGAGCTGGTCGGACTATGATGAGCATCTGATGCACGGGCGAACATCGGACACCCGGTGGGCGGGGATCCGACGTTCCGACGGGCTCGTCGTCTCTCGTGTCCACCGGGGAGAGGCGCTCTCTCAGCTCTGGAAGCATGCCTTCACGCTTGCGACGGAACGGATCGAGACGGCGATTCGAAGGACCGCCATGCTGGTCCTCAAGGGGCTCGGAGTGGATCGACGACACGACGCAATCCGCCGCCTCGCCGTCGCCTATGGACGCCACGTGTTCCACGCGCACTATCGCGCGTTCGGTCTCACCAGAGAGGAGATCGACTTCGCGCGGGCGGCGGAGGCCAACTTGCGAGGGAAGGTCGATGTGGAGACCGCGGGGTACCTCGCCCGTGGGTACCTCATCCTCCTCATGGGACTCCGATCCGACGCCCGGTTTTGGGACAACCCCGACACGCGCGTGACGTTCCAAAACGTCGCCCTCCTCTCGCAGGCAGTCGTGGACATGGCGGAGGCGTGTGCCCGGGCGGGCGAACGGGAGCGGGGCACCCGCCTGATGCGCCTCCTTCGCGCAACCTTCCTCGAGTTCACGGACGCCTATGGCCACGGGTCCTTCGGGGACCTCCAAGGCGTCGAGGGCTGGGAAACCTCGGAAGCCGCCTGGCTCCGCTCCCTCCAGTCCGAGGTGCCCGCGCGGTCGGGCTACGATGTCTTCCGCCGCGCAGCGCTGTACAGCGCGGGCGATGCCTTCGGAAGGATGCTATCCGACGAGGTTCAGGCCCGCCCGGAGGAGACTGTCGCGGACACGGGCCACATCGTCGGCGAGGCCCATGGCGACTGGGAGAACGCAGCGTGGTGTGAACACCGCGCCTAGCCCACGGCCGATCGTCAGATCGCCGGATGCCACCGGAACCTTCATTGAAGTCGAGTGGGCTTCTGCGCCACGCAATGAAGGTGGCAATCTTCACGTGGGAGTTCCCGCCGAACATCTACGGCGGAGCGGGCGTCCACGCGAAGTACATTGCCACCGCGTTGTCCAAACTCGTCGAGGTCCAGGTGCGCACGTTCGATACGGGCCCGCCGCCGGAGTTCCCGAGCCTGAAGGTCTGGCGGTACCGACCATCGGTCCATGGCCTCGCGGCACCCGACCCCAAGTTGGCGAAGGCGTGGGAGGTCCTCTCGTTCAACGTGAACATGGTGTCCGACCCGATCGACGCCGACATCGTCCACACGCACACATGGTACACGAACTTCGCAGGGGCGTTGGCGAAGGAGACGTACGGCTCGAAGCTCGTCGCGACCGTCCATTCCCTCGAACCGCTACGTCCGTGGAAAAAGGAGCAGCTCGGTGCGGGGTACGCCCTCAGTTCCTGGATGGAGAAAGAGGGACTCCAAGCGTGCGATGCCATCGTGGCGGTGTCCGAGGAGATGAAACGCGACATTCTGAAGAGCTACGACATCCCCGCGTCCCGCATCCATGTGATCCACAACGGCGTGGACCCCGAGAAGTACTGTCCACGGGACGGATCCGATAGCCTCTCAAAGTTCGGGATTCGGAAGCCGTTCGTGTTGTTCGTCGGACGCCTTACCCGCCAGAAGGGAGTGTTCGACCTCGTCGACGCGATGGAGCACTTCCCCGAGGACGTAACCCTTGTCCTCGCGACGGGGAAGCCCGACACCCCCGAGATCGAGGACGAACTCCGCCGAGTTCTCCGGGAACGGCCACGAATCGTGTGGATTAACCAAATGCTCGAGGACCTCGATCTCGTAAACCTGTACAATGAGGCGGCGGTCTTTGCGTGCCCCTCCGTATACGAGCCGTTCGGCATCATCAACTTGGAGGCGATGGCGTGCGAAACGCCCGTCGTCGCGACCCGTGTCGGAGGGATCAAGGAGGTCGTGGTGCACGGCGAAACCGGGCTCCTCGTCCCCCCGGGTGACTCCGTGCGGCTCGGCCGCGCGATCTCGCGGCTCCTTGAAAACCCCGACCTAGCAGCGCGCATGGGCAGGGCGGGGAGGAGGCGCGTGCTTCGATACTTCACGTGGGACCGCGTCGCAAAGAGGACGCTCCGGCTGTACGGGTCGCTGACGTGAATGTCCTCGCAGTTCGCGCCCGCCATCGACGCCCTCGACGCCGCCGTGCGAAGCTCGGCGCAGTTCCGGGCGTGGCTCCGCTCCCGCAGGTGGTGCGGGGACGCGATCGGGATGAGGGCAGACCTCGCGGTCAAGGACCGCGCCGTCCTCGAGGAATTCGGTACCGAGGTGCTTGTCCTGTTCCTCGCGGTCGCTCGGGAGCCGGAGGTCCAGGTCGTTGTGCACCTTCCTGTTTCCCTGTCCACGGTGCGCACTTCGCCCGATGCGTACGAGCTCCGGGCGGGCGCGCAGCGTCTCTACGTCACCGAGGCGGAGCGGCGGGAGGGGTACGCGAACTTCCTCGTGGAGGGCTTCCAACGCCAGCAGAAAATCCGGACGGAGACGGGAGACGCAGTGCAGTTCCACGGGTCGACCATCTCCGCCTTTCGAGGGATTGGACCCGAGGTTGCAGCCGATACGTCGAATCTACTAATGCGAATTGAGACAGCGGACCGCGCGGTTGTGTTCAAGAGTTACAAGCTCCTCGACGTGCAAAACCGCGAGCCGGATATCCTGAAACGTCTCCATGCGAAAGGTTTCCGCCATATCCCGCGATACATTGGCGAACTTGCACTCGGGCGCGGTCCCGATCGCCTCGTGCTCGGGGTCGCGACAGAGCATGTCGAGGCGACGGACCTCTTCGCCTGGTTCGTCCATGGTTGGAGCGCGGAACTCGCAGAGAGTGGCAGGCCCTCGATTCCCTTTGAATCGTCAGTTCTCGACCTCGTGGACAGGCTCGGGGATGCAACCGCCACTCTCCATGAAGCTTTGTCCGACCGCCATCCGGGACCGTTTCGCGCCGAAACGTTTGGATCCGAAGACGCCACGGCCGCTCGACGAACAGCGATCGCAAACCTCGGAGCTACGCTCCGACGCCTTGCGACACCCGCGAGGGACACGGAGAAGCAAGTCGCGGGCCTCGCAGCCAGGACACGCGCACTCCTCTTCGAGCATCGCGCGGCGATTGAGGAAACGTTGCGGGGTCTCGATGCGGGCATCGGGACGCTGAAGTCCGTTACACACGGGGATTTCCATCTCGCTCAGGTCCTTCTGGGGGCGACTGACGGCGAGCTCCGGTTCATCGACTTCGAGGGAGAGCCTGCCCGACCTCCCGGGCAAAGGTCGCTCCCCCTGCCACCACTCCGCGATGTCGCGACGATGATACGGTCGTTCAGCTACGTCACGCACTACGCCTGGCGGGAGTTCCTGGGCGGGGACCTCACGGCGGCCCTGAGCCTGCTTGACCGAGAGCGCCTTCCGGAGTCCGAACGAGCCGTCGCGGATCGACTCCTCGCATGGGAAGGCCGCGCGACGAACCAGTTCATCCGCGCATACCTCGTAGGCACACGCCTGTACCCAGGCCTCACTGAGGAGGCGATGATGCGATTCCTTCGGGGATGGATGATGGAGAAGGCGCTCTACGAGCTTCGGTACGAGCTTGCGCACCGGCCCGCGAACATCCTCATCCCTCTCGAGGGGATCCTAGCCCTGACGACGGGCAGCGGTCTCGGGCCGACTCCGGTCAAATGATCGCACCGCCCGTGGCCATGTCAAACAGGTGCATCTTCCCCATGTCGAAGTAGAGGTCGAGACCGTCCCCGACCTCGACCTTCGTCGTGGGGCCCATCCTCGCGTGGATTGTCAACTCGCCCACACGCAAATAGAGAAACAAGTCTGAGCCCATCGGCTCCTTCACCTCGACACGCGCAGTGACCGTCGAGTCTGGGCGTGTCATCCGTGCGAACAGTCGGTCGTAAACGTCCTCGGGCCGAATCCCAAACACCATAGTCTTCCCGGTGTGCGGTCGAACGTGCGAGGCAAGTTCATCCGGCACCCACAAGCGGAACGGGCCTAAGTCGAGGAACACGGCGCCATCGTGCTCGGTGACGTTCGCGTCGAGGAAGTTCATCGAGGGGCTGCCAATGAAGCCCGCAACAAACTGGTTCTGCGGGTGATCGTACAACGTTTGCGGGTCGTCGACCTGTTGGATTACGCCCTTGTCCATCACGACGACGCGGTCGCCGAGGGTCATCGCCTCCGCCTGGTCGTGGGTGACGTAGACCATCGTGCTCCGGAGGGTCTGGTGAAGCTTCGCGAGCTCCGCCCTCATCGCGACCCTGAGCTTTGCATCGAGGTTGCTTAGAGGCTCGTCAAACAGGAACACTTTGGGGTTGCGCACAATTGCGCGACCGACGGCGACGCGCTGCCGCTGTCCTCCACTCAATTGCGCAGGCTTCTTCCGGAGCTGGTCCTCGATGCCGAGCAATCGCGCGGCATCGCGCACCCTTCGTCCCACCTCGTCGCGGTCAAGCCGGCGCGCTCGCATCGTCCCGTCCGGCGTGCGGACCGGAAAGCGACGAAGCTTGAGGGAGAACGCCATGTTGTCGAAGACGTTCATGTGGGGATACAGGGCATAGCTCTGGAAAACCATCGCAACATCGCGGTCCTTCGGCGGGCGGTCGTTCACCACCTCATCGTCGATCATGATTTCCCCCGAGGTCACATCCTCCAGCCCAGCAATCATGCGGAGCGTGGTCGTCTTTCCGCATCCGCTTGGCCCCACGAGGACAAGGAACTCCCCGTCGCGGATGTTCAGGGTGAAATCTTGAACGGCAATGAAGTCCGCGAACCGCTTCGAGACGTGAACCAAGGCAACCCGCGCCATGGCCTCACCCCTTGACCGCGCCCTTCGTCAGGCCGGACACGAGATACTTCTGGAACACGATGAACAGGACCACGACGGGAAGGGAGACGAGGATTGAGATTGCCGCGAACTGGTTCCAAAAGACCTGCGGCGGGTTCACAAATGAGCTCACCCCAACGGGAAGGGTGTAGTTGTCGGAACTCGTCATGAAGGTGAAGGCGAGAAGCCACTCGTTCCAGGCGGTCAAGAAGGTGAACAGCGCGGCTACCGCGATGGCGGGCGTCGAGAGCGGGAGGATGATCCGCCACATCGCTCCGAGGCGCGTCGTGCCGTCGACCATTGCAGCCTCCTCAAGTTCGATCGGGATCGTGTCGAAGAACCCCTTCAGGAACCACACGACGAACGGGAGTGCCGTGACGCTATACGCGACCACGAGCCCGACGTGCGTGTTGATGAGCCCGAGCTGGAAGAACAGCACGTAGTAAGGGATGAGGATGATGACGCCGGGGAACATCTGGACCACAACGAAGGATAACATGCTCCCCCGCTTTCCGCGAAACTGAAAACGGGAGAACGCGTAGGCACCCGTGACTGCGAGCACTAGGCCGATCCCGGTCGTGCCCACAGAGACCGCAAGGCTGTTCTTGAGCCACAGAACGAAGCTGCTGTCGTACAGAATGGATTGGAAGTGGTCCAGTGTCCATCCGGGAAGCGCCTCGCCCGGCAGCAGGAGGTCCCGAAGGACCGGAGTGTTGCGGAGAGCCATTGCGGGGAATTGCCCGAAGGCCGTACCGGCGACAACGAGCACGGGAAGGATCGCGAACAGAGTGAAGATGATCAAGATCGCGTGCACGCCGAGGTTCACTGCGCGGACGTTCAGGCTTCGGTAGCGGACGGCCCTCGTTCGACCCGGGCGGGCCTTTGCGAACGCGTCTACGAACCGTGTCCACGGATCAGGCTCTGTGGTATATTCCGCAACCGGCCGAACGATGACTGCGAGCAGAAAGGCGGCAATCCCGAGCCGCACGTTCATTGGGTTTGTCGGCGTACCTATCGCAGCGAAGACGGCCCCGAGCAATCCGAGGAGCAGCGACCAGGTAGCGATCCGGCGACCTGCCCGCTGACGTAGCGCCAAGCCCACGGCCCCCAGAATCAACCCGAGACCGACGACGAAAAACCAGGCTCCATGGACCGCCGTCACGATGAACCAGAAGCGCGTCGAGCCGTACAGGTTCGCGCCATACACAGCCTCCACCAGACCGAGTGCACCGAGAACGACGATCAGCCAGCTCGGAACCCGGACATGTTCCGGCTGATCGGGTCCCAGTGCGATCTTGATCGGCCCGGCGATCTGATTTCGATAGAAGCCCCTCAACGAGGCAATCACCCGCGCCCCCGGGTACTTCGCGGGTTCTCGCGCAGCCCGCGGCGCTGCACGCCCTGCGAAAGCCTCGAGGGCGCCAGTATACCGGGTGTAGAATAGGCCGAACGCGAGCAGCATGAAGAAGATGACCACGCTGTACGCTGCGGCGAATCCCTGCTCGTTCGGGGGCCGGAGACCGACCGTGTAAACATACGTAATCAAGATGTCTGTCGCGCCGGCCCGCATCCCTGGGACCGGTGGCTCGCCTGCAGTCATCAGGTAAATCACATTGAACATGTTAAACGTCCAGATGAAGCCCAGAAGGGAGGCGGGCACAATCGTGGGCTTCAGAAGGGGCAAGGTGATGCGGCGGAACTTCTGCCACGGGGTGAGACCATCGACATCCGCCGCCTCGTACAGCTCCGGAGAAATGCCCTGGAGACCTCCGGAGAAGACCATCATCATGAAGGGGAAGCCAAGCCAGACATTCGTGAGGATGACCGCGACGAGAGGCAGGGGAGATCCTGGAGCGGTAAGCCACGCGCACGGACTGTTTCCGCAGCCGAAAAGGCTCCAGCCCATGGGCCCGATCAGGCCATTGACCAGGCCCTGCTGGGTCTCAAACATTCCCCGCCACGCGAGGGTCGTGATGTACGAGGGAACCGCCCAGGGGAGCAGGAGCAACGCACGGTAGACGACTCTTCCCCGAATCCGGCGGTTGAGCAAGACGGCGAGGATCAACCCGATCGTCACGTGGAAAAAGACGTTCACAACGGTCCACACGAGGGTCGTCGTCGCGACCATCGCGAAATCCGGCGTGGCGAAGACCCGGAAGTAGTTCGCAAGGCCGATGAAATTGGACGTCGGAGTCTGAGCGCCGACACGGTCCGTGAAGCTCAGGTAGAACCCGAACACGACGGGGTAGAACGTGAGTGCGACGAGGCCCAGAAGCGCCGGGAGGATGTACAGGTACGCCCTCCGGTTCGCCCGCCCCTCGTGTCGCGCGAGGAGCACCACGGCGAAGAGCACGATCGCGATTATCGCCATCCAAGAGGCGTAGATCCCTTCGTTTCGAGGCTTCTCCGGAATCGGTTGCGCGAGGGGGACGGCGTCGACGACGGAAACGCTCGGGTCTTCGATTCCGCCGGGACCGATCGCGGTCACCGCGATGTACACGGTCACGTTTGGCTCGAGTCCCGTGACCCGGTATGAAAGGACGGCGAAATCCAACGGCACGAACTTCTGGATTGTCTGAGGTGATTCCAGGCCTAACGTCCAATCCGCAGCGGATGCATTCCGGAACCAGAACCGCGGGTCAACGGTCGCAGGACGCAGTCCCGATACCCCATCGGGGGCGACAAGCGAGATCGAATCGTAGAACGTCGAGGTCCGTCCCAGCGGGGGCCGAAGGTCGTTGACACGCGTTCCATTCTCAGAACTCACGTAGATGTTGTACCCCTCGACGCCCGCCTGAGGGCTCGGCTCGAAAGAGATGTTGACGGAAAACTCGCCGACCTCGATCACCCTCAGGTTCATCGGCGGATCCGGTGCGGCGGAAGCGAAGGGTGCAAACACGAGGAGAGCGGCTAGGGCCAGAAGAGTCGCGATCGGTGGCGAGCCCAGCCGTCGAACGACCTCGACCCGCCGGCCCGTCCGCCGATGCACCGCGTCAAGCGTAGATCTCCCGCTCCTCCTGAGTCAGGATTGCTTGCGCGTCGGCTTCGGCTGTCGAGGACACCGGGTCCACGTCCTGGTAGATGAAGGTGAGCGCGTCCGTGACGGGGCCCCACACGCTCGCCATCTCCGGCCGAGAGGGGAACTCCGAGGAGTACGACGCCTGCAAGAGGAATCGCGAGATAATCGGATTCGCCTGGATCTCCGGGTCCGTGAACGCAGCCCGGGCCGTGGGAAGGTCGTTCGTTCCCGGGACGCCACCCACACCAAGGGCGAACTTTTTCTGTTCCGCGGGGTCCGTGATGAATTTGAGGAATTCGAATGCATCGTCCTTTACGGGGCTGAGTTTCCAGATTGCGAAGCCCTTCACGCCGAGGACTGGACGGGCCCGCAGTCCGGTGTCGAATACGATCGGATACGGCACGATGCCGAAGTCGATCTCAGCACGCTGGATTGCAGGGATGTTCCATGGCCCCGTTGTGATCATCGCGGCTTTTCCGGAAAGGAACTCCGTGAGCATCGGGTCCTCGCCTGGGTTCGAGAATGTCACACCATGAACCTTATCGAGGCTCTGCATGAACAGGACGGATCGCGCGGCCTCCAGCGTGTTCAGTCCCACGTCTGTGTCGTCATCAATCCGCGATGTGTCGGGAACCGTGAAGATCTTCCCGCCATAGCCGGTGAGCCAGGGGAACCAGTAGTACCCGATTGTCTGCGGTGTCACGAAGCCCCACCGACCGCCGGTCGTGAGGTTCCCCGCCATTCGGATGAGATCGTTCGTGGTCCAGTTGTCGCTCGGGAACGGCTCGTTCGCGGCCTGGAACAGGGCCTTGTTATAAATGACCGCGAGGAGGTCTTGGGTCACGGGAAGCGCATAGAGCTGGCCCTCGATTCTCATCGCGGCGAGCGTTTCAGGGGTGAACCTTCCAATCAGCGAGGGATCCATGCGGGAGTCAAGGGGCTCGAGGAACCCAAGCTTCGCGACCTCCCCTAGGCGGTCGTTCTGGAACCTCATCACGTCAGGCGCATTCCCCGCGGTCGCGGCCACGATGAACTTTTCCGGGGCCCCCGCGAACGGCTGGAACTCGACGACGACATTCAGGTCCGTACGGGTCGCCCGGAACCGGTCGACCATCTTCAGGAACTCATCCTCCTCCTTGCCGGAGTAGGTGTGCCACACCGTGAGGACCTTGCCGACGAGCTGCTCAAGGAGAAAATCGACACGGGTGTTCCGGCCGGCGGTGAGCGTGATGTTCTCCCGCTGCGACATGAACCCCGCCTTCACAATCTGAATGAACGATGTCCGCGGCGGAACGTCCTTCACGAGGTAGCGACCCTGCGCGTCAGAGTTGTTGGAGTAGAAGTTCGGCGCGTTCGGCGGCAGCCCGGTCGTGTTGAGGAGATTCACCTGCACGGTCGCGCTCGCCACCGGCAGCCGATCCGATCCGCGGAGGGCCGTGCCCTTGACCGAGGCGGTCGTCGACTGGACCCCGATAGCGATCTGGACAACTTGCGTCGAGCCCGTGATCTGCTGACCCTCGATCGTGGCGCGGAACGTGAACGTGAGCGTGTGGTTTGTCGTCCGGTTGAACGCGGTGTACTCGACTCGGGCGATCCCGAGGTTGTTCGTCGTCGCCTCCGCGGCCCGCAGCGTCCCCTCCGTGTCCGGTGAGACGGAGACCTCCACGGGGACGCCGAAGAGTGGCGCCCCCTTGTCCGTCACGAGGCCGAACACGCCCGTTGTCCCGCCCGGGGGGAGCTCAAACCACTCCGAGTCTCCCTCGATTACGTAGACGTGGGGCGGGCCCTGAGTTGGCGGGGTCGCGAGGAGATACCAGGTGGCCACCGCCCCAGCAGACGCGACGACGAGGATCACCACGACAAGCGCAAGCAGCTTCCTCCGCTCCAGCTCAACCACCTCCCTCGCCGGTGGGCGGCGTGCCCTCTCCCTCCTCCGGCGGACCTATGGGCGGGCGACGCCGACGATAGAGGATGAATGCGGCGACCCCTGCCGCTGCCCCCACGCCACCGACTGCGACACCGACAACGAGCGCGATGGGCGGTCCCGCCGGCCCGACGACGAGCGTGAACGAGTCCGTCTCGGCCGTGAGACGTGCGGTGCCGTTTCGGTCGTCCGCCATGAACTTGTACGTGTGGCTGCCCGCGGAGAGCGTGAGCGAGAGTCGGAACACGGCCCCCGTGCCGTTCCCGCCGCCAACGTATCGCATCTCGACCGGCGTTCCTTCGAGGACCAGGGACACCGTTGGCGCGTCGCCATCCAGATCCACGTACCGAACGGAGAAAAGGAACACCGTCCGCGCGTCGCCTTCTGTAGGCTCGACGCCGGGATTCGTGAGGACGGGCGCGCGGTTCACCGCCGGCGGTGGTGGCGATTTCCGGACGTCGTATTCCTGAACGAACGGTGTCGACGTGGCGAAGCCATCGAACGCAGTGACGCGGATCGTGACGTTCTGCTCCTTCGCAACGATGAACGTCCCCTGGGTCTGCGTCGTGTCGTCCAGGGAGAGGAGGACGTCCGTTGCGCTGTGGAAGGCGCTCACGTCATAGCTCTCGATCGGGCGCAACGTCTCCGGGTTCGACTCTGCGGACCAAGAGAGGGAGATTGTGTCCCCGACGCTCCATGGCATTGCGGGAGCCACCGCCACGGTCGGCGTGGCGGGAGCTTTCACCTCCACAATGACGCCCGGGACCTGGGCGAGAGCGCTGGCCGTGTAGCTCGCGAGAGCGGCCGCCTGGTTGACGCCACTCGAAGTGATCGCATCATAGATGCGGGGATGGTTCCCAGGCGGAACGCCGGGCTTGCCGGCTCCGCCGCCGACCCATGTTCCCCCAATCGCGGCGATCGGACGCCACCAACCGGGCCCAAAGCCGTCCTGAGCACCCGAGACGACGACGTACCCCCAGCTTTTCGGATCCCCCGCCGGAAGGAGAGCCTTCGGGACCGTGATCTCGACATTGTTTGTCCCCGGCGCCCGCCGCACCAGAAGTCCAGACTGCAACCGCTGAGAAACCCCGGGATCGCGCGTAACGAAGGTCCGCGCGTCGCTCCATCCCGCGGCCTGGAGTGCAGCCTCCCACGCGAACTCTCCCGTGACCTCGGCGTTCGTCCCTTCGAGCATCCGACGGTTCCCCGATCCGGGGACCCGGTCGGCATCCATGTACACGTTGAAGATCTCGTACGCGAACCCGTTCGGTCCGCTCCACTGATTAATTCCGATGTCGGCAACCCCTATGGTAAACGTCACCGAGGTCGGTGCGTCGGAGATGTTGAAGAAGGTCAGGTCGTAGAAGAAATCCTCGCAGTGAGCTCCACTGCTGCATCGAAAGTCCGGCGACTGCGCGTACGTGTAATCCCCGTCACCCACGTCATCCCCCTGCGGGTCGAGGAAAATCGCAATTGGCGGCCCTGGCCTTGGAATCAGGACGCGGATCTCTCCGGGGCCCTCCACCGCGGCGGGAAGAATGTCGAGGTCCGCCGCGCCATCCGAGGTGACGACGACGAACCGCAAGAGGTCGCCGGGTCCCAACCCGAGCTCGGAGAGAGGTACGAGGATTTCAATCACTGATCCGACGACGACGCCGTTGTCCTTCCCGCTCTTGAAGGTCCAGCCACCGTCGCCGAGGTAATCGGAATCTTCCCGGGCGGTGAACAGGGACCACGGCGTCACACCAGAGGAAAGGGATTGGGAGAAGATGACCCGCAACCGATATCGGGCGGCCCAGTCGAACGTGTACGCTCCATTCCTCGACCCGAAGTTCACGCCGTACCGGTTGAGGTTCACTTCCATGTCCGCTTGCGCCACGCGAACCGGGTGGGAGATGAACAGTTCGACATCGCGCCCTGCTGTGCCCCGGAGGGCGGACGCGTCTCCATTCAGATCGACGCGGACATGGAGGGAGGCGGCATCTGCGAACGTATACAGACCGCGCAGCTTCAACAGGTCACCCGTGGCGGACTGCGTCCAGGCCGTCGCGTTGTCCCACTCTCCCGCCGTCGCGATACCGTCGATTGTGGGCGGCGTGGATTCCTCGGTCACCGCCCCCGGCTGATCCGGAGAGGAACTTGGTCCCCACCGCGCGAGTAGGTCTCGCGGCGGGGTCGCCCCGATCGTGACGTACGCCGTGATGAGATGCGCCTTTAACATGAGGTCGAACTTGCCATCGTCGCCAGAGCTCTGATCGTCACCGTACCACCAGAACCAGTCGCTCCCCTCGGCCGTGAAGATTGCCTCCCACGCGCGCTTCACCGCCGGGCTGCTCGTCGGATCCACGAAATCGCGACCCTCTTGGGCAAGCGTGTAGCTGGCAACGGCCCTCCGGGCGGCGAAAAGTCGCGACCACCCAATCTGCTCCTCCTCCTCACCGCTCCACGTCCGGAAGTCCGCGTCAATCCAGCTTCCTGAGTGCAGGGTGCTCAGCGGGACCTTCGAGAGACCGGGCTGTGCGAGGAAGTTCCCAATTCTCCAGGTGCGAAGCCAACCCGCCGTCTGGGCCGCACTGAGATTCTGGTAAAGAGCGTTGAGGAAATCTCGCCCGTCGTTCGGATAGCCCGCGAGGAACATCCAGTTCTCCCCGTCCGCCGCGAGCGTGACGAGACCGCTCGCGCGCTGTGCGTCGGTAAGATTATCGTGATACGCCTGCAAGATGCCCATGAAATCCGCGATGGCTTGACTTGTGGGCATCCCCCCATACGTGAAGGATACACGGTTCGAGATCTCCGTGTCGCGGAACACGATGGAGATCGTGCGACCCGCCTCCGTCGCCGTGTACGCGCGGGAGATGTTCACATAGCGCTCGACGGGCGTGGTCCGCCCGACGAGTTGCCCTCCGACCCGGCTCTTCCAGAGTACGCCCTCGTCCGAAGACGTCCAGTTGAAGCCCGCGTCGACGGCCGCAGGAATCACGGACTGGGACACGGACTGTTCGCTGTGCCATACCCCGGCCGCCGCGCGCCCGAACCGCGCCTGATAGAAAGCGGATGCGTTCGTGTACTGATACCGCGCGTCCTTCTCCCACGTTCCCTTTGAAATATTGTGGACGGCGTCCTCCGACGGCACAACGGAGTCCATCAGGAGCGGAGCGATCGGATGATAGAACGGCGTGGTGATGACCTCGGCCTGGTCCGCGTCTTGGGCGGCCTTGTAAAACCCGACGACCCCGGACATGATCGCGCGTTGAATCGCGAGGACCGTCTCCGTGTCCGCCTGGGTATACCCTGTTCCCTTTCCGAGGAGTGAGATGATCGTGTCATTTCGTTCCGCGAGGTTGTAATCACCCTCGATGTATGGAATGCTGATTTGGTGAAGGAAGAAAATTGTCTCAAGGTCCTGGAGTTCCGTATTGTTCAAGCTCAAGGGATCCGCACTGACTTTCGCAACGAGGAAGTTCAGGCGGGGCCACGCCGCGTACGTGTTATACCAAGGGTTCGCGGTCGTGTTGTTTGCGTAGTGCCAAGGAGCGAGCCGGATGAACTCCCCCGCAATCATTCGCCGCTGATCGGGTGTCGCCGTCGCTAGATCGATTCGTGCGAGCTCGATATGGTTGTCAATCGCACCCGCGGCGTAGTCCTCGATCTGGAGAATCAGGGAGGGGACGAGATTGAAGGTCACGTTGATCGCCGGATATTCCATCAGAATCTTCGGATGATCGAGGTATTCCTCCGGAGTGTGATCTCGGACCCACGGCATCTCGTACTTGCCCGTGAGGATGTTCTTGTACAGCGGTTGATGCATGTGCCAGAGAATTCCAAGGTTGAGGGGAGATCCCTGGTCCGGCGCGGGGGGCACGGTCGACCCGCCAGCGATAAACGCGAGCCCACCGATGGAGAGGAGGAAGGCGAGAACGATCGCTGCGCTCCTAGTCGGCAACGGCCCACTCCCCCGACGGATTGTCATCCGCCCCTGGCTACTTATCGTTAGTCCCCCGCGAAACTCGGGGCAGGAAAGGGAAAGTGAAGGGGACTAGACGTCAAGGTCCCCTTCGCGCTTCGGAGGTTGTTGACCCCGCCTTGCGAGCATCCACAGGACGCCCAACGCCACCGCAATGATCACGAGCACGCCGACGCTGATGCCGAAGACCGTCGGCGAGATCCCCGCCGGAGTCGGCGCCGGGGGTGCGGCCCCCGCTACCACAGTAACGCTTGAGGTCGCGACATTCGCTGCGGTCCCATTGCCAGCCGTTGCGGTCACCACGACCGATGTGTCGCTCGTCACGGACTTCGCCCGCAGTGTGAACGTCGCCTGGCCGCTCGCATCTGTCGTCTTAGAGGCATCGCCCACGATGTCGAAGCCGGTTCCGGGCGACAATGAAATCGCCACGGTCGCGCCCGCGCGTGCGGCGCCCGCATCACGGAACGTGAACGTCACCGTTGTTGTAGCGTCGGCCTCGACGAGGGTCGCACTCGCCGTGCCCGCCATCGCATAGACGTGGACGAACGCCTTCACGGTCATCGAAACCGTGCCCGTGGTCTGAACCGTCGCGTTCGTTCCTGTGGCCGTGAGGGTTGCTGCCACGTCGGCCTCCGAATAGGCTGCGCGCACAGTGAACGTCGCTTGGCCTTGGGCGTTCGTAGCGGCGGACAACGTAATGACGGCAAGGGCCGGTTGATCGCTCGCCAGCGTGACCGTGGCGCCGGAAATCGGCGCTCCTTTGTCGGTGAACGTCGCGGTTACCGAGCTTTGCTGTCCGGACCCAAGAACACCGTCGGCCGCGGCCAGGAACACCCGATACGCGTGCGGGATTATCTGCGCCTTCACCGTAATCGTCACGGTGCTCGTCGCGGAATCCGCTCCTACCGTCGCCGTCGCGATCAGGGTCACGACTGTGTCGACCGACACGACGTTGGCCCGGACCGTGAACTGGGCGGATCCGAACGTGTCCGTTGTCGACGGGTTCGGCGCGAGGATCGTCACGGCCGCCGACGGAGACGCCGACAAAGTCACGCTCGCTTCGGAGAGCGGCAAGTTCCGGTTCGTCACGAAGGCCGTGACGCCCGCAGACTCGCCCGTGTTCAATTGGCTGACGGACGACCGCGAAGTGACGCCTAGCACACTTGCCACGGAGACCGCTCCGTACCACTGAGCGGAGAGGTTGATCTGCATCGCCCGCGTAATGCTCGTGTAGGCGCTCGGAATGTACTGGGCCAGGTCCAAGGCCTGACTCGGTGTGCCCGGGTAGAACGCGAGGTCGTACACGTTCGGGTTCAGCGGCCCGTTCGCGCCGCCTCCCTCCCACGTTTGGGCGGAAGGCTTGACTTGGCGGATGCCGCCGCTCGGCCACCCTGCGCCCGCGTCGTCGTACAGCGCCCCGAGCGCGACGTACGTCCAGTTGTCTGTCTTTCCGATGATGGACCGGTTGAGCCAGAAGTCGAGCTGGGTGCCGCCATTCGACGAATCGGCTATAGCGGCCGTGGGTCTCGGAGAAGACCCAAGGGCAGTGCTCATGTACAGAAGGCTGTACGTGTTGAGTCCTGCATCGAACGTACTGTTCCGGATAAGCAGCTCCGTGCGGTTGTCGCCAGGAGTGAATTCACTGTAGTTCTGGAACGTCCCGACGATCATCCATTCCCATGCGAACTCCGGCGCCACGCTGATGTTCAGCGGGTGGCCGGGGTCCGACTCCGGTTGGATGAACTTCACGTCTCGCGCGCCACTGCCACGGATGTGATCCTGGTCGATGAACATCACGAACGCGGCCATCCGCTGCCGCCAAATCGTCTCGGCCTGAGCGTTGACGCGGACCGTGTAGTGAATCCAGTTCCCCTCGAGGGTGATGTTCAGGAACCAAATGTCCCCGCGCCCTTGCCACTTCACCGTCGGCTCGTTCGGGTAGACGTAGTTCCCGTCGCCCGTATCGTCGCCTCGCGCGTCCTCCCACACAAACTTGCCGCTAGTCCACGAAGCGAAGTTCGCCGGAGGCGGAGAGGACGTCGTGAACGACGAGAGCGGGGTACTGGCTAGGTTGCCCGCAATGTCGGTAGACTCAATCCAGTAGTAGTACACGGTGGTCGAGTCAAGCGCGGAGAGTGTGACGGAGTGCCCCGTCACAAACTCGTCGATGAATCGCCGGGTCAGCGGCTGAGTCGCCGACGTATACCAGACAGCCGTGTTTGCAATCTCGTCCGATGTCCAGGTAACGACCGCCTGGTTGAACGTTGGAGCAGCGACAACGGAGGAGATAGTGGGTGCCGCCGTGTCCGGGGTGAATCCGATCGCTCCATCGAAGGTGACGTCAGCAAAGGAGGCCATCGTGGCCGGGGTCGTTAATGTGTAGGAGCTGAGTTCAGCTTCCTGAACAGCTTGGGAGGTCGCGAACGCGATGTCCTGGATCTTTGGGTCATTGTTGTTGTTACTCAACCCGCCGCCAAACAAGTACGCCTCGGCAGTCTCGTTCACATCTCGGAACCCGTCCTGGTTCTCGCCGGCGTGGCTTTGAAGGAAGACCATGAACCGCCACGTTGCGCCATCGATGTCGTACCCATCCTTCCCGATGAACGCGAGTGGGATCGATGCCTCAACGGCATCCAGGGATGTGCTGGCCTTGTTCCCGATCGGCGCCCAGTTGCCCGCTTCGTCGAAGATCTTCGCATTCTCCGCGTGCCAGCCCGTGTTGCCGATCTTCACGAAATACTCCCAGCCACTGCCAGAGGCGATGTTCACATTCGGCCGCGCCGTGAGCGTACCGGATCCGTCCTGCGTGGTGTCGATCAGAAGAACCGCCGCGGCGGTGGAGAATCCGTCAGAACCTCCCCAGGGGTTGGTGAGGTTGACGACTTTCACGAGGACGTAAAGGTTGGTCGCGTCTGCCGTAATCCGAACTTCTTGAATGTCGAAGAGGCCATCGCTAAAGTCTGTAGACGTTGGGTAGACGTAGTTCCCATCTCCCGTGTCGTCATTTACAGTGTCGTTCCAGACAAATTCGCTGGCGTCGACGACGCCGGTGTCGGGAGCGACATTGACCCCCGTCCAGTCGCTCGGATCTCCGTCAACCGTAATCGTCTTCGACCCAACCTGGGCCCTCGCGCTCGGTCCGATTACGACCAGAACGGTGAGCCCAAGCAACACGGCCAACACGATAGCACAAGCTGTTCTCCCCCGAACCATATGTACCCCCCCTCGAGAGGGGAGGGCATCGAGCTGGCTTACTTAATACGTTCGTACATACGCTCGTGGGGCCGGGTCGGCGCGCGGGAGTGGCCAGAGCCCAAAACGCCGTCGCACGCCTTCAATACGTGTCGAGGAGCCGGGAGACTTCGCGAGTCTCGAGATGCATCTTCAAGACGGGGGACTCGACGACCTCGACGTTACGCTCGAGGAGGGCGAGCTCCTTCTCCTCGAGGGCGTCCGGAGACACGGGGATCAGAACGATTGCCTTCCGCTGCATCACGAATTCGTTCACATGCTCGGCGAACATCAGGGTCTGCAGGAAGCCGTTGTTCACGCTTAGGTACTCGATCCCATCGAGGAGGATCACGCACACGCCCTGGTTCTCCTCGACGAACCCGGAGATGAGCTTCGCGAGAGACCCGAGAGCGGTCGGGTTGTGGTGGTCCTGGCCCGGCGTGTGGCTCAGCCAGATGATCCGCGAGTCCTCGATCCCCCGCTCCCGCCGGACGCGGTCGGGATACTGGCGGGTGATCACAACACCGGGGATCTTCGCCTGGGTCAACATCGAAAAGAGGCGGTAGCTGATGTCCGGCTTCTTCTCCTTGATCAGGTAGCAGGCGCCGGGCTCGAGCGGGAAAGAACTCTCCGCGCCTTCGAGTTGCTCCGTCTCCGACTCCATCGAACCCCTCGCTCGCGAGCTGATCGCGTCCATCCCGGACTCTACATCCTCTTTCGCCGCTTTAACGTTGCTTCAATATTATCAGCAAGCAGCTTCGCGGGAATGCCGGGGAGCGAAATCATCGTCGTCTTCCCGACAACGCCCTCCCCGCTCACCTTCGCGTCGATGAACCCGAGCGCATCGAGGTCCCGGATGTACTTCCAGAGCTGCGTGTGGCCCCGCGGCTTTTCCCCGAACTCCTCGCACACGACCGCGTACGCATCTTCGGCCTCTCCGGTCGTCATGTACGTCTTCTTCCGGATCTTCCGCGCGATGGCGAGGAGCACGAGCTTCTGCGGCGTGTCGAGGTCCTTCAGCCGCTCTTGAAGGTCGCTCGGCGTCACGCTCGCCTTCGCGGCCCGGACGTGATCGGGGCCGACCTCGCCCGCGAACTCCTCGTCCGCGAGCGCGCCCGCCCGATCGAGGATGTCGATCGCGTACCGCGCGTCGCCGAATTCCGAGCCGACGTCTGCGATGAGGTCGATGATCTTCCCGTCCATCGTCCCGGGGTGGAACGCGAGCTGAACGCGGATCTCGAGGATGTCCTGCAGCTCTGCGGCCGTGTACTTCGGGAACTCGACGGCATTCGTGCGCCGGAACGTACTCAGGGCCGCCGCATCGAGCCGGTCGAGAGAGTCCTGCCGCTGGGAGATCAGGACAAGGGACACATTCCCGCGCCCGCCCTCCTCCCCGAACCGGGAGAACGTGTACACGAGCTCCGAGCCGCCCGGGCGCCGCAGGAGGGCGTCGACTTCGTCGAGGATCACGATGAAGTGGAGCTGCCTCTTCTCAAGGTTCTTCCGGAGGATCCCGAGCTTTTCCGGGATCGAGAACCCGCGGTCTGGGAATCGCTCGTCGTAGTGCTTCAGGAGCGCGAGGAGGACCGCGTCGTCGCCCGTCTTCTGCCGGCAGTTCACATGGACGAAGTCGAGCCCGCGCCCCTGTTTGTTCGCGTAGACGCGAAAGTCCTCACAGAACCGCTTCGCGGTGTGCGTCTTCCCGGTGCCGACGGAGCCGTACAGGAACGCGTTCGCGGCGATCCCGGAGTCCCCGACGGGGCGGAAAATCGAGAAGAGCCTCTGCATCTGGGCCTCCCGGTGGAGAAGCTTCTCCGGGACGTAGTCGAAGGACACCTTCACGCGGTCCTTGAACACGGAGGGGCCCGTGCGGAAGCTCATTCGGGTTCGATACTGTGGGCGCGCGAATAAAAGCTTTGGCGGGGGAGGTCCTTCGCGTCCCGTGGGCCGGCCCGGGACGTACACCTGCTATGTGTGCCTCCGAACTCACAAGAAGGAAAGCGGCATCGGCCGGGACCACGCGCGGTATGACATCGATGCAGACGCGTCCACGTCCGCGGCGCAGGCGCTCCTCCGCGAGTTCTACCTGCAGACGAAGGGGATTGCGGCCGCCCTCAAGATCCTCGGGTTCGAAGGCGTGCGGATCCACCCTCCACGGTTCGGCGAGGGCTGGCCCTCGAAGGATGCAATCGAGAAGCGATTCCGCGCGCTCGTCCGACGCCACCATCCGGACGCAGGCGGCGACCCGGACGAGTTCCGTCGGATTCGATGGGCCGTCGAGATCCTGAGGAAGTATCGGCCGCCCGAGGAATACCGCGCGTGACCCCTCGCGGCGAAATCATTATGGGTCGTCCGCCCATCGTTGAGGGCCCGGTTTCGCCGGGCAGCCCGTGCTCCGATGGCAATCGACCCGGACGTGCCCCTCTCCGAGATGAAGGCCGACGGCCCGGCCGGAGGCCTCGAAGCGTTGTTCTCACGGTTGAGAGCGAGGGAGCTCCGAGCGCTCGCGGCCCGGCACGGCGTCGAGCTGACCCAAGCCCGCGCCAAGCGCGAACTCGTCGCAGCCCTCATGAACCATCCTGCGGCACCGGCGATTGCCGAGGAGGCCCGGCTGCGGCTCGAGGCGCTCGAGGGCGGCCAGCTCGTCCCTGCGGAACCCGGCGCGGAGCTCTCCGAGGATGAGCGACTCCTCCGCGAGAGCCTCGCGACCCACATCGATTTCGCGCGGGCGACGGAACTCCGCGACCAGGCCAGGGCCTACTTCGAGGGCGGAGATTTCGAGCAGGCGATCCGTGCAGCGGAGGGCGCGGCCCGCCTCGCGGGCGCGAACGCGGTCGCGTTCCAGCGCGCGATCTGGGCCTACGTGATCCTCGCGAGCCAGCGGATCATCGAGGGATGCGAGAGGGCGAACCAGCCCGTCGAGAATGCGCGGTCGCTCCTCCAGGAGGCCATGGAGGCGTTTCGGGGGGACGCGGTCGGGGATCGTCCCGAGACAGTCACGAAACTCGCGGAGGTGTCGCGGACCCTCCACGCGAAGGAGGTCGCGCGGGTACGGAGCGAGGTGAGCCGGATCCAGGCCTTCGTCGCCCAGGTTGCGAACACGGGGGCGAGCGTACTCCAGCCGGAGCTGATGCTGCGGCGGGCGCGGGACGCCCTCCGGGGACACGACCCGTTCGACGGGGCGCAGCTCGTCGCGGAGGCGGAGCGGCTCGCGGACGAGATCCTGCGGGCCCGCATCCAGGAGATTGAGACCGCGATTCCGGAGACCGCCGCGATGATCGACGAGGCCCGGAACGTCGGGGCCGCCGTGGAGGAGGCGGAACACCTCCTTGAAGAAGCGAAAGCCGCGGCGTCCGCAAAGGAGTACGTCTCCGCTTCGGAGCTCGTCCATCGCGCGGAGCGCGCGGCGATCGAGAGCCAGCACCGCCAGATCGAGATCGCGATGGACCTCCGGCGCCGCCAGCTCGAGAAGGCGGAGGAGGTCCTCCAGTCCTTCGAGCCCCTCATCGCGGAGGCGGAGGAGTTCGGGCAGAACGTGATGGAGGCCCGCATCATGCTCCGCCAGGCCCGGGACATCCTTGCGAAGGAGGACTATGTGAACGGGATGATCTTCGCGCGGAACGCCGCGGAGATCGCGCGACGTCTCGAGCCCGCCGTCGTCGAGGAACGCGCCCGACGGGGGATCCGGATGCCGACGAGTGGCGTGTGCGGTTCCTGCGGCTCCACAAGCATGACGTTCCAGAGCGACGGATGGGGCGCGTGCCGGCATTGCGGACACAAGGTCCCGTGGCGGCGGCCCGCGCGGCTCCTGGACCGCTTCACGCGCGTGCTCCGGCGCTAGGTCTCGAGGGTCTGGAAGAAGCCCCGCAGGATGTCCGTCCGGGTCACGATCCCGACGACCTTCCCCTTCTCGACGACCGGGACCCGGTGGATTCGGTGCTTCGCCATGAGCTGAATCACGGTCTCGACCTCGTCGTCGGGCCGGACGAAGACAACGTCCTTCGTCATGACCTTCTCGACGGGCCAGTTCCCGACCTCCGCGAATGCGGAGGCGGCGGCTTCGTGGCGGACGACCTCGACGAAGGAAATCCCGAAGCTGATCTCCGGCGGCATCAACATCCGCAGCTCCTTGTGCTGCGTCTTCAGCGCCTCGAGGATGTTCAGCTCCGTGAGCATCCCGACGAGCTTCCCTGACGCGTCCACGATCGGACACCCGCCGACCTTGCTCTCCGAGAGCGCGACGGCCGCCGCGGCGACGGACGCCTTGGGCGGGAGCGTAAACGGGTTCGGGGACATCACGCCGCGAACCTTCATCGGACGACAGAAGGCCCTCGGCCCTCTTGAGGGTTCCCTCCCTCTCCGAGGAAACCGCTCGGTCTAGCGCGCGATACGGACGGCGGTATCTTCAAGAACGCCCTGGGCGTCGGCTCCGTGATATGGTGCGCGGGGCCGCGGCCCACTTCTTCTTGAAGGAAGAGGAGTACGAAAGGTACTATCCCCTCGTCCTCGGCGTCTTCCAGAACAACGAGTTCCTGGTCGCGGATTCGGACCGAGTCGAGGACCGGGCGATCCTGAAGGGCATTCCCCGCTCCGGCTCGGGCCACGGCCTCGAGGTCGAGATCCGTCGACGGCCGAAGGGCGTGGACGTCCACGTCCTCGTCGTGCCCCTCGACGAGCTCCCGGAGGAGCCGGGACGGTACCTGAGCCGGGAAGGGGTGTTCGCGACGCTGCAACCGGATGCCGGAAGCGGGTCGACGCTCAACCGCCTGCTCGCGTCCCTCAAGCGGGTGGGCGGAGGGCCTCGGCGGGACCCGCAGTTCGACCGGCGGCCCCATCAGGTTCCCTCGTGGATTTTCTTCGATCTGAAAGGCGGAGCGGTGTCCGGTGTCCTTGGGACCGTTCTCGGGACCGTCGCGGGCTCATACGCTCTGTTCTGGGCCCCGGACGGAGCGTACCGGAGCAACGAAGCGCTCCTCGCGGTCCTCCTGTTCGTCCTCGCTCCATGGTTCTCCGGAATCTGGGCGCGGTCCGCGGTCCGCGGCGCGGCGGCCGGATTCGTGACCGTGTTCGTGCCGATCCTGCTTTACGCCGTCAGCGCGCTCGGCTACGGCCTCCCGGATCTCCTCCGGGCTCCGGGGATGCCCACGATCGACACGTTCCTCGACGTCTTCGGTGGCCTCGCTCTCATGGTCCCCGCCGCGCTCGGCGTTCTCGGTGCGATTCCGGGCGCAATCGCGGGCGGGGTCGGGGGAAAGATCTTCCCGCTCCGGGAGCCGGAGCCGAAGTCCACGGACTAAGAACCGCGGAACGTATTTGAACCGCAATCTTCTGACCGCGGTTCGTGCGAAGGTCGGAGATCCTGCGGAGGCCCGTCCGGGACATCGAGGTCGGGCGGGGCACGATCGCGTCTCTCATCGACCAGATGGAGATGGGCGGTGGTTTCACCGCGAAGAAGGTCGCGGTTGGCGTCGACATTCTCCGCACGATGTTCCGCGGCAAGGACTGCGTTACGTTTCTCTCGTTCCCCGCCGCGCTCGTCGCGACGGGCGTACGCGGCGTCCTCCGAACGCTCGTGCAGCGGAAACTCGTGGACGTCGTGATCACGACGTGCGGAACCGCGGACCATGACCTCGCGCGCGTGTGGCGGGACTACTACCACGGCGACTTCGACATGGACGACGTGCAGCTCCACCGCCTCGGCGTGAACCGGCTCGGCAACGTGCTCGTGCCGAACGAGTCGTACGGCATCGTACTCGAGAAGAAGCTCCGACCCTGGCTCCGCGACATGGTCCAGAAGAAGGTTGCGTGGTCGACGAAGGAACTCCTGTGGGAGTTCGGACGACGCACACAGGACACGTCGTCAATCCTCTACTGGTGCCACGCGAACAAGATCCCGATCGTGGTCCCCGCAATCACGGACGGCGCGGTCGGCTACCAGCTGTGGTCGTTCTGGCAGGACCACAAGGACTTCCGGATCGACGAGTTCCGCGACGAGGCGGAGCTGTCCGACATCGTATTCACCGCGAAGCGCACGGGCGCGCTGATCCTCGGCGGCGGCGTCTCGAAGCACCACACGATCTGGTGGAACCAATTCCGCGGAGGGCTCGACTACGGCGTGTACATCACGACCGCCGTGGAGCATGACGGTTCGTTGAGCGGCGCGCGACTCCGGGAAGGGATCTCGTGGGGAAAGGTGAAGGAGACGGCGCGCCAGGTCACGGTCGAGGGCGACGCCTCGATACTTCTCCCAATCATGATCGGGGCGGCCCTCGATCGGCGCCGGTGACCTGCGGCAAAGCGATCTACTTCAGAGTATAGTACCCGGCCGCCTTCTCGCGAGCGCGGCGTTTCACATAGCCTTTCGACTCGAGTTCCTGGAGCGCCTGCAAAACCATTCCCTTCGGCAACTTCGACATGTTCGTGATCGCGTCCGCGTCGCGCATCCTGTCTTCGGAGGTGAGCCCCGCGGCCTTCATCACGTCGTACACCTTCGACGCGCGGTCCGACGTGTCGTCTGGCATGGCGGTATCTCCCCGGCCCCGCGACGAACCCAGCGAGCCCTTAATAAGGTTTCCTCGATAGTTCTCCGACGTGGCGGGCGCGTGCAAAGATGTCCTCGCGGACATCATCGAAAAGTTCGGACGGGTCCGAATTATCCAGCGCCCGCTCCCCGTGCCCGAGGGGAAAATCAAGGACTCGTGGCGGGTCGCGGCGTGGGTCGCGGGCGGGCTCGTGTTCGATGACGGAGGCCGCGTCGTCCTCGTGAAGCACCACCCCGAGACCGGATGGCCGGACGAGTGGGTCCCACCCGGCGGACTCCTCGAGGCGGGGGAGCCTGCGGACGAGGGGTTCCGCCGCGAGGTCCGCGAGGAAACGGGAATCGAGGTCAAGGACCTCCAGGTCACGCGGATCTTCAACAACGCGTATCAGGAGCCGTCCGGAAAGCGGTACCCGTTCTACTTCGTGCAGTTCGTCGCCCGTGCGGCGACGCACGACCTCCGTCCCGACGACCACGAGGTGCGCGAGGCGCGTTGGTTTCGCGAGCTCCCGCCGGACATGGCCTTCCGCGATGACTACGTCGAGGACTTTGCCCAGTGGCGAGATGCCGTCCGAGGACGCCGTTCCTGAGTCGAGCGGGATCCGTTGAATCCCGATACGCCATGGTTTTTATCGAGAAGACTTAAATAATGTTCTCTCAATGCAACCGCGGGAATTCACATGGCAGCCGCACCTGGGTCGCCCGCCTACATGCCGCCGATGAGGCCCGCTCGACCGATCGGAATTGCAATTCTCGCGATCCTGACGATTCTGTTCGGTATCCTTGGCTTGCTCGGCGGACTCGTCGTCCTGGGACTCGGCGGTTTTGGATTCGCCGTGGGCCTCGGTCCTCTCGGGGCCTTCGCCGCTGCGGTCGGGGCGATCATCGTCCTCGTCAGCCTCATTGCAATCGTTGCCGGCTTCGGACTGTGGAACCTTCGGCCCTGGGCCTGGTGGCTCGCGGTCATCATTGCCGTAATCCAGCTCGTCCTCAACGGACTCACCCTGAGTTTCACCCTGGTTCTCTGGTTGATCATCCTGGTCTACCTCCTTGCGGTCCGGAAGAACTTCACGCCGCGACCGATGGGAATGTGAAGGATCTCCCCAAAAAAGGCCTACGGGTCCTCCCTCCGCGGATCACCCTCGCGTGCGTCGCGACCGGGGACGTCACCGTGACCCTCGCCTGCGTCCGATGACGTGGATCCCGGGCCCCCCTCCTGTTGGTCGAGCCATTGTTCCATTGCGTGGAACTCGTCGAGGTCAACCCGGCTCATGAACCCGAGATCGTGGAGACCCCTGGCCGGCTCCGGTCGTCGGGCCACCGCGGGGGCCCGGGCGTAAGTTGCAGCGCCAAGGGTCGTGACGACGACCGTCAGGAGGATGATGTACAGTGCGATGTTCAGGAACTGTGTCTGGTACGGCTCCATGAACGTTTGATAGTACACATCGCCGGGCGTCGAGGGCGCGGTGAAGGCGGAGATGGAGAAGGGGAGGGAGGCGAGCACCGCGGCCGCGAGTCCCCTGCCCATGAGCGACCATAGGACGCGTCGCTCCTCGGGCGGCCGGCGGAGGATCGCCGCCGTAATCCGGGCCGTCAGGACGCGCACTCCCGTGATCGCGAGAAAGATTGCGACGACGCCGACGAGGAAGAGGATGAACGTGCCGTTGATTGCAGCGAGTATGGGAAGATTGGTGGCGACGGACCATCCACCCCCGAACTGGAACGTGAACACAAGGCCGAGGAACACAAAGAAGAACGTCCGAATCACAAAGGAAAGCTCGGCGTGGAACTGCTTGATTCGTTCATCGACAACGAACTGCGATTTCAGTCGGAACCGTTTCCTGAGCTCCTCGTGGTTCCCCAGGACGAGACCGAAAACGAACGACGCCATCGCCCCGCTCCCTCCAACGGCCTCGGTCACGCCGTAAAGGATGAACAGCATCGCAATCGTCAGCATGTACGCGAACGGCTTCTTCGATGCCCGGCGGAGCAGGAAGAGCCAGCCGATTCCGAACGCGAGGCTCATCCCGAGCGCCACGAAGAATGCCTGCGCGAGCTCGACGAAGACGATACTGATTGACGCGCCGGGACCGCCTCGGATCAGTTCGATGAGCGCGATGACGGTCACGACGCAGAGCACGTCCGTCAGGACGGATTCGAGGGTCAGCACGACCTTCGTATCCTCCCCGACCCGGAGGGCCCGAACGACTCCGATCACGACGGCGCTGCTCGTCCCTCCGAGGGCGGCTCCAAGAAGGAGCCCAACAAGGAGGTCGTACCCGAGGATTATGACGCTCACGTACGCCACGGCGAAGACCGTCGTCACGAAGGCGACACCGGTATGGATCCCAATCACTCCAATCTTCCGAAGGACTTGGAGGAGCGGAAGGTTCAGGCCACCGTCGAAAAGGATCATCATGAGGGCGACGGCCGCGAAATAGGGGGCGGCGACCTCGAGGACGCCCTGGGGCACGATGACGATTCCAAGATAGTTCAGGGCTACGGGACCGAGCAGGACGCCCAAGAGGATCAAGATGAGGATGTCGGGAACGTGGGTTCGTTCGAAAATCCACGTGGCGGTGAAACCGATCGCGATGATTCCTCCGATCGCCACGAATGCAGTCAGTGCGTCGATCGTGGCAGGCGCCCTTCGCGCCACAACGCTCGCATTGACCTGCAAGTTGGAGACCACCGGTGCCAGTGTCGAGAACATGACTTCGATGGTCGCGGAACGAGATGCGCCATCTAGCGGAGCGGTCACGTTCACGCTGACGACGATGAACTCATCCCGCCCGAGAGTGAAGGTGGAGGGGGAAACCTCGAGCAAGAAATCGGAATCGGATGAATTTGCCGCCACCGTGAGATCGTACCGGGGGCCGCCGTTGAACACCGCCCACGAGAAGTTCGTTTGGGCCCCGAGCGAGATTGTCTTGGTCGTGGGCTCGAGCTCGAGGATCTGGATGGGTGTCCCCGGGATTGGCGTTGCGGCGGCCGTACCGGACGTCAATAGGAAGAGCAGCGCGGCCGCTACCGAGATGAGCGCGAGGGCTCGCCGCATCACCGGAGAACTTAGCGAGGATGGATAAAAAGGGATTGGGCGTGATTCACCGCTATGAAATTCGGTTTACGATGTACTTCCGATGGTGCCCAGGGGGAAACGTATTTGGTTGATGACTTCTTATCGAGAATGCACATCCGTTGAGACATGGTTGGCAAGTTGCTCCTCTCTGCGGGGGAGGTGGGGCGTTCACGAGGCCGTGGGCTCGGAATGTCCCGACGACCGGATGCCGGCCTTTTAGGTCTGCGGGCCAGTCTGTCTCGGGACGTAGGAGATGAGAGAAGGAGAGTGGGAGATCCGGGCGGAAGACTCCCCGTCGGAGAAGCGCAGTGCGCGCCCATGGGAGGCCCCGGCCACTGAGATCGTTCCTCCGCGCCGGGCGACACCGAGCACTCGGAGGCCTCGGCGTGCTCGCCCGAAGGCTGGTCCGAAGTTCGCGGTGCTGGGCGCGGGTCATGGCGGCCTCGCGATGGCGGGCCATCTCGCGTACATGGGCTTTCGGGTCAACTTATGGAACCGGACGGCCGAGCGGATTGAGCACATCCGATTGCGGGGCGGAATCGGGCTCGAGGGGGCCGTCGAGGGAGAAGGCCGTTTCGAGCTGGCCACCTCGGACATGAAGGAAGCGGTATCGGACGCAAAGATCATCATGGTCGCCGTCCCCGCGAACGCCCACCACGACATCGCCACAGCCCTCGCGGACGTGGTCCACGATGGCCACGTCATCGTCCTCAATCCGGGGCGCACGGGAGGCGCCATCGAGGTCCGAAATGTCCTGTCCAAGAAGGGTGTGGGCCCGGATGTGACGGTCGCGGAAGCCCAGACGTTCCTATATACGGCAAGGAGAATCGAGCCCAGCAGCGTCCAGATTTTCGACATCAAGAACGAAGTCGCGGTAGCGGCGTTGCCCAGCTACAAGACGCCGGAGGTTCTCAAGATACTCCGTGTCGCATTCCCGCAGTTCATCCCCGGAGACAATGTCCTTCGAACGGGGCTGGAAAACGTGGGAGCGATTTTCCATCCTGGCGTCATGATCCTGAATGCCGCACGGATTGAGTCGACGCACGGAGACTTCCAGTACTATTTGGAAGGGATCACGCCCTCGGTCGCAGTGATCCTTGAGGCAATGGACCATGAGCGTCGCCAGGTCGCCGATGCCTTGGGAATCCGGACCCACACGGCTCGAGAATGGCTGTATCTCACGTACGGTTCTCCAGGGCGGGACCTCTATCAAGCGATCCAATCAACCCCAGGATACAAGGGGATCATGTCGCCCGCGCACCTCAATCATCGGTACATTCTCGAGGATATTCCGATGAGCCTCGTGCCGATTGCATCAATCGGGGAGATGTTTGATGTGAAGACGCCCGCAATCCGCGCCATGATTCACCTCGCATCCCTCATTCACGGTCGTGACTTCTGGAAGGAGGGGCGCACGGTGGAGCGTCTCGGGATCAAGGGCATGTCCGTCAAGGAGATTCGTTTTCTCGCGGTAGGTGCCAGCTCATGAAGGTCTTGGGGGCATCACTCGAAAACGACGTGCACACGGGCGGCATCGTGAACTTCCT